>WNFT01000511.1_pt1 | contig 32665 bp, 29 predicted proteins | sample 5400191 | NCBI WGS metagenome assembly WNFT01 (sample SAMN13153359, study PRJNA577476) | soil metagenome | isolation source: 80 cm saprolite under Madrone tree | place: USA:California | collected 2016-06-14 | reverse complement strand
GTTCAGCGGTGATCGTATAGGTTCCCGTCTGCAGGCTCGCGAACTGATAAGCGCCGGCTTCGTTGCTGATGACGCTGATTACGATTCCAGTCGCAACATTGGTTGCGGTGATCGTCACACCTGGGATCAGAGCATTCGTCGCATCTGAAACAATTCCACCTACTGTGGCGTTACTGGTTTGTGCAAATGTCTGAGTTGATGGAAAGAGGCAGAGCAAAACTGCTGCTAGAAAGAGTCTCTTCATAGATCCCCCCGAACGGATTTGGGACTTTGCGGAAAAGAAGTGAGCGGAGTCTATTACCGGCTCGCGAAGAGTGTCAATTCCAAGAAATTCCCCTCCTAAGTTAGGAGGGGAATTTGCATACCCCAAGCTTCCCGCCCAGAGCCACCAGACTCTCCAGGTTGTGCGCGGGCAAAAAGTAATCCAGATATGGAAGGACGGCCTGCATATGGAAGGACGGCCTGCATTCCTTTACAGAGCGGTTCGTAGTTTTCGCTGCCCAGCAGCGGGTTCAGCCAGAGTATCTTCCGGCAGCGCCTCTTTAAGTTCTTCATCTCCTCGCCAAGCAGATCCACGTCCCCGCAGTCCCAGCCATCGCTGAGGACCACGACGACGGTTCGATCGTCCACAAGCTCTCGCGCGAAACTGCGATTGAAAGTCGAGAAAGAGCTGCCGATGTTCGTGCCTCCGGACCAGCCCAACACCTGGCTCGAAAGTTTTTCAAGCGAGCGTTCGATGTTTCCGGTGCGCATGAGATGTGTGATCCGGCTTAGTGAAGTGCTGAACACGAAAGTCTCCACACCCCAAAGCTCGTTCTGCAGGCCGTACATGAACTGAATCAAGAAACGGCTGTAGCGCTCCATTGACCCGCTGACATCGCAGAGCAGGACGATTCGCGTCTTCTTGACCTTCCTCCTGCGCCGCGCGAACTCCACGATGTCTCCACCGTGGTTCAGGCTCTTTCGCATGGTCCGCCGAAGATCGACCGCGTTAGCGCTCTTGTCAGGTCTCCTGCGACGGCTCAGGCGAGTGGCTATCCGGGCAGCAATGCGAAGAATGGCACGCCGCATCTCGAGACTGTCCTCGATACTCATTTCACTGAAATCCTTCTTGCTCAGGATCTCAACGAGACTGTAGGCGGAGGAGCCGGCGGAGCCCTGCCCTTCGCCGTCCTCGAGGTTCATCAGCGTAACATCCGAGCCGCTCAGCGGCTGGATAGTCTCCTTCAAAGTAACCGCGGCAGTTGCGTCAAGCCGGCGATCCTCCCAGAAGGAGTCGAACACGCGATTGAAAAGTGGAATTTCCTCTTTCCGGGAAATCAGGTTGGCACGCAGCGCCGTATAGAAATCCGATCGGCAGCCGACGTCCACGAATTCGAGCGCGCGGCTGGCATCGATGATCTGGCCGACACGGACAGGGATTCCCACATCCTTCAAAGATCGGCCGAAAGTGACAACGTCCGCGATTTGCATGATGCGTTCTACTGTAGGGGCGGTCTATGACCGCCCGCGATGTCGAACTTCAGGATTGTCGGCGGTCATAGACCGCCGCTACAGAATCCATCTTTGAGCACCAGGTCCAGGTCCTCGCGGACTCGCTCCATGTCTTCTCTGTACTTGAAAATGCAGCCCAGGGTTTCTTCAACGGCGGGTTTGTCCAATACATGGCGATTCAGGGCAAGCAGAGCGGAAGCCCAATCCAAAGTCTCGGCAATCCCCGGACGCTTGTAGAAATCCATGAGGCGCAAGCGCTGCATCAGACCGCAGATTTGACTGGCAAGAACGCTTTCAATGCCGGGAAGTTTGGCGATGACTATCGCGTGTTCTTTCTCGAACGCGGGGTAATCAATCCAGTGATACAGGCAGCGGCGCTTCAGGGCGTCGTGAATTTCCCGTGTGCGATTCGATGTGAGGAACACGTAGGGGCGCTGTTTGGCTCGGATCGTTCCGATCTCCGGAATCGTGATTTGAAAGTCAGAGAGGACTTCCAGCAGGAAGGCTTCGAACTCCATGTCCGCGCGATCAATCTCGTCGATGAGCAGAACCGGCGGCGTGGGAGCGTCGGATTGGATGGCTTCGAGCAGGGGCCTTTTGATCAGATACTCTTCGGTAAAGATCGCGGACCCTACGGCCTCACGATCGCCGTGCTGGATTTCTGCCAATTTGATCCGCAGCATCTGTTTGGGATAGTTCCATTCGTAAAGGGCGGTATTGACATCGAGGCCTTCGTAGCATTGGAGCCGGATGAGCCTGGTGTCCAGCACGTCGGCCAGTACCTTGGCCACTTCGGTTTTGCCGACGCCGGCCTCGCCTTCCAGAAGGACTGGCTTACCCATCGTGATCGAAAGGTAGACCGACGTGGCCAGAGCCCGGTCGCAAATGTATCGATGGCTTTCCAAAGCCTGTTGAATCTCTTCGATTGTCAGGTTTTTCAGATCCAACCGTGTCCTCCCTTTGTTTTACTGTAGCGGCGGTCTATGACCGCCGGCAATCCCTGAGCGTGACATCGTCGGCGGTCATAGACCGCCGCTACAGTTTGATTTCAACTGTTCTTGAAAAGGCATCGCGAAGGCAGTATCGTTTTCTCCGTCAAAACCACACGGAGCCAGCCATGATTCCATCAGCCTTCGAATATTGTGCGCCAACCAGCGTCGGCGAGGCCATAGGGTTGCTGAAGCAGCATGGATCGGAAGCGAAGATCCTGTCAGGAGGAATGAGCCTGATTCCCCTTCTGAAGCTGCGCCTGGCAGCGCCGCGTTTCCTCGTCGATATTAACGGCCTGCCTGGATTGAACTACATCAAAGAAGCCGATGGCTTCCTCAAAATAGGAGCCCTCACTCGCGAGGCGGAAGTGGAACGATCGGAGCTGGTGCGTTCGAAATATCCGATCCTCGCGGACACTGCTTCTGTCATCGCCGATCCACTCGTGCGCAACATGGCCACTGTCGCCGGAAATCTTGCACATGGAGATCCGGCCAACGACCATCCGGCGACGATGCTTGCCCTGGAGGCGCAGGTCGTGGCCACGGGGCCAAACGGTGAACGCAAGATCCCGGTCACCGATTTTTTCACCGGCCTCTTTACCACCGTTTTGAATTTCGACGAACTCCTCACTGAAATCCAGATTCCAATTCCCCCTGCCGGCAGCGGTGGCGCTTATATCAAGCTCGAACGAAAGGTCGGTGACTTTGCAACTGCTGCGGTGGCGGTGCAGCTGAGTGTCGGCGCAGGCGACATCTGCCAAAAGGCAGGAATCGGCCTGACGAATGCCGGGCCCAGACCGGTCAAAGCAAAGAAAGCGGAAGATGCTCTTCGCGGCAAAAAGATCGACGGGGAGACGATTCGAGAGGCCGCCCGGCTCGCTTCCGAGGAGTCTGACCCGAAATCCGATTTGCGCGGTTCCTCAGAGTACAAGCGCGATCTCATTCGCGTATTGACGGCACGTGCTCTCCATCGGGCCCTCGAGCGAGCTCGGGGAGGAAAATAGATATGGTGAAACAGAAGGTTCGAATCAAAATGAATGGCAGTCCGATGGAAGCGGAGGTCGAGCCCAGGCTGCTTCTGGTCCACTGCATCCGCGACGTGTTCCGGCTGACTGGGACGCATATCGGATGCGATACCAGCCATTGCGGCGCATGCACCGTGTTGCTCGACGGCAAGGCCATCAAGTCCTGCACTTTTTTTGCAGTTCAGGCTAATGGCCGCGATGTCACAACCGTTGAAGGCCTGGAAAAGGATGGAAACCTTCATCCTGTGCAGGAAGGGTTTTGGCAGGAGCACGGTCTGCAGTGCGGCTATTGCACGCCCGGAATGATGATCAGCGCCGCTGCTTTCCTGAAAGAAAATCCGAAGCCGACTGAAGACGAGATTCGTGTGGCGATTTCGGGCAATCTCTGCCGCTGCACGGGGTACGTGAACATTGTCAAAGCAATTCAATATGCCGCAACGAAAATTGCGGCGGGAGGGTAACCGTGGCGCCTCGAACGAGTCCGGAAGTGGGAGGAATGGGGCACTCGGTGAAACGCAAAGAGGATCCCAGGTTCCTGCGCGGCAAAGGAAATTATGTCGATGACATCCAGCTGCCGGGGATGGTCTATCTCGACATCGTTCGCAGTCCTTTTGCACATGCCCAGATCACCAGGATCGACACGGCCAAAGCTCTGGCCATTCCTGGAGTGCTCGCCGTAATCACCGGCCAGGATCTTGCCAAGTACAAGCTGCACTGGATGCCGACGCTCATGTCAGACACCCAGATGGTTCTGCCCGTTGAAAAAGTAATGTTTCAGTCACAGGAGGTGGCTGCCGTCCTGGCTACAGACCGCTACATCGCTGCGGACGGTGTGGAAGCTGTCGAGGTCGATTACGATCCGTTGCCCGTTGTCATCGATCCCGTGAAAGCCCTCGAGCCTGGAGCGCCTGTGCTTCGCACCGACAAGGAAGGCAAGAAAGACAACCACATCTTCCACTACGAAGTCGGTGACAAATCTGCTACGGAGCAGGCCTTCAAGAGCGCCGATGTTACGGTCAAGCAGGATATCTACCTTCCCAGGATTCACGTGGCTTCCATCGAGACGCCGGGTTGTGTCGCGCAATTCGACAAGGTGATGGGAAAGTTGACCGTGTGGATGACGACTCAGGCGCCCCACGCCATCCGTACGGTTTTCGCACTGGTCGCGGGACACGTCGGACTTTCGGAAGAAAAGATCCGGATCATCTCTCCCGATATCGGCGGCGGCTTTGGCGGCAAGGTGCCGGTGTATCCGGGTTATGTCATCGCGGTGGCAGCAGCCGTCTTGACCGGACTCCCTGTCAAATGGGTCGAAGACCGCATGGAAAACCTTCAGGCGGATTCATTCGCACGTGACTATCACATGACCGCAGAACTGGCAGCCAAAAAGGACGGAACCTTGACAGCGCTGCGGATCAAGACGATCGCCGATCATGGTTATACCGATGCGGCCGCAAACCCATCGAAGTTCCCGGCCGGGCTCTTCTCCATCTGCACGGGTTCTTACGATTTCAAGGCCGCACACGTTCAGGTCGATGGAGTCTATACGAACAAACCGCCGGGCGGCATCGCATACCGCTGCTCATTTCGCGTGACAGAAGCGGCGCATGCGATTGAGCGCATGGTCGACGTCATGGCTCATGAGCTGAAAATGGACTCGGCGGACTTCCGTTTGAAGAACTTCATCGCTCCCGACAGGTTTCCCTACAAGTCGATCCTTGGTTGGGAGTACGACAGCGGCGACTACGAGGGCGCTCTCCGCAAAGCCATGGAGAAGATCGGTTACGCCGAGCTGCGCAAGGAACAGGCGGAGAAAAGAGAGCGCGGCGAGTTGATGGGAATCGGAATCAGCAGTTTCACGGAGATTGTCGGCGCAGGTCCGTCGAAACACTTCGATATTCTTGGTCTGAAGATGTTCGACTCTTGCGAGATTCGAATACATCCGACAGGAAAAGCGACGGCCCGCTTCGGGACCAAGTCGCAGGGCCAGGGTCACGAGACCACCTACGCTCAGATTCTCGCTGAAGAGACTGGAATCCCGATGCAGCACATCACGGTCGAGGAGGGCGACACCGATACGGCCCCCTATGGTCTCGGCACCTACGCCAGCCGCAGCACACCGACTGCCGGCGCTGCAGGCGCGATGGCCGCGCGGAAAATCCGCGAGAAGGCCAGAAAGATTGCGGCGCACCTCCTGGAAGCTCGCGAAGACGATCTCGAGTGGGAACCCGGAAAATTCTTTGTGCGCGGGAATCCCACGAGGGCAAAGACCATTCAGGAGATTGCGCTGGCTGCATACACCAATTATCCGCAAGGAATGGAGGCTGGTCTGGAAGCCGTCTCTTATTACGACCCACCCAACCTGACCTTCCCGTTTGGGAGTTATATTTGTGTGGTAGACATTGATAAAGGTACCGGTGAGGTGAAGATCCGGCGGTTTGTGGCCGTTGATGACTGCGGAAACATCATCAATCCAATGATCGTCGAAGGGCAAATCCACGGGGGACTCACGATGGGTTTGGCTCCGGCCATGTATGAAGAGATCAATTACGACGAAGAGGGCAACATCCAGGGAGGGAGCTTCATGGATTACCTCGTGCCGACCGCCGTGGAGACGCCGAAATGGGAAACGGACAAGACGTGCACTCCATCACCTCATCATCCGCTGGGAGCCAAGGGCGTTGGAGAGTCCGCCACCGTCGGCGCGCCTCCTGCGATTGTCAATGCTGTCGTGGACGCGCTATGGCATCTTGGAGTGCGCCACATCGATATTCCGATCACGCCGGCAAAAGTCTGGCAATGCCTCCGCGAGCATGGTGTGACGGAGTAGTGCGATCTTTATGAACAACTGGGTTCTGCAAAAAGCCCAGGAGCTGTTGGCTCAGGGCGTCCCGTTCGCGCTCGCCACCGTCGTCCGTCGTGAGCGGCCGACATCGAGCGAGCCGGGCGACAAGGCGATCATCACGGCCGATGGCGACCTGATGGGTTGGGTCGGTGGCAGTTGTGCTCAGCCCACGGTGATAAAGGAAGCACAGGGCGCGATTGCCGATGGTGAGCCGAGGCTCGTGGTCATCACACCGAATGCGGCCGAACAGGCTCGGGAAGGAGCCATCCTTTATCATATGAGCTGTTACAGCGGCGGAACTCTCGAGATTCACATCGAACCCTATCTGCCGGAACCCCAATTGGTCGTTTGCGGCGCTTCGCCTGCAGCACAGGCGCTGGCAAAGATTGGAAAGGCCGTCGGTTTCCAGGTTGTCCTGATTGATCCCTCAGCGGCTATGGAGAAGTTTGCGGGCGCCGACCTTGTCCTGACCCGGGTCGAGAAGGAGAAGCTGCCGTCTTGTCGCGAGCGTTATGCAGTCGTCGCCACGATGGGCAACTGGGATGAACAGGCTATACAGGAACTACTGACCCTGTCTCCGGATTACATCGGCGTGATCGCCAGCAAGAAGCGTTTTCGGCAAATGATGCAAGGTGTCCATCCCGATGGTATTTCTCAGGAGAAATTGGACTCCATCAGGTGTCCGGCCGGCCTCGATATCCCTGCGCGAACCCTCCAGGAAATTGCTTTGAGCATCGTGGCGGAGATTGTTTCCATTCGGCGCAGCCGCACACCGCAGGCCGAGCCCGTCGCCGAACAGTTGGAATCCACGATGTTCGAAGATCCGGTCTGTCACATGACCGTCGATGCCCGTACAAGCCAGGCGCTGCTCCAGTTTGGGGACGTCGTGTACTACTTCTGCAGCGCCTACTGCAAAGACAGCTTCGAAAAGAATCCGCGCGAATACATATCCATGGAGGCCCAAGCGTGAGTGTTTTCGCCTCTGGTTTAGTCTTGGCGGCGGGGACGGCAAGTCGTCTGGGTGTACCGAAGCAGTTGCTGCCATGGCGCGGCACAACCCTTTTGGAATGGGTTGTTCGACAGGCGGAGAATTCGCCGTTGGATGAGGTGATTGTCATCGTCGGCCATGAATCGGCGGCGATCCGGGATAAGGTTTCCTTCGAGCGGGCTCGCATTGTGGAAGCGCCGGGGTTTCACGAAGGTTGCAGTGCCTCCATCCGGGCCGGCCTGGAGCAGGTCAGCGCGAGTGCAGAAGCCGCAGTGCTCGTCCTTGGAGATCAACCTGGAATCGAGACGGCGGCCCTGGCCGCGGTCATTGAAGGATACCGGATTAGCCAATCGCCCGTCGTTCGCATCTCGTATCGAGGCCAGCCGGGCCATCCTGTACTGTTGAGCAGGAAGATTTTCGCCGAAGTCCAGGCGCTTCACGGAGACAAAGGCGTGTGGAAGCTGCTCGAAGCGCATCCGCAATGGGTTCGTGAGATTGAGATGGATCTGCCCTCCCCCGCGGACATCAACCGCTGGGAGGATTACGCGAAATTGACCTCGGCGACAGAATCTTAGCCGCGGATTACACAGGTTACGCGGATCCGTGGAATCCGTGGAATCCGCGGCTAAGATTCTGTTGCGGCTACACAATGCAAGTCAAAATCACCAAGACATTCCAGGTCCAGGAGCCGGTCGCACGCGTGTGGGAATTCCTCAAAGATCCACGCAAAGTGGCTATATGTGTTCCCGGAGCTCAGATCACCGAGGCATTGGACGATCGCCGCTATGCCGGAACCATCACAGTGAAGGTAGGCCCGGTCGTATCCGACTACAAAGGAGAACTGAGCATTGAACGTCTCGACGCGCAGAATTACGAGATAGAACTGCTAGGCAAAGGCCGCGACGTGAAGGGCAAGGGAAGCGCTTCGATGAGAATGGTCGGGAAGCTTCGCGCCCTGTCCGGAGGTGGAACCGAAGTCACAGGCACTTCCGAAATCACCATCATCGGTCTGCTGGCTCAGTTCGGCTCACGCATGGTGGAAGAAGTTTCCGCCCAGATGTTTGGGGAGTTCACGGCCGCTCTTCAGAAGAATCTGCAGAGCACAGGAAATCCGGGAACCGCCGGAACTGCCGCAAAACCGCCTCAATCGCTCAGCGTTCTTCCTTTGCTCGCTACGGCAATAAAAGGAATTATCCGGAAATTCTTTAGCAGACTGACGAGAGCATGAGGGAAATCTTCGAACATTTATTCAAAGCATCTCGATATTCCCAGGAGGCTTGTCTGGCGACCGTTGTTGCGACGGAAGGCACGGCTCCGAGGAAAGAGGGTTCGAAGATGCTTGTCGTTGGAGACAATACTCTCAAGGGAGCCGTGACTATAGGCGGCTGCGCGGACTCGCAGGTCATCGAGGCGGCGCAAAGCGTGGCTCGTTCCGGTCATCCTCAGTTGCTCAGAGTCGAGCTCGGTGAAGAAGATGCTCTCGAAATCGGACTCACGTGTGCCGGAGTCCTTCGCGTTTTTGTCGAGCCGGCGGAGGCAAGCCGGGCAATGCTCACATATCTGGAGTCGCTGCTGGGTGCGGGAGCCGCCTTCGCGCTATTGACGGTCACTCGGTCCAGTATTCCTTCGGTAACGCTCGCGGATAAAGCCATCGTGACGGCAAAAGGAGAATTACTCGGTTCTTTCGGACGAGCCGATCTCAACCAGGCCATCGTGAGCGTCACGAAGGACCTTTTGTCAAAAGGCATTTCACGAACGGTCTGGCTGGATGCCAATTGCGAGCGGGTGGCAGCTCCGGAGCAATCGTCCGTTGAAGTGTTCATTGATACGATTGGCCTCGGTCCGGACCTCTATGTATTCGGTGCCGGCCAGGTGGCGGTGCCGATAGCCAGGCTCGCCGGCCAGGCCGGTTTCCGTGTCCATGTGATCGATAGCAGACCGTTGTTTGCCAATCCGGAACGTTTTCCAACCGCGACTGAAATTCTGATTGGATTTTCGGGAGAGATCGCACGCCAGCGCGAGTTCACCGAATCGACTTTCGCGCTGCTGGTAGCGCATGCTGCCAAACACGACATTCCGGTTCTCGAGGCTCTGCTCCGTTCAGAAATCCGGTACATCGGAATCCTGGGTGGAGCACGACGGGCGGCTGCGCTGAACGCGAAACTCAGGAGCCTCGGTTTTGCAGATCGCGACATCGACAGGCTCCACATTCCTGTTGGGCTGGACATCGGCGCAGAGACCGCCGAGCAGATTGCAGTGGCGGTTGTCGCCGAGCTCTTGATGGTTCGCGGCGGGAAGACCGGCAAGAGTCTGAAGCTGGTACGAGGGAGTACATAGTTGAGCCTCTATACGCCAACTATCCTGGAACACGCGCAGCATCCGAGGAAACTTGGAAGGATTGTTTCTCCTGACGTGTCGTTCGAGGACGTCAATCCACTATGCGGCGACCGGATACGAATCGAGCTTCGCTTCGACCAGAATCGCATCGTCAAGGAAGTTGGATTCTCCGGGGAGATGTGTGCGATCGCCAGGGCTTCGGCTTCCCTTCTCTTGATGTCGGTCGAAGGAATGACAACGGCTGCCGTAGCGGCAATCCAGGACGTCCAGGTTTTGCAAAACCTGGACGGCCCGATACGAAGCAACAGAATCCAGTGCGCTCTCTTACCCGTCACCGCCCTGCGAAGCGCCATTCGATCCCAGCCGCGGAGCGGCGAAAGAATGTAGCCCACGGCGTGAGCCGTGGGGCGAGTAAAGTTGACAATCAAGCCCCGTTGGGGCGATAGAGTCTCGACATTCTGTCGCCCCTACGGGGCTTGATTCGCTAACCGACGAAAACCCCGGGCTTGCGCCCGGGGCTACACTCTATCGCCGCTCCGCGGCTGAGAAATGCCGCCTCACTAATTCAAAACACGATTCATATATCTAAAATATTGACCACCTCAACTATGAACAGCCGCGCAGCGGCGACAGAGTGTAGCCCCGGGCGCAAGCCCGGGGTAGGTGTCGTTTTGGCACACCAGCCCCGTAGGGGTGAAAGAGTCTTTCGCCCCTACGGGGCTGAGATCGTCTCGAAAGAAAACCCCGGGCTTGCGCCCGGGGCTACACTCTGTCGCCGCTCCGCGGCTGAATACAGCCCTGATCACAACTTGGACAGGTCCACGATTCACGTTGCAGGATTGCCGCTGGGCAGGTGCAGCGTGAAGGTGCTTCCCTTCCCGGGAATGCTCACCACCGTCAAGGATCCATGCATAGCTTCCGAAATGCTTTTGGCCAATGAGAGGCCCAGGCCGGTACCGTGAATCTGTGCGGCGGTTGCGGAGGGACTCCGGTAGAACGGCTCGAAAATCCGAGGCAGGTCGTCTGGGTCGATTCCTATCCCTCGATCCGAAACGCTGATCTGAATCTCGCGGCCGTTCATGGCTTCGTTCTGATGGACGCTTGCTCGAATGCCGATCCAACGTTGGCCGGCCCCATACTTCAATGCATTCGTAATCAGGTTCTGCAGGCATTGTGAAAGAGCGGCGGGATCTCCCATGATCGGCGGCAAATCCGGAGGGATCTCGCACTCCACGATGAACCTGGAGGCCTCAATGAGATCTGCGGTAGCAGTGAGTGTGGAATCGACGACGTCGGCCACCTTCAGCGGGCGCAGGCTGTAGCGTTGCCGGTCCTCCCGGGTTGCGGCAAAGAGCAGAATCTCTTCAACCAGGCGCGCAAGCTGGCGCGCCTGCCCTTCGATGGCTGCCCCATATTGGGTGACCTGCTGCTTGCCTTCAACGACACCGTGAGCAATGTTCTGAGCCGCCGAACTGATGATGGTCAGCGGCGACCGCAGTTCGTGAGACACCGCCGTCACAAAATCCATCTGCAGTTTAGCGAGCCGGTTTGCCCGCTGGCTGGTGACGATCAACATGGCCACGCTGACCACCAGCAGGAAGAGCGCTCCAAAGCTGATCGCAAGATCGCGCCGATGCATCTCGGCTACAAATGCTCCAAGCGCGCCGCCCCTGCGATGTCTCACGATCAATTGCCAATCGCTGTCCTGTGATGACTTTCCAATCAATGGAAACCATGACGTGCCGATAGAAGCGGCTAACCCGGAGACTCCGGCATTTTCAGAGACTTTGTGAAACACGTAAATCGGGGACCCGAACGTTCTGGCTGTAACGTTTCCAAAGACGTCCATGCGTCCATCCGCATCAGCGACCTCCTCCGCACCGAAATCCGGATCGGAAGAGTAGATCAACTCTCTTGAACCAGTGCCGGCAACAACGGCAATCATGTAGTCGAGGCCATCAACTCCGGTGAAGTATCGCTGCGAGAGATCAGGAAAGATGCGGGTCTGAATGACGTCACGGTTCAGTTCGATGGCGATCCAGTCTGTGGTTTCGGCGCGCGCATCGAAAACCATCGGACGAACCAGGGCAGGAATGCTCGGCTCGAAGCGCCAACCGGCGAGGCTGCCTTCGTAGGCATAAAAGGTCTCCGTAAAACGCAGGTTTGTCCCGTGCAAATCGTGTCTTTCGCCGTCGCTCACGACTGCCGGCTGCCGCAGCACTTCCTGTAGCCGCGTCAACCTGGAAGGCCAATCGACCGGTTCAAATTTCAACGCAGACGGATCGAGGCGCAGGGCGCGCCAGCGCGGCTCCTCAAATTTCAGAATATATAAATGAGCGACGACATCGGGATAGGGCGCCGCCGTTCTCCATTCCCCGAAGCGCCGGACATAGGGATCCAGGTCGCCTCGCTCATCGGGATCCACTCGCATGGCCAGACAGATGTCGGACAGGTCGCGGAACAGGTTCAGATGCCAATTGACCATGGACATCTGCAAACTGTCCGCCAGCCTCACGCTGGTGGCTTCGCTGACCTGGTTGCTCCAACGGTACAGCAACGCTGCCATGACCATGAGGACCAGGACCGCAGGGATGATAAGAGCCGCGGACCGAGTCCGCTCGCTCAGAGATACTTTCATGTGCTTTTCTGTAGCGGCGGTCTATGACCGCCGGCGATCTTGAATTGCGACATCTTCGGCGGTCACAGACCGCCGCTACGGTTCCACCACTATGGAACGAACTTATAACCCAGCCTGGGTATCGTAAGGATGAATCTGGGCTGTCTCGGATCTGCCTCCAGCTTCTGACGCAAGCTGGCGACATGCACATCGACGGTACGTGTGAATGCGCTGGCGCTGTATCCCCAGACCTGCGTCAGCAGTTCCTTGCGTGAAATCGTTGCGCCGGGATGATCGACAAAATATCGCAGAAGCTGGAACTCGCGGGCAGACAGATTGAGAGCAACCCCCTCCCGTGTGACGGAAGTGCCTCGACGGTCTATCCGAATCGACCCGAAATGGTCTACTCCCGTCTGCACCTCCGGATTGTTCGGCGTTCGCCTCAACAGCGCCTCAACCCGGGCAAGCAACTCCTGCATGTTAAACGGCTTGGTTACATAGTCATCGGCTCCGGTTCTCAATCCTTTCACTTTGTCTTCGGTTTGGCTTCGGGCGGTCAGCATCAAAATGGGCGTGATGAGACCAGCCCGGCGGATCTCCTCGCATACGACGAAGCCGTGGCGCCCAGGCAGCATGACGTCGAGAATTATCAGGTCGAAAGGGAGAGAAGTAGCCTTCTGCAGACCATCGTCGCCGTCGGCCGCGTAATCCACCGCATACCCCTCCTTGCGCAGAAGGTCCCCGACGGTCATGCGCAGCGCTTCTTCATCTTCCACGAACAAAATATTGGGATTCATGATGGGGTCAACGGCTGTTCCGCATTAGACACTTTTTACAACATCCTTACAACCACGACGAGGAGGCGGTTATACGCTTCCAGCGATAACTGACTCATTTGCCGCGAGAGGAACCCGCAAAGGAATAACATGGCCTTTGTTCGATCGCATTGCGCCATCATTATAGCGTTTGCCGTCGTCTTTACGTTGGCTCCTCGGGCCAGTCTGTCGCAGTACAACACCGCCGAGATCGGCGGAGTTGTCACCGACCCGCAAGGCGCCGTCCTGCCGGGGGCAACTATAACCGCGATCCATGCAGGGAGCGGGGTGAAGACGGAACGCGTGTCGGACGGGGAAGGCCGTTTTTTTCTGCCGGCCCTGCCGGTTGGCGAATATACGCTCACGGTGACGCTCCCCGGCTTCAAGCAGTTCACGCGGACAGGACTCAACCTGCAGGTCGGGCAAAAGGTCAACCTCCCCATAACCCTGGACGTCGGCGAGATCAGCGAAACCGTAACGGTCAACGCAGACGCGCCGTTGCTTCAAACCGCCGACGCCGAAGTCTCCGACGTCATCGACAATAATAAGGTAGTGGAGCTGCCCCTGAACGGACGGCAGTTCCTTCAGCTTTCACTCCTGAGCGACGGCGTCGTCGTCCCTCCGGGCGGCACGCGCGGCGGTGCTTTGGAACAGGCCGGAGCATTGCCGGCGGTGCTTGGTCAGCGCAGTGGCCATAACATTTATCTCCTGGATGGAGTTAAGGTTACGGATGAATACTTCAACAATCTCGTGATCAGTCCATCCGTCGATGCCATTCAGGAGTTCAAAATACAGAAGACGTTGTATCCCGCAGAATTCGGAGGCAAGGCTTCGGCTCTTATCAATGTGGTCACGAAGTCCGGCAGCAACCTTTTTCACGGAAGCGCAGTCGAGTTTCTGCGGAATGACAAGTTCGATGCCCGGAACTACTTCGACGATCCGAGCAAGCCGATTCCCCCGTTGCGCCAGAACCAGTTTGGAGCAACCCTTGGCGGCCCGATCCGCCGCGACCGGATGTTCTTTTTCCTGAGCTATGAGGGGCATCGGATACGGCGCTCACTGACGCAGACATTTTCCGTACCTCCCGCTGAGATGCGCACCGGGAACTTTGCCGGCCTGGCTCCTCTGTGTGACCCGCTGACGAGGACCGCCGGCGGATGCATAACCTTCGCTAACAATCAGATTCCATCGAATCGTCTCGACCCGGTTGCCATCGCGTTGTTGCAAAAGGTACCTGCCGCGACAAGTGCGGGATCGGTCCAGAACCTCCTGGCGGTCGACACACTGGACAACAGGATGAACCAATCCAGTTTGCGAATCGATCATGCTTTATCACCCACCGACAATATCTTTGGCAGGGTCTCAACCTACGATGTGCGCGAGGTACAGCCCTTCGGCACGAGTTCCCTCAACGAAGTTCTCGTCCCCGGATTCGGCCGGACCGTCAGCACAAAGGCTCGTAATCTGGGATTGAGCTATGTACACACATTCAGCCCACGGTTTCTCAACGAGGTGCGGTTCGGATACCTGAGCGCAAGCGGTGGCCAGTCCAGTCCGAACCAGGGCGTCAATTTCGCCGGGGCATCCGGGCTCCGGGGCGTCGCGAGCAACGTCGCCGACATGGGTTATCCACAAGTGTCCTTTGGAGGTTTGTTCAGCACCGTTGGAGACCCAACGACTGTCGTCTCGCGGAACAATCGCAGCTACGAGCTTTATGACAACGTTCTGCTGGATCGAGGAGCCCACCATCTCAAATTCGGAGGGTATCTCTTCCGGCTCGAATTCAACCCGGTCAATCCTCAAACGGCGCGCGGTGCATTCACTTTCAATGGTCAGTTCTCCGGGGATGCGTTCGCTGATTTTCTGCTGGGTTATCCGAGTGCTGCACAGGTGGGTATCGGCCGCGCAGACGAAAGAGGCCGCAGCACGTGGCTCCACGTGTACGGACAGGATGACTGGAAGGTCAAACCAAACTTCACGATTAACTACGGCCTGCGTTACGAGATTAATGGCCAGATGAAGGACATCGACAACCGGCTTTCGGCAATCGATCTGTCGGTGCCCGGCGGGCGCTTCGTAATCGCCAGTGACAGCGCGGGAAACATTTCTCCTGCCGCTCAATCACTTTTGTCGGAGATCCCGATTCCATATGTCACCTCCAAAGATGCCGGCTGGACGAGAGGACTGCTCCGCCCGAGTTATCGCCGATTTGCCCCCCGGTTCGGGTTGGTGTGGTCGCCCGGCAAGAGTGCCATGACAGTGATCAATGCCGGCGTTGGTGTCTTTCTGAATCAGTGGGCCTACAGCGTCCAGCAGTCGCTGGCACAAACCCTGCCGTTTTTCTTCGCAAAATCCGTAAGCGCCCCCGCCGATGCGCTCGTTCCGCCGTATCGAACCGGCAGCGTCCTCCTTGTGCCGGCCAACGGAGCGGTCGGCGGAAATACGATGCTGCATGACTTCAAGACAGAGTATGCGAAGAATGTGAGCCTCAGTATTCAACGCCTGTTGACGCCGACGCTGGAGGTCGAAGCCAATTACCTCGGCTCGTGGATTGTAGGCGCCGACAGCTCGACGGTCCTCAATGTGCCGGTGCCGGGACCTGGCGCCATCGGTCCGCGACGTCCCGTGCCGCAGTTGAGCAACATCACGGCGATTCGATGGGACGGGTATTCGACTTTCCATAGCATGACTTTCAAGGCAGAAAAGCGCGTGTCGCATGGGCTTGCGGCGTCGGCGAGCTACATGTTGTCCAAGGCCATTGACGACGCGTCAGACCCCGGAGCGACTGCCCACGAAGTGAATCTTCCTCAGGACGTGCGGAACATGCGAGCGGAGCGAGCGCTGGCGAGTTTCGATCATCGGCACCGCTTCATCGGAAGCTTCAGCTATGCAGTGCCCGATCTGTCGAGAGGCAGCACTGCAGCCCTTTCGGCATTGGGACGGGCCTGGCGGCTCAGCGGGATCGTAACTCTGCAATCCGGCGCGCCGTTCACAGTGAACCTGGGAACAGATCGCGCAAATATCGGAACCGGTCCGGCGCAGCGGCCCAATGCGACGTGTGATCCGAATGCCGGCGGCGCGCAAACAGCGCAGCAGTGGTTCAACACAAGTTGTTTTTCACTTTCCGATGCGTTTACTTTTGGCAACGCGGGCAGAAATACTGTTTTCTCCCCCGGATACTCCAATGTCGATGCCTCGCTCCAGAAGGATGTCCATCTATCCGAACGCGCACGGCTCGAGTTTCGCTTCGAGATCTTCAATTTGTTCAATCGCGTCAATTTCGATGTGCCGAACCGAATTGCATTCACGCCCAATTTCGGCCGCATCTTCAGCGCGGGGCCTTCTCGGCAGATGCAACTCGGTGTGAAGGCCCTCTTCTGAATCCAAATGAGTAACAGGGTGCGGAAAAACTCGGATCGAGCAACTGTAGCGGCGCTCTATGAGCGCCGGTTTTTCCTGGAATCAACGAAATACCGGCGGTCATAGACCGCCGCTACAGGTCGGATTGCCTCCTTAAATGGTGCATCTCTCTCCGAAAACTTCTGTCCAGATCCCCGGACTTATCCGGATGCAGTCTTAACATTCGCCTCCCTATACTTCGACCATGGCCTCCGAGAATAATCTGGCTCTCAAGCGCACGTTCATGGCACACGAACGAACGCTCATGGCCTGGATCAGAACGTCCACTTCGCTGATCACCTTCGGGTTCACCATCTACAAGTTCTTCGCATATCTGGTTGAGGCTGATGACACTCCTCTTGCAGACAGTGTGGTGGGCCCGCGGGAATTCGCATTGGCTATGATCAGCATTGGTCTTGTCACGCTCGCCGTTGCAGCCGTTCAGTACAAGAACAGCCTGCAGTTGCTGGAACAGGAGTTCGGCGAAAAATACAGGTCACTGGCGGGAGCACTCGCGATGGTTGTTTCTTTCCTGGGTTTGGGCGTTCTGATTGTCGTGCTGCTTCGCCAGTGAACAGGCATTTATGCATAAGCTGCTTCCGCAAGTCTGCTTGACCTACCTCCCGCCGTACGAAAGGGAGTTCGGTTCTGTGGCCGGCTCCCTCGTCCGACGGCACACCCTGCAGTGAATTTCCGTACGTCTGTAGGCCATCGTCTTTTCCTGCTTGTGGCTTGCCAGACGGCAATCGCCGCACTGCTGGTTTTGACAGCGATGCGAGCCACTTCCCAGTTGCGGTCCCACTACCGCCACATGTATGACTTCCAACTGCGAAGCATTGCTGCCACAGCCGACGCCATGAAGGAAGCCGCGACGCTCGAAACCGGCGCCAGATCTGCCAAGTTGGAGGCTTTCTATCGCCGTTATAAGGCAGACTGGGAAACTGCGTCCGGCACCACTCCTGATGCAATTCGATTTCGGAAGGATTTGATGGACGCCGGCGAGTCCGATATGGCCCGGCTGGAAAGCGAAGTCCTCGCGGATTTAAAAAGATCCCTCCAGTCGGGAGATGCGCAAAACATCAGAGAAGATCTGGCAGCCTTGTACACCGTCAACGTGAAATATGCCGATTTCGACAACCAGAACGCGATGAAGCGCATCGCTAACCGCCGCGCCTGGTTACTTACGATTGGAATCGCCGGCGTAGCCGTGACGCTGTTTCTTGGCCTGCACGTCCGTCGTGCCATTGCACCCCGAATCAGGCGGCTCGTCACCTCTGTGGGCCGTTTCCAGGAGTTCGGTAAGCATGAAAGAATTTGCGATACCGGCAAGGATGACATCGCGGTATTGGCCAATGCATTGGATGCCGGCTTTTCCGCAATTGAAACACGCGAGCAAGATCGCGAGAAGTTTCTGTCTATCGTTGCGCATGAACTCAAAACCCCGGTGACCTCGATCCAGGGATATGCGTCTCTGCTCGTCACTCATCCGCCACCTGTGTCCGACATCTATCGCGCGCTCGAAATCATCAACCGGCAATCCTGGAGATTGAGCCGATTGATTGAGGCGTTGTTCCTGGCAATGCGGGCACGATCCGGGAAGCTGCGTTTTGAACCGAGTCCCTTCAACATGTCAGAGTTGGTTCGGCGTGTGTTGCGGGAGATGGAACCGTTCCTGTCGAAGAGAACATTTTCATCGCGGATCGAGGAGAACGTCTCAATTCTGGGAGACGAGGCACTGCTGGAACACGCCCTCTGGTCCCTGCTCACCTGCGCCTCCGCATATTCTCCGGAAAATACTTCCGTGCAGGTTGCCTTTTATGCAGTCCAGCACTCCGCCACTCTGACCGTTGACATCAGGGGCTCGGACGTTTCGCTACCGGAAGTCCAGGAACTGTTTAGGCCCTTCCAGTCGGTAGAGTACGAAACCGGCAGGGGCATTCGCTCTGCAATTGGGCTCTACCTGTGCCGCGAAATCGTGCGCGTCCATAACGGCAGCTTGCTCGTACAACAAGTGTCTGAAGAGCGGCCGGAATTCGTGATGGAGTTGCCGGCATGAGCAGAAAGGTTTGCCGCGACACTGTTCTGGTGATCGACGATGACCCGGATTTCCGCGCTCTGATTGAAACGATCGCAGAACTCTGCATGGTTCCGATGCTGCAGGCGCCGGATTGCCGCAAAGGACTGAAGATTCTGGAACGTGAGCACGGCAGGATCAAGATGGTCTTTCTGGACTACTTCATGCCTGGAATGGAGCCGGTGAAATGCGGCGCCGCCATCATCGCAAAAACAGGGCGGTCGGTTCCTGTCGTGCTTGTCACCGCAGCCGTCAATCCGGGCGCCAGGGCTGCCGAATTAAAGATCAGCCGTTGGATCTCCAAACCCGTTGAGGCATCGGTCCTCAAAAGTCTTCTCTGTAGCGGCGGGCCGTGAGGGAAATTTTGAACTCGAGTCGAAGGAGAGTGCATCTTGAAAGACAAACTTCCACTTTCATTGTCTCCTGAAGAAGCCCTGAAGATCGCCACAGACGCTTACATTTACGGATACCCGCTGGTTCTGATGGACGTTACACGCGAGGTCATGACAGCCGTGCCGAAGCCCGGCGCGCGTAAAGCGCCGGTCAACCAGTTCGTCCACCTCCGGGAATTTCCCGACCATACCTTCACGGATGTGGTCAGCCCGAACGTTGACACACTGTACTCCGTTGCCTGGCTCGACTTGTCAAAGGGCCCGATAGTTCTTAGCCTTCCCGATGCCGGCGACCGGTACTACTTGATGCCAATGCTGGACGCATGGACGAATGTCTTTGCCGCACCTGGCAAGCGAACGACTGGCCCGAAAAAGGGGGACTTCGCGATCATCGGACCGCAGTGGCTGGGAAGGCCGCCGGAAGAAATGCAGGTGATCTATTGCCCAACCAATATGGCCTGGCTGATCGGCCGCACACAGACGAACGGAAAGAACGACTACGCCGCGGTTCATGCGATCCAGGATCAGTACCGCCTGACTCCACTGAGCGCGTGGGGCAAGGCTTATACTCCACCGGCCAATTTACCGGTGGAGGATGGCATCGACGCCCGAATGCCTCCAGTCGAACAGATCGCAAAGATGAACGCGAGCGCCTTCTTCACGCGGCTTAACACTCTGATGAAATCCAACGCACCGGCTTACGCCGATACTCCTGCCATTCAGCGATTCGCAGCCGTCGGGATTGCTCCAGGCAGGCGATTTGATTTGAAAAGCTTTGAAGGCGGCGTCGCAGAGAGGCTCGAGGCGAGTGTCCGTGAAGCCCAGGCGAGAATCGCCGCCGAGGCCCGAAAATCGCATGGAACGACAGTCAATGGCTGGAGCATATTGCCCGACAACACTGCGAACTTCGGCACGGATTACGCCTGGCGTGCCGTGGTCGCAATGGTCGGTCTCGGCGCGAACCTGCCCGAGGATGCCGTTTATCCGCACGCGACCGCGGACTCCGAAGGCCAACCCTTCGTCGGAACGAACAAGTATGTGATCCGTTTTGAAAAAGGGCAGCTCCCGCCGGCGCGCGCTTTCTGGTCCATCACGATGTACAATGCGCAGCAATTTCTTGTTCAGAACCCGATCCATCGCTACGCGATCGGCGATCGAGACAAGCTGAAGTTCGATGCCGACGGTTCCCTTCCAATTTACGTCCAGAGCGTTTCGCCAGGCCAGGATAAGGAATCGAACTGGCTCCCCACACCGCATGACTCGTTCAATCTGTTCCTGCGGCTGTATTGGCCCACGGACGAAGTCCTGACCGGCAGGTGGACTATTCCGGCGGTCGAACGGGTGCACGATTAAGGAGGAATGTATGGCCGATTGGCTCGTTCGAACGTGGCACGAGATTGTCGCACGGCCGGATGGCCCATTGGCCATGCGCTTCTACCTGCAGCCGGCGATGGCCCTCTTCTTCGCAATACACGATGGCCTGGACGATGCCCGGAAAGGACAGCCGGCATATTTCTGGGCGCTTTTCACGGACCCACTACACAGGCGGGAAATGATGCGGGATGGCTGGAAGTCCGTCGGTACGATCTTCATCCTCGCCGTTATACTCGATATCGTTTACCAGGTGACGGTTTTGCATGCGATCCGTCCTCTCCAGACAGTTTTCATAGCCACGCTTCTCGCCATTCTCCCCTACACCGCTTTTCGCGGCCCGATCAACCGTGTGGCAAAAATGGTGCGGAGGTACCTTGCCGCGCACGGCGTGCTTACCTAAGCAGTTGGCGTTTTGAAACTCTTACTGTAGCGGCGCTCTATGAGCGCCGGTTTTTCCTGGAATCAACGAAATACCGGCGGTCATAGACCGCCGCTACAGCAGACAGGCACTATTGAATTGCCATGGCCAGGTGCAGGCGTTCTTCAGGCTTGATGAAGTGATCGGCGTCAGCAGCATCGGGACCGAGATCGATTTCCACCCGATTCACCTCGCCGGTAAACTTCCGGACGGAGTAGTCGTCGGTGACCGGGGAGCCGTTTTCGGTGCCGATATCGCACGTCTCATCGGCGGAAAACATGAATGGCTCGGTCTGCTCCACACGACCCTCGCCGACCTTTACTCCATCGATGAATAGAGTGACGGTTCCGCCTTTAGCCAGGCCGCCGCCGTCGTATGCGAACTCCATCCGCACCTGATGAAGGCCTGAGGGGATCGTGCGCTGGCTTTCGGTGTAGTAACGATTCAAACCGAAAAAGTTGTAACAGTATTTCAGCTTGCCGTTCTTCGCATATAAACTCCAGCCGCCGGTAATGCCGCCCTGGGCAATGACAACGCCATCTGCGCCGGAAGGGGGAACGCTGATCTCGGCGGTCACGGCGTGCGATTTGTTCTTAATGTTGACGACCGAGCTTTCGGTAATCCGCCCCATTCCGCCAAAGAACAGCTGGCGTGTACCGCGAACCAGTTGCGGCCGGCCGGCGATTTCGGCGTTACTACGCTCGATCATCAGCACGTTCGGCGCGTTTTCCAGCGGGCGCAGGGGCTCGATCGGCGGATACTTTGTGTAGGGATCCCTGGCATCGTATGTTGTCAGGCCCACATGCGGACGATCCGGAATCGGCAGAACGGTGCGTTGAATCTTTTCAGATCGGTTGGACATGAGTGCTCCCTTCCATTGCGTTCCCTCACCCCCAAGGCCCTATCGTCCAGAGATGAACCGTTTTAATTGCGCACCGGCCACACGGTAATCGAGCTCGGCCTGAAACATTTCCGCCTCGGCCTGGGCGCGTGCTCCGTCGGCTCCCACCATTGTTGCGAGTTGCAGCGTCAGATCTCGAATTTTCCTCCCTCGCTCCAGATCCAGAAATGCTTTCTGAGTGCCCGCCGCCACTTTGGCTTTCACCAATTCTACGGCGGCCTCCGCCATGGCGAGCTGTGTCTTACGCTCGCTCACGGTTTTTTCGCGCTTTCCAAAATCGAATATGTTGAAAGACGCCATCACGCCGACGAAAGCAAAGTCTTTCGGCAACAGCGGCACGGCTATCTCATAGATGTAGCCGCCGATGACAGCGACGTCAGGCACGTACTCCAGCTTCGACAGTTTCGTTGCAGCCCGCGCCTTGACGGCGGTCTGTTCGGCCTCGATAACCTCTGCGCTATTGACCAGGGCCTGCCTTGTCGCTTCCTGGAGAGAGACCGTTTCGACCGCCGGCTCGGGCGAAGCCAGCTCGAGTGCGGTGTCCGGTGGGAAACCGATCAACGTATTCAATGACCGGCTCAGTTCCGTCACCCGAACCTTTGTTGCAGCGAGGTCTTCACTGGCCTTGAGTATCGCCGCCTGACGTTCCGTTACGCCGAGCGGCGGTGTACCGATGCTTGCCACTTGCAACCCGGTATCGATCACTTGGATCTTCGTCTCGGCGAGCAGTTGTTGACGCTGCGCGATCAAGAGACCGAAGTAGAACCGCTCGACGCTGTCCGCAACCTGGGCAGCGGATTGCGTCGCTTTCGCTCTTGCGATTTCTTCGTCGGCTCTTGCGATACTCACCGCCTCCCGGACCTTGAACAGCGGAGTGACCGGTTGTGTCACGGTGACAGCGAAGACGGTCTGGTCCTTTGTCAGCAGAGGAAGGTCGGCCTGCCGGCGGGCCAACTGAATCGTTTGACCGAGGAATTTGTTGAAATGCAGGTTGGCAAACGTGGAGTCGATCTTGGGAAAGTAATCGGCCTGCGCGGCCTGTCGGTGATACCTGGCGGCATCGACGCCGAGTTGGGCAAGATTCGCTGCTTTCGCGCCACTGGCCTGTGCCTGAGCCTGATCCAGTGTGATGCGCCGGATGCCATTCGATTGGGCAGCGAAGTTCGCGCTCAAAAGCAGAATGCCGGCCGCAGCGGGCAGCAGAGTACGAACAGCTTTCGTCCTGTTGAGCATAAATATCCTCCCTGTCCGTTATGCCGCTTTGGGCGCGGTCATCTTCCGCATCACTTCGTCGAGATTGAAGCTGGCCGGCTTCTGGCGTGGGGGAAATTCCTTGAAGCTCGAGAGCCACTGGCCCACGATCGTCTGGGCCGGCACCACGAGGAACATCCGTTCCGCCAGCCATTTGCCGTACAGCAGGCTCTCGTCGCCCCGCTCGAACGGGTCGGCGCGAATATTGAATGCCTTGGGGAATCGCAGATTGGTAAAATCCCGCTGCCACACCTCCAGGCCTGTGTGCTCCTGCTCCTTGAAGACCATTTTCCAGTTCTCCACCCGAATAGCGAGCAGGTCGCCGTCGTCGCTCCAGTAGAGAAAGCCCTTGCGCGGCGATTCCTTCACCTCGCCTTTGAAAAAGGGCAGGAGGTTAGAGCCATCCAGGTGCACCTTGAACGTCCGGTCTCCCAGCTTGTGACCCTTACGCAGCTTGTCCACAATCTGAGGTTCACCTGCCGCGGCGGCGAAGGTCGGGATGAAGTCTTCATGCGCGCACATGTCGTTCACGATCGTGCCGGGTTTGATGATGCCGGGCCAGCGGATGACGCAAGGGACGCGGAACCCGCCTTCCCAGTTCGTGTCCTTTTCGCCCCGGAACGGCGTGCTGCCGCCGTCGGGCCAGGTCATGACTTCGGCGCCGTTGTCTGTCGTATAGACGACGATGGTGTTATCCGCAATCCCCAGGTCGTCGAGGAGCTTCAGCAACTGACCGACGTGACCGTCCGTCTCCACCATACCGTCGGGATACGTACCCAGCCCGGTCTTGCCTTTGGACTCCGGCTTCAGGTGCGTCCATACGTGCATGCGCGTGGAGTTGAAGTAGCAGAGCCAGGGCTTGCCGGACTTGTGCTGCCGCTCGATGAAATCTTTGGCGGCGGCCAGAAATTCCTCGTCGATCGTCTCCATTCGTTTGCTGTTCAGCGGCCCGGTATTTTCGATCTTCTGCCGGCCTACGCGGCCGTAGTGCATGTCTTCAGTCGGATCGTCGTTGTCCGTCGCCGTGCAGCGCAGCACACCACGGGGGCCGAATCGCTTCCCGAAATCGGGATTCTTTGGGTAGTCAGGGTTCTCCGGCTCTTCTTCGGCATTGAGATGATAGAGGTTGCCGAAGAACTCGTCGAAACCATGCCCTGTAGGTAGGAATTCGTTGCGGTCGCCGAGGTGGTTTTTGCCAAACTGCCCGGTAGCGTATCCGAGCGACTTCATGATGTCCCCAACGCTGGGATCCTCGGCGCGCAAGCCGATGTCGGATCCCGGCAGGCCAACCTTGGTCAGCCCGGTGCGGATCGGCGCTTGCCCCGTGATGAATGCGGCGCGCCCGGCGGTGCAGCTCTGCTGTCCATACCAGTCCGTGAAGAGCGCCCCCTCTTTCGCGACGCGATCGATATTCGGCGTGCGATATCCCATCACACCCAGGTTGTAGGCACTGATGTTGTACCAGCCGATGTCGTCGCCCATGATGAAAAGGATGTTCGGTTTCTGCTTTGCCATCTTTTTGTTCCTCCTATTGCTTCACAATGAAGAAGCTCGCCGGACGCATCGAAATCCCAAATGACACGTCGATGTATCGATGGCCTGGCCCATTCGGGCCGCAGGCCTGTAACGCTGACAGTAGTTCGGCGCGCACAGGTACGAGCCTCCTTTCATGACTTTCCTTGGAATGCGAATACCGTCCAGCCGCGGGTCGTAGCTCTTCTCGCGGTCGCCTCCCTTGGGATTCACGCTGCTGCAACAGGATTGACGGACAGCGCCATGGTCCTGATACCAGTCTGAAGTCCACTCCCAGACGTTTCCAATCATGTCGTAGAGTCCGTAACCGTTTGGAGGAAACAATCCCACCGGCGACGTCCATTTGAAGCCATCTTTCACCAGGTTCTGGATCGGAAATTCGCCCTGCCAGGTGTTCGCCATGATTTCGCCATCCGGCTCGAACTCGTCACCCCAGGCATAGTCGGCGCCTTCGAATCCGCCGCGCGCAGCGAACTCCCATTCCGCTTCGGTCGGCAAGTCCTTGCCGGCCCAAACGCAATAAGCTTCAACATCCGGGTAAGCGACATGAACGACAGGATGGTTCTCGAGACCTTCGATCGAACTTTTCGGCCCGAACGGATGACGCCAGTCCGCGCCGCGCACATAGCGCCACCAGCTGTACGGATTGCGCATATCGACCCGGTGGCGCGGCTGCACGAAGACGACTGAGGAAGGCGCGAGCAGCTCAGCCTTCGCTCCCGGGTAATCCGCCGGATTTGCCGGACGCTCCGCCAGCGTCACGTAATCCGTCGCCTCGAGGAAGCTCGCGAACTGCGCGTTCGTTACCGGAGCGGGATCGATCCAGAAACTCCCGACGGTCACCTGATGCGTCGGCGCCTCTTCAGGATAATAATGATCGGAACCCATCATGAAGGTCCCTCCATCGACCCAGACCATGCGGTCCAGCTTTGTCAAAGCGAGTGCTGTTTTGGTTTCCATTTCGTGTTCTCCTTTCGGGATCTTGTGGAGCGTTACATCGAAATTAGAATTGAAACGAAAACCGCGCGAGTATCCGGATTACTTCGGATCATCTGGAATCTTTTTTCGGAATGCCGGCGGGCATAGACCGCCGCTGCAGTGATTGCGAATGAACTTGCGGCGAGGAAACTGGTCGTCGCCTGGAAATCGGCAATCGAAGAATGAAGGTTGCGCCCTGATCTGCTCCGGAGCTGTGCGCTTTGATCGTACCGCCGTGAAGCACGACGATTTCACGCACGATCGCAAGCCCGAGGCCGAGCCCGGCACTTCTTGACCTGGTCGAACGATTTTCCTGCCGGTACGCGTCGAATACATAGGGCAGAAACCGGGGTTCAATGCCCTTCCCGGTGTCGGACACCGTGCATTGCACAACGCCGCCGCGTCTAACGATTTTCAGCGCGATAGAGCCACCCTCCGGAGTGAATTTCACGGCATTGTTCAACAGGTTCATGAGAACCTGACGCACCCGGCGGGAATCGGCGAAGAACGGCGGTATGGCTTCCGATATGTCGGTGGAAATGCGCAGCTTTTTGCCTTCAGCCGTATGTTGGATAGCGCTCAGCGCCTCACGCGCAACCTCCTGTATCCGCATCTCTGCAAGCTCCAGACGCAGCTTGCCTGAGGAAATGCGCGCCGCATCGAACAAGTCGTCGATCAGGTAATTCAGAGCCCTCACATTTCGAATGATTCCTTCGATGGCGAGATTCTGCTTCTCGGCCGGTAAAGTTCCGCTCCCGAGCGCCACAGCCCAGCCCAGGATGGGCATCATTGGGTTTTTGAGTTCATGCGAGAGGACCGAAAAAAATTCTTCCTTTCGTTGAAAGGCATGTTCGGCCCTGGCGCGAGCGTCAAGCGCCTCATCGTACGCGCGGGCGCGAACGATACATCCTGACGCGATCTGCGCCAATCGAAGCATCTCGTCGCGCGCCTCCGGAGCCACTTCGTCCTGAGCCGGAAGAACGATAGTCAGGACACCAAGCGGCCGTTGCTCTGAGCCACGAATCGGCAAAAATGCCACGTTCCGGCGCCTGCATTGTGATAACAGGTCGCGCAGGTAGCGCGAAATGTTGGAGGGAGCCTTGCGCCTTCGGGACCAGAATATGGGCTTGCCCGTACGAAACGCACTGGTGACCGGACCTTTCCTGATCATTTCTTCCGCGAGATATTTCTTCGGAATGTGCCTGGATCGCCACTTCGAAACCACCTGCAGGTCGCCGTCGTGCTCGACAAAGATCATTCCTGCGGGGCTGCCAAAGGCTTTGCGGCAGTAGTTTCCAACGATGTCGGCCACAGACCTCAACGTGTACGCTCGACTGAGACTCACAACGAGTTCATGTAAAGATGTTGCGCCGTCCTTGCCCATCGCACTGGGGGCGTGCGCCTCCGCCGAGTGATCGGCAGTCTCGATGACTGCCAGATACCCTATCTCGTCGCCGACGAACTGGCGACGAATCCGGAATTCGACGGGAAAGTGTTTTCCCTTGTGGACGATCGAAACGTGGACGGCGCAAGGTTTGTCAGTCTGCCGGGAAGCGGCCAAACGCTCGCGCAGGCGTTTGATGTCGGAGTCGGCCACAAAGCCGAACAAGGATCTTCCCAGCAGCGGCGTTGCCGCGCCGTTGAGCATCTCGGCACACTCCTCGTTGGTCTTGAGAATGCGTGCTTTCCCATCGAGTTCGAGGTAAGGAATCGGAACCCGGTCATGAAGGACTCCATAATGTCTGAGTGATTTGACAAACACTCGTGCGTGGTCCCGCAAAGTTGAAATCGTGTCGTTCAGGCTGGGCTTCCGCAGCCGGCCGTTCGTCTTGCCCGGTATGTTTTCTTGTTCCGCGGCAGTGCGGATATCGACCATCAGGCGATCTACGTCCGTTATCAGACGCGTGAAATCGGTCACAAAACGCGCGGCCGGATAATCAAAAGTCTCCCTGCTGTCCTCAGCCGATTGCCTTCTCATGGACACCATAGCCATACCTCACTTCATGCGCGTCACGGCAGGCGGCCGCCATCTTCCACTAAAGACGTCGGGCTTTGGCCAGTACATCCGGACGACGAGATTGAATGAGTCTTTGGGCGCAGGAAGCCAGTTGAATTCTCTGTTCGTACCCGGCCACTCGTGCTGGATGGAGATGGAAAGCGAATTGTCGGAATTGAGTCTTAGCCTGTCGTGATCGCCGATGACAGCATCACATGCCTGCGCGGGATTCTTCAGCATCAGCCCGGCCAGTCTTTTGTAGAACGCCGGCGCGTCGTACCTTGCCACCTGTTCTTCGGGCGTGCCTGCCTGGTCAACGTCCAGCCGAAACGGAATACTATGCGACGATGGCGGCTTACCCCACTGGGTCAGGGGAACAAGACGGAAATGATCCTGCATGCGATGAACGACCTGGATGTCTTCAAGTCCCGCAGCCTGAACGTCTTCAGCTACACGCAGAGCCTCGCGCAGAACGTTGTGGATTTTGAGGGGTGTTTTCACTATTTCCAATCTATGAAGACGGAAGGGTGTCCGGTATCAGGACAAGTGCGTGCCCCGCTTTGTATTTTTTCGGGACGCATCCGGAATATGCCCGATTGCCATTCGCGCGCTCTCCGTCAATGATGGGTTTCGAATCTCAAACAACGGAAGTGAACCATGACGAAGCGAGTGCTGCTTGCAGACGACCATATGCTATTCGCACAGGCGCTGGCTCAGCTGCTTGTACCAAAGTACGACGTGGTTGACATCGTCGGAGACGGCAGAGCGCTGCTTAGATCCGCGCGCGAGCACAAACCGGACGTCATCGTGACGGACGTCACCATGCCGCTCATGAGTGGATTGGAGAGCGTACGCTTGCTTTGCAAGGACACGTACACGCCCAGGATCGTTTTCCTGACCATGCATGCGGACGCCGAACTTGCTCGAGAGTGTTTCAACTGCGGCGGTTCGGCGTTTGTGAACAAGGAGTCCGGTTACGACGAACTCACCGTTGCCATCGATGCGGTATTGGAGAACCACCTGTACCTATCACCGACCATCGCGGCAGGCATGATCGACGTATTGAGAGATCCTGCCGGCGCCAGCGCCGAATTTGAACAGCTCACTCACCGCCAGCGCGAAATCCTTCAATTGTTTGCCGAAGGCAAAACCATGAAGGAAATCGCCTCCGTCACGAATCTGTCGACGCGAACGGTCGAATGGCACAAATACAAGATGATGAGGCTTCTGCGCGTCCGGCGCAGCGCAGAACTGATCCAGCATGCCGTGCGCATGAAATTGGTCGTTTAGTCTCCGCAGTCTTACGGGATTCCCCGACAAACTTTACGAGAGTTTCTAAATCCATGCAGGCCGGACACTCACATGCTTCGCGAATGAGCAACACTAGACGAAGGAGTTTGCAAAATGCTCGAGTCCGCTGCTCATTACGGTGCAGGCGCTGGCGATGCCGTTGGTTCCACAGAAAGGAATTCGAATCTGACAACCGCAGTCGCCGGGCCCACAGTGGCGCGGGAACTTGTGACACAAGTCCCAATCGTCAGGGATCGGATAGCTCTCATCGATTCTCACGGAAATATCGTTGCGGTCAATAACAACTGGATGGCTCTTGCCGAAGAGACTGGAGCGGCCTTGAATCGCGTTGGACCGGGAGTGAACTATTTGGAAGTTTGCCGACAGGCAAGCGGTTCCTCCGCCGCCGATGCTCGAGAGGCTCTCAGCGGAATTCTCGCGGTTCTGAAGGAAAAGGTTCAATCCTTCACCATGGACTATGCCTGCCACACCCGTGCAGGGCAGGCTTACTTCCGGATGGTCGTCACGCCAATCTCTTACCGGGATGCCCGGGTTGCCATCGCCCACATGGATATCACTGAACTACAGCTTTCAAGAGACAGAAGCTTCACCCGCTTGCAGGAGGTCGGCAGGCGTTTGATCAATGCGCAGGAAGAGGAACGGCGGAGAATCTCGCGAGAACTACATGACGATATGGGCAACAGGATCGCACTGCTGGCGTTCTCTGTCCGCGACATCATGAAGCAACGCTCGAAGAACTCCGGTTCAAGCATGCACCGGTTTAATCAAGTCATCAGTAATCTCACCGATCTTTCAAACGCGCTGCGCAACCTCTCGCATTGCCTTCACCCGCCTCTGCTGGGGTATCTGGGAATCGGCGCTGCGCTGAAGATGCTCTGCGAGGAGTTTGGAAAAACGCGAGGTATCCGAGTCGATGTTGTGGTTCCGCCAGAGTTCAAACGTCTTCCCTACGATGTGGAACTTTGTATATTCCGGATTTCCCAGGAATGTTTACAGAACATTGCCAAACACTCCGGCGCGGATAGCGCTTGTGTCGTCCTCGAACGCACGGCCGGGCACGTCCAGTTAACAGTGTCCGACACCGGCAAAGGATTTATTCAATCGGATGCCATCCAGAAAGGCGGACTCGGTCTTGTCAGCATGAAAGAACGAGTGCAGTGCATTGGGGGACGCCTGGAAGTGGACAGCTCAGCGGGGGCGGGCACCAAAGTCCGTGTTGGGATCCCCCTCCCGGAGGATATACGCTCAGTCAGGGTCGGATGAGCCTGTTGCGGATCGCGTAGCGGACCAGCTCTGTGATCGACTTGAATCCGAGCTTCCGCATGATCGCGGCTCTGTGGGTTTCTACCGTCTTCACGCTTATTCGAAGATGAGAACCGACATCAAGGAGAAGGTATGAATCGGACAAGCGTTCTACTGGCAGACGATCACGTCATGTTGACGGACGCACTAGTCAACCTCGTCCGGCAAGAGTTTGAGGTTATAGGAGTCGCGCGCGATGGTCGCGCGATGGTTGAAATGGCAAGACAGAGCCGTCCCAACGTGATTGTCACCGATATCTCGATGCCCCACCTTAATGGCATCGACGCAGCGCGAATTCTTCGCAAAGAAGCGAGTTCCGCCAGACTTCTGTTTCTCAGCATGCATGCCGATCTTCCCCTCGTCGAAGAGGCCTTCCGGGCCGGCGCCTCGGGTTACGTTCTCAAACTGTGCAGCGCAGAAGAATTCATGAAAGCGATTCAATGCGTCGCTCGGGGCACTACGTACATCACACCGTTGCTCGCTGGAGACCTGATCTCGACTCTGCTGACGGCAGGACCACAAGAGATCTCTCGCGAAACGACACTCACCTTGCGCCAGCGTGAGGTGCTGCAGTTGCTTGCCGAGGGAAAGACGATGAAGGAAGTCGCAGCCGTGCTGGGGATCTCAACCCGGACCACCGAATCGCACAAATATGAAATCATGCGGCAACTGGGCGTCCGCACAAGCGCCGAGCTGATTCGGTATGCCGTTCGGATAAAGCTCGTCTAGTCCGGTCACTCCAATGCCCGAAGGTTTATTTGAGGGCGGTCCCCCGCTTGCGCTCGAACGCCGCCTTGGCTTGATCAAACCCGGCGATCGCCGGGTTCTTCTCCGGGCTTTCATCGTAGCGCTCATTGGATGGCCACCGCTGCTGGCGTTGACTGCAATTCGGGAAACGTTCGCACACGATGGATCGTTCTGGTATTTCCTCCATGACTTTGGTGCCCACGCACGATTTCTCATAACCGCGCCGTTGCTTGTGATTGCTGAGGCCTGGTGCCTGCCGAGACTCTCCAGAATTCCATTGCAATTCCTCGATTCCGGAATTGTCCGAAACAGCGACAGAGACCTGCTGCTTGTCGAGTTTGCTTCCACAAGACGGTTTCTGAATTCAATCTGGGTGGAGATCCTGGCCGTGCTTTTCGCGTACGGTGCGGTAGCAGGGTTGGCCGCCATGTTGGCGGTCAAAGACCTGCCGAAGTGGTATATCTACCCTGGAAGCCGGCATCCCGTGTACACGGCTGCGGGACAGTGGCATATTTTTGTAAGCTTGCCGTTGCTCGCTGTTCTCGTTTTGGGTTGGATGTGGCGCCATTTTCTTTGGTGGCGATTACTGTCGCGGATTTCAAAACTGAACTTGCGGCTTATCCCCGGACATCCCGATCACGCCGGAGGACTGAGATTTCTTAGCGGCGCGCTCCGTGGCTGCTGGCCTCTCAGCTTCGCATTTGCCGCCATTTTTGCCGGCAGGATCGCCAACCAGATTCAGGCGGGGCGATCGCTATACGACTCGCGATTTCTCGTTGCCGGTCTGCTCGCATTCGTTCTCACACTCTTTTTGATGCCATTCACGGCATTCATGCCTAACCTCTTCAAGCTGAAGGAGAGGGGCGCACATGAGTACGGCCGGCTGGGTCGCGCCCTCGGTGAAGAGTTTGAACTCAAGTGGCTGAGGGAACGAGAGAGTGTCACGGGGGCGGCGCTCGACAGTCAGGATTTCTCAGCGACAACGGATTTGTACTCGATCGTCTCCAACGTGTATCAGATAGCCTACCTTCCTGTAACTTTCGGAGCTGTACGGGAGCTGATCGTGGTCACGCTCGTGCCGTTTCTTCCTGTTGCGCTGTTGGCTGTACCTTTCGATGTACTCATCACCAGCATCGGAAAACTTTTCCTTTAATATACCGGAGTTTTCCCTATCGACTTTCTGCTCGCCGGGACGCACCATCGAGCCCCATGAGTACACGAATAGACGTTGCGCTGATTCTCTGGAATCCCGATGTCATTCAACTAGTCTCTTTCGTCTTACTTCATCGGAACCTGAAATCGCGCGGCGTCGAACCGTCTCGAGGTGCGGAAGAAATACAAGACTTGATCGTGTCGTGCAGTCCGACTGTCGTGGTATTTGATCTTAAACCGCCTTACGTGACGTGCGCAGATCCCGCGCTGGCTTTAAAGGCTGCGCCATGGCTGTCCTGCTATCCCATCTTTCAGAAACCTTATGAGCCGGACGAGATCGGTGAGACTGTGGGTTCGATGGTGCGACTCGCGTCAGGAAATGTCGCCTGGAAAGGTCTGCCACATGACGTCTCGGATGTCACTGCAAAGTAAGCGGCATTTCACTGGAGCACGTTCCAACAGAAACATCAGGTCCGGCAGAGCGCTGAAGAACGCCTCCTCAAGCCGTAACTTCTTCGGTGGCTGCCGAAGCCTAGGCGGCCTCAGGTTGTACTTCGGCTGAGGACCCCGGCTCCTCGTCCGCGCGCCTGTCGATTCGCGTGATGCTGTACACGACGCCCAGCCACAGGCACACCAAAACGATATTCACCAGTGCGAAATTGCGACTGTCGAAGGCGAGTCTGGTTCCGAGGAACACCAGAAGTGCCGATAAGGCATCGCCCACACG
>WNFT01001505.1_pt1 | contig 32677 bp, 29 predicted proteins | sample 5400191 | NCBI WGS metagenome assembly WNFT01 (sample SAMN13153359, study PRJNA577476) | soil metagenome | isolation source: 80 cm saprolite under Madrone tree | place: USA:California | collected 2016-06-14 | reverse complement strand
AAGAGCAGGAACAATCAGGAGACCTAGCGTCATGCAGAGTGCTATTAACTTGAAGACAACCCTAGATCGTGAAATCTCGGTTAGTCTCATTTTCTTCTCCTTGTTTGAGGGTTCATGACACACGCGGACCACAGCCCTTTGGCTGAAGACACGAACGTCGTGACTTTAATGAGTTGTATGGATTTAGTAAGGTGAGTTGAAGCACCTAACCTCTACCTATGGGGGGTGAGGGAGAAAACACTCTGTCTCGCACGAAACCTTAATCTGACCGCATCGTTACGGTCCATGTCAAGTATTCATTACTTTAATGCTAGGCATTCATCTAACTCGGGAGGGGGTTTAGCCGCGGATGACACGGATTACGTGGATGGCGCATCAAAGTCCTTTTACTTGCGCCATCCGCGTAATCCGTGTCATCCGCGGCTAAACCCTACCTAATGGTTGCGGCGCTCCATCTCCTTGAGGTTGCTGCGGATCCGGTCGGCTGCCGGCCCCCTCGGGTTTTCATCGAGATACAGTCGAAGCTGGCCGATCAACGCAGGATACTTTTTCAGGCTCAAATAAACTTTCGCCAGCATCAGGTGGACGTCCGCCATCCGGTGGATTTTCGCATGGGCCTGAAGGCCGGCTTCCTCCGCCTCCTTCATTTGACCCTGATCGAAGTGGACGAGGGCCATCGCGAAGTAAAGATCACCTTCCGTGGGGTGCTTCACCATGGATTGGCGGATAACGTTTTGAGCGTCGACGAAACGCTTCTCGCTCGCGTAAAGGTCGGCGAGGTTCATGGAAGGATAAATCGTGCTGGTGTACTCGACAGCCTTTTTGAATGCCTGTTCGGCCTTGCCGGACTCCTTCATCTGGATGAAGCAGTTGCCAAGTTCGTTAAATGCCTCTCCGTATTTCTCGAATGCGGCGATCGCCTTCTGAAGGCGGGGAAGCGCTTTTTTACACTCGCCGCGTTTCCGATCCTCCAGACCTGCCTCGTAGTCGCGTTTCGCCGCGCGCGGGATCTGATACTCGGTGACCGAGATCGTTTCCGCCGGACCTTCAGACTTGATGTCGGCAGGGTGCAGATCGATGCTGAGCATCTCGTGAGAGGTTCGCCGGAGGAGGTCGACGGCGACTTCTTCCTCGGCGTAACCGTCGGCGCGAATCCTGACGATATAGGAGCCACGGTTCAAATCGTGGAATTCAAAACGTGCGTCGGAGCCAAGGAGACGTTCTTCCACAACAATGCGCTCACGCAGTAACTGGATCACTGCACGCTTCAAGTCGCTTCCTGCGCGAATTCGTCCCTCGATATCGCCCGAGACCAGGGGAACGGCGCCGATCAGCACAAAGAGAATACTTCTCAACACGGCTGCGGTCATTATTTTGGGGGCGTTATATGATGGCGATGGTCGCCAGGCAACTAAATTCGGCCCTGCCGAAAATCACTAATCAGTGATTAGTGATTTGAAGACGCCCCTGACCTGTCCTTACACCCACTTACAATCGGCGGCAGGACAAGCCAATGGGACAGCCAGCTACACTCGTGATCGATATTGAGACGGTTGGGCAAGACCCCGAGCTCATTCCTTCAAGGGCGCGCGAGATCCTGCTCGATGCATGTGCCGAAGAAGACCGGTTGAAGCTTCTGGACACCCTGGGTCTGGACCCCTGCACAGGACGGATCATCTGCATCGGCGTTCACTGGATCGAGCTGGACCGCTCTCGCGCCTATTGCCAGTCCGATGAGCGTGAACTCCTCGCGAATTTCTGGGCGGATATGGGGCAGATCCGGCCCCAGCGATTCGTTACTTTCAACGGAAAATCCTTCGATTTCCCCTACATCAATATCCGCAGCGCGATCGTCGGCGTGCCGATTCCCCACGACCTGGTTCTCGACACGCGGCGGTTCAGCACCGAGCGCCACTTCGACGTCCGTGAGGTCCTGACGAACTACGACCGCTACCGCAAGGGAACCCTCGAGTTCTTTTGCGAGATCTTCGGCGTCATCTCACCCAAGAATGGAATCAACGGCAGCAAAGTCGGCGAGTATTTCAAGCAGGGCCGGCTCGAGGAAATCGCGCACTATTGTCTTGCGGACTGCCGCGCGACCGGCGAGCTTTATCACAAGCTCAAGAACTACTACCGGTAAACACAAAGACACAAAGGAAAAAAATCCGGATGAAGCCTGGAAATTGATTAGTGATTAATGATTAATGCGCTTGGAAAATGGACAAATTGAATCATTTTTCCAAGCACATTAATCATTAATCACTAATCAATTTCCAGGCTTCATCCGGATTTTCTTTTCTTTATGTCTTTGTATTGACACGAACCCGACTACAGTTTTAGAAAGAGTTATGGGATCTGCTCTCCAGTTCGCCCTTCTGTTCGTATGTTGGCTAGGGGCTCTCGCCACTCTTCTCGTTTTCCTCGAAAGCTGGTTTGGGTTGGCGGGCCGTGGCCGCTTCGCCCCCCGAAGAGCGTCGGGCGCGTACGGGGTGATTTCCGTTTTCGTGCCGATGCGGGGTTCGGCCGCGAAGGTCGAGCGGGCCGTCCGGTCGATCTTCAATCAGTCTTATCCTTTTATCGAGATCTTTTTGATTCATTCGGAGGAGCACAGCCGCTTCGCCCGCCTGGCAAAGCAATTCCAGAGCGCACGCTCCCATATTCCCGTTCGTGTGGTGACCACGCCGTTTTCCCTGGAGTCGCAATACGATCGGACGCGAGCGCTCGAGCTGGCCCAGCCGACCGCGCGGGGGCGATGGATGGTCATTCTGGACGCTTACCTGAACCTCGATCGATTCGGCATCGAGATGGCGCTGGAATTCGCAGGATCGAATGAAATCTCAGCGCTTACGCTGCGGCCGGGCCTGCAATGCCGATCGTTTTTGCAGCGTCTCATAGCCCCGTCGATGGAGCAGCTTCTTCAAATGGTCCGGATTGCGCACCGGCGGCGATCGAAGCGCGACACCAGCGATCTTGAATCTTCGTTCCTGCTCGTCAATCGGGAAGCGTTTGAAACAGTCAACCGCAACAATCGCATGCCGGGAATTCTCAATGAAGCCGCCTGGAATGTATGGGGCTATCAGGTCGAAAACTTTCGGACGTTTCAAGGGGAGGGTTCACGCTGGATGTGGCGCGATGCGGATGTTCGATCGTGGTCTTCGGACACCGACCCCGAACGGCGTTACAGCAACCGGTCGGCGAGTTTTGTCATCGGCAGCGTGGTCATGGCCCTGGTCGCCGTGACCGGCCTCGCATTCGGTTTCACGCACCGCCTCGACAATTTTGTCGGGGCCAGTATCCTCGCTTTTTCCGCCGTCAGTTACTCCCTGATGGCCATCAGCTACTTCCTATTTGCGCGGCGGCTTCGGGCGGCCGGTTGGTTCGCTCCTCTCTGGTTTCTCAGTTACCTGCCCGCGGCTGTCCTGACGTTCATGGAGATCCGGCGGGGACGCAACGCGGCCGCGCATTCAAGCCTTGACGCTAAATCCCAGAAAACTGTCGGCTAGCTGTATTCGTTCCTGAATTGTGACTTCGCTGTCGATGAGAGGGACGAGCATCGTACGCAGCTGCGGATTCAAAGTATTGTCCAGAAACTCGAGCGCGTTCGAGTGAAGGGCAGGATCCTCGGACTGGACTCCCAGGTATGCGTTCTGCAGGTCGAGTGAAGGGAAGAGCAGCTTGATCAATCGGAATATCCGTTCGAGTTCGTGATCCATCGATTCCTTGAGCGCTTCGTCCGGGATCCCGCCCATGGTTCCCATGATCTGATAAGAACGGTAATGTCCCATCAGCTCCGCGATCATGACGGTTTCGATGAGCTGGCGGTCGAGCGCCAGATTTCTTCGAACGTCATGAAGCTTGTTTAATGCGGAAATCAGACGGAAGCGCAGGACCGTATCGCCCTGCAGCAGATTCTCACTCAACACCGCGGCCGCCTGGGCGGTTCCGATCCGGAGCAGCACCTGCGGGATCTGCTGCCGGATTTCGATCGGCAGGTTCGGATCGTTGAGGTGATCGCGCAGGGCGCCGGTAATCGCGTCCGAAAAAAGCGCCAGGGCGTCCATGGCATCGGCGGCCAGCGTTTCATTCCCGAGCTGGTCGAGCATTGCCGGGACATGGCGGCGTTTTCGCAGCACAGCGGCGGTCCGCATGGCCTGTTTCACAACCTCCGGATCGGCGTCTTTCATCAGCAAATCGAGCTGGCTGTCGAAGTGATCGGGCAGCGATGCAATCAGCCGCGCGGCCTCGAGCCGCATTCGCCCGCCGTTCTCTCCGTGCTCGTGGACCATGCCGTTGAGAATCATTCCGGCGGCATGGACGTTCTGTGCTCCCCCGGGCCTCGCCAGAAACGCCACGGTTGCCGAACAGATCGAGGAATCGGCGAAATCGCCGAGGCTCTCGATATTTGCGATGGGATCGATGCTGTGGTGGCGCGTCAGGTAGTCGAGCGCCTCGGTCCGGACATCCAGATTTTCATCACGCAGCAAGGTGGTGGCCTGGTGCCGCACGGATACGTCCCCGGCGCCATTGAAAATGGAAAGCGCCTTCCTGCGCACGTGAGGCGACGGATGGTCCAGCAGATTCCTGACCGCGGAATGCGCACGCACCTGCTGGCCCATTTCGAAAAGGTGCAAAGCGTAGAGGACCTCGTTGGGATCCTGCGAGCCTAATTTCTCGGCAAAAACATTGGCGGTGAATTCATCCAGCATGGGAACCGAGACGTGCTCCGGCCGGACACGGACCCGCGAAATGTTGTCCCTGAGAGTCGACACATACTGGCGCTTCGCCACGAAAGCAGCGCCGATCCACACCGTAAGCAGAGCCAGGCTCACCCAGCTGATCTGCCTCGCCGTGAAGCGAAGGTTCGTCGCAAACACCAGCAGAGTCAGGCCGGCGAGAGCATCGCCGAATCTCCAGATGACGGTGTCGATGAACGATTTGACCTGGAGCTTGATATTGGCCGGCACCGGCAGGTAAAGCAGTTGCTGCGCGGACGTGTCGATCGAGTACCGAAAAACTTTGTCGCCGCCCTTCAAGACACTTGCGGCCAACAGCGTGCCCCACATCAAAACGGCGGCGGAACCCGCCATCAACGTCAGCGGAAGAACAAGCAGGGCCACGCCAATGCCAAAGCGCCGAAGCAGCCTGGTCGTGATGAAGAGCTGAGCCGCCAGCGAACCAATTCCGGTGTATCCCTGGAACGAACCGAAAAAGGCGGCAAGCACGTCCTTTTGAACCAGCGTCTCCTTGGCGATGGCTTTCAATTGCCAGCCCGCCGCGGTCGTTACGACGGAAGAAAGACAGATGAGCGCAGCGATGGCCTGCAGATGGGGCGATTTCCGCACAAGCCTGAAGCTCGCGAGCAGACCTGCGGGACTCTCCGGAGCCTGTTGGATATCTGTTTCGTCTGTGAGGCGCTGTTCCCGAATCATGACGACCAACCCGCTGGAAATCACAAGAAATAAAGCAATGATGAGCAGGATACTTTCTGTGCCGAAAGTCGATGCCATCCAGTTTGAAAAAAATCCGCCGAAAATTGCGCCAATGATTCCGCCGCTTCCAAGAAGACCAAAGAGCCTTTTCGCTTCTCGTGTCGTCCAGATGAAATTGGCAAGCGTCCACACTTGTGCTGTTGCGAGAACGCCGAAAATGCCGACCCAGATATAGAAAGCCTGGTAAATCCAGGGCTGTTTGTAATAATGCGAGGCCCACCAGAGTATGGCCACATTGCTTGCAAAGAAAAGCAAGCTGCCGACGAGCAGATTTCGCAAACCCGAATGCCGTCCGAGCCGGATGTAAAAGGCGACCACAAAGCCGACCAGCACAGCGCTGGCGATGTCCACATATGGCAGTTGCGTCGCAGTGAACTTGTCGAGAAAGAGGGCGTCCCGGGCCACCTGGCCCATCACGTAGGACGAGATGATCAGGAAGTAGTAGCCGAAGAGCGGCAAGCCGCGGACGAATTCTCCGGGGCGCAGATTTAGAAAGCGATTTATGAATTTCATAATTGTCGCGCGAAGCGCATCCGAACAGAGCCGCGGAGCGGCAGCAGAACATAGCCCACGGCGCAAGCCGTGGGTTTGCTGACCGAAGATCGGGCAGCCCCGTAGGGCGGAAGATTCTGAGAGATTATTTCGCCTCTACGGGGCTGGAAATGTAACCGACTCGTCCCCCGGGCTTCGCCCGGGGCTACATTCTGACGCCGCTACGCGGCTAAAGCCCGGAATTTCCTTTATCCGAGATCTCGCTTATCTTTCCATCCTGAATACTGAGCGCCGTCGCCCGTCCGCCGGGGTAATAGCTGGAAAGCATACCAGTATCGATCAGGTACACCTTCCCCCCGAAGCGGGCGACGATCCGGCCGGCCTGCGGTGTGTGGCCGACGACGAAACGGGAAACGCCCAGGCCTGCGGTGAGAAGCTCAATCTGAGGCGCTCCTTCGGCATCCGTCCACTCCGCGTAACCTCGAAACCAGAGGGGCCCGTCCGGATGTATGCTGAGCCAGCTACCCAGTCCGAGGAAATCTTTTAATGCATCGAACTTCTTTTCAACTGCGGCGCGCGCGGCACTTGCCAGTTCGTCCAGGATGAAAAATGGAAGCGCAATCTTCTCATCGACCATGAATTTCTTGTAGGCATCGAATGCTTTGACCTCGGTTCGCACGCCTTCATTGATCTTGTCCACGGTCCATGATGCGAAATCAGGATGGATGCCGCCGTGTAGAAAGATGGAGTCGTCTACGCGGGCGGCCGCCGGCAAAGTTCGAAGCCATTTCCCGTATTTGCCGTCCGGTCCAAAAATCTCCCGATGCTCGATAAATCCAGCAGGATGCGATTTCATCCATTCATCTTCGGAAACCGGCGGAGCTTTTCCATACATTGCGGCGAACGCGGCATAAGCGGACTTCCGCCGGTTTTCAGATCTGTTGTCCGTGTAGGCGGCGTAATCGTTCGCAGTCACGTAGCGGAGGTCGCCGTAGATGTTCATCGCTTCGTGGTTGCCCATCAAAACGATCACGCGGCCGCCCTGGCGCGGAGCGTCCTTTTGAAGGGCCATCAACAGGTCCATGACCGCGCGCGTTTTAGGTCCGCGATCAAGAAAGTCGCCCGTCTGAACCAGCGTGGTATTGCGGCCCGACCACTTCCGGCTGGTGTCTACCAGTTGCGCTCGCTGCAGAATCCCGACGAAGGCATCGAAATCGCCGTGAATGTCGCCGATCGCGACCACGCGGGTCGACTGTAGCGGCGGTCCATTTCCGCCGACGATCCGGCGGTCATAGACCGCCGCTACAGTAAATGCGCAGAGCAGGAAGATCCAAAGACGTTTTTGCATCGGCTACCGGTATAACACTGCTCCCGCTCCCTTTTCCGCTACGAGTTTTTTGGAAAGAGCGAGAATCGCGGCGCGCCGCTTCACAAGTCCGTCGATCTGGTAAGGCGTAAGGTATTTTCCAAGATGCTCCTTGAGCATCGGCTCGGTGAGTCCTTCCAGCCCTGCAAGAAGCTCTCTGGAAAACGTCGTCAGCTGCTTTGGGTCTTTCAATTGAGGGAAAGGGCGAAATGTGCGGGAGTGGTCGATCAGCCGCACCTTCCAGTCTTCAGTGATGAGCAGGTTGCCCAGGTTGCGGTCCGTGTTGTAGATCAGGTTATCCCAGAGCCGGACCTTGGCGACCTGTTGGTTCCAATCGATGGGGTTCGGAGGCGTGAGCTTCAGTTTCAGCCGGTCTCCCTCGGTCCACTTCGAATCGACCCAGTATTGCAACGAGCCCTGCTTGCCGTCGTAGTTTCGCTGGACCGTCGCCGGCACCAGGCCGAGGCCGAGCAGCTTGTCCAGTTCATACGCCGCGACCTCCGTTCGCCAGCTGTCCTGGAACTCCATTTCGACTCCCCGGTCCAGCTGCGTCGCGCCGGATTTCTTGTCATCGATAACTTTGAAAACAGCGAAATGAGTCGCGCCCTCCAGCTCCATCGTGGCTTTCCGAGGCAGAGTTACGCCAACTTTCATGGACTTCATCCCTGTGATCTTTGCGGTCAGCAGAAACTTTTCCACCGCAGCGCCCTGGAAGTCCTCTGCGGCAGCCGGTATGGCCAGCGCGCTGGACAGGACGATGCACACCGCTATCCGTCTGAAAACCGTTTTTCGGTTCTTCATAACGACCTCCCTCGATGTTTTAACGGTTATTTAGCAGTGAGGATGGTAAGGCCCCCGTCCTTGGGAATCAACCGGAGAGTTCTTATTTTTTCCGGTAACTACCGAGGGGGAAAATTTTGAAATTGGACGAATCCTGCATCTCAAATCCGAAATCCGAAATATCAGATTGGACTGGTCCAATTGGAAATTTCGGATTTCGGATTTGAGATGCAGGATTCGTCCAATTTCAAAATTTTCCCTTTACCGGCGTTTCATCTTGCTCAGGGTCTTCTTGGGTATCCTGGCGTCGCGAAGGTGGTCCAAGTTGTAAAAGATGGCGAAGGCGCCGACGACGCCGATAACACCGGCGCCGATGAACGAGACGGTGATACCGGCTCGGAGGGCGCCGATCATCACGTACAAGGCGAAAAGGAACATTATGATCGAGCCGGTGAGAAGGATCATCCGGTAGGCGAGCGTCTCTCGGAATGGAATGACCACTTCCTTCTTTTTGATTCTGAATCGTCCCATGCCGCTATTATAGGTTTGATGGGTCTCGAAGAATACAAAAGGAAACGCAAGTTCGAAGAAACACCCGAGCCCGCCGGCAAAGTGAAGAAGGCGGCGGGCAACAGCTTCGTGATTCAAAAGCATCGGGCAACGCGCCTTCATTATGATTTCCGGCTCGAAATGGACGGCGTCCTCCGCTCATGGGCGATTCCGAAAGGCCCCAGCCTCAATCCTTCCGACAAACGCCTCGCCGTGGAGACCGAAGATCATCCGATCGATTACGGCTCCTTCGAGGGAACGATCCCGAAGGGCAATTACGGCGCGGGCAAAGTCATCATCTGGGATAACGGAACCTACGAAATGGTCGATCCCGAAACGCCGGAGAAAGGATGGAAGAAAGGCAAGCTTCATTTCATCCTGAAAGGGAAAAAGCTCAAAGGCGAGTGGATTCTCGTGCGCGGCAGCCGGGAGCCGAATCAATGGATCTTTTTCAAGAAGCGCGACGAGCACTCATCGACCGACACTGACATCACCGAGTCACGCCCCGAGTCCGTCGTGTCCGGAAAACTCGTCGAGGAAATGGGCGAGCAGTCTCGAAGCAAGCAGTGGGTGACGCCCATCGAACGCGAGCTCGAAGAGCACGGCATGAAAGAACCGGGCCGCGTCCCGATCCCGAAGAACATTCAGCCGATGCTCGCGACCCTCGTCGAGAAGCCTTTCACCAAAGAGGACTGGCTTTTTGAGCTGAAACTGGACGGTATTCGGGCGCTTGTGGTCAAGAACGGCGCGAAGCTCGATATGTGGACACGCAACGCCAAGAGCCTGGCGACCCGGTTTCCGACTCTCGCTGCGGCGTTCGCCGAGCTTCCGGTGGACACGGCCGTACTTGACGGCGAGATCGTCGCTCTCGATGAGAAAGGGCACTCCCACTTCAACCTCATCCAGCCCCGGATCCACCTGTCGGGTGCCAGAAACATCGCGATGGCCGATGAGCAGATCCCCGTCTATTTTTATGCCTTCGATCTGCTCTATCTCAACGGCTACAACCTGATGAAGTTTCCGCTGATCCAGCGGAAAGCCGTCCTGCGCAAATTGATTCCAGACAACGATGGGTGGATTCGATTTGCGGACCATGTCGAGGGAAACGGAGTCGAATTTTTCGAAGCCGTGACGAAGCATGGCCTGGAAGGGGTCGTCGCCAAGCTGAAAAAGAGCGAGTATCAGCAGGGGCGGTCGAAATACTGGTTGAAGATCAAGACACAGCAGACGGACCATTTCGTCGTTGGAGGATTCACGCCGCCTGATGGCTCGAGAAAGCATTTTGGGGCGCTGCTGCTGGGTCTCTACAGGAACGGAGATTTGATTCACGTGGGACGGACGGGCAGCGGCTTCGATGATCGAATGCTGGAGGAGGCCAACAAGGCGTTGAAGCCGCTTGTGACAAAGAAGAGCCCGTTCAAGGAAGTTCCGGCCGAAGTGAAGAAGTCCACGTGGGTTCAGCCGAAGCTCGTATGCGAGGTCCGGTTCACCGAATGGACGCCGGACAAGAAACTGCGCGCTCCGATATTTCAGGGTTTTCGGGATGACATCGATCCGGAACAGTGCACATTGGAGGAATCGATCCCGGAACGGGGGCCAAAAGAATTAGCCGCGGATCGCGCGGATTTCGCGGATGGCGCACCAAAGACCATTAATGCGCCATCCGCGAAATCCGCGCGATCCGCGGCTAATTCTCCTGGCCCCCGTTCCCCAAAAAAAATCGAATTCACCAACCTGGACAAGGTCTTCTGGCCCGAGGACGGCTACACCAAAGGCGACCTCATCGACTACTACGACAAAATCTCGCCTTATCTCATCCCGCATCTCCTCGACCACCCGCTGGTCTTCGAACGCTTTCCTGACGGGATCTATGGCCCCTCGTTCTATCAAAAGGACGCTCCGGACCACACGCCCGGCTGGATTCGCACCGAGGAGATCTGGTCGGGGGACGTCGAACGATACATCCGTTATTTCATCGGCGCCGACCGCGACCAGCTTCTCTACATTGCCAACAGCGGCAACATTCAGCAGAACCCGTGGATGTCGCGCGTTCAGCACATGGACAATCCGGATTACCTCGTTTTCGACCTGGACCCGGTGGAAGCGCCCTTTTCAAGCGTCCAGGAGGCGGCCATCGTTCTTAAGGCAGTCCTCGACGAGCTGGGCTTGCGGAGTTATCCGAAGACCTCCGGCGCCACCGGTATTCATGTATTTCTGCCCGTACTGGAAAACATGTTTACATACGAAGATGTGCGGGTCTTTGCGGAGGCGGTTGCTTCCATCGTCGTACAACGGCTACCGGCGATTGCGACAATTCAGCGCGTGGTCAAACGCCGGAAGGCGCACGAAGTTTACGTCGACTTCCTCCAAAACATCCGCGGCAAAACAGTCGCTTCCGTTTACTCGCCGCGTCCCAGGGAGGGCGCTCCGGTTTCGACGCCGCTGGAGTGGGGGGAATTCAAGAGACCCATCGATCCGAAAGCATTTACGATTAAGACGATTTTCAAGCGGCTGGACAAGTTTGGTGACCTGTTTGAAAAGGCAATCACCGACCGCCAGGACATTACAGGATTTTTAGAAACCTTGAGAAGCCGCCAATCGCGCAAATCAAAATAACCAGTCCATGATCCAGTCGATGCCGAACCAGAAGATGTAGATCAGGAAGAAGCCGATCGGAAACAGCAGCAGCGCGATGATCAACAGGAGAGCGGACCCAAAAAGGCCCTCACGGAACGTAGGCTCCTTACTCATGCGTGAGATTCTAAGTGAATACCGCCCGGATTTCTCCCCTGGAAACTGGTCCGCCGGCGACCGGCATTTCCTGGAAGCCTTCGCCAGCAATCCCGATGGAATCGTGTCCGTCCTCAGGAATCTTCCTCCGGAAATCGCCGGAGCCCTCTGCTCGCGCGCAAGCCGCGCCGCCGGATCGCTGTTCGAGGTGTTGCTGAAGGAATACATCTATCCGATCGTCAATGGAGAGGACCGAAAGCTTGCCGCGGAACTGGAGGAAACCGTCCGTTTTCTGAAGGATCACGGCTTCAAAAACATCCTCAACAACCAGCGCGCGCAGGCGTTCTATTCCAAATGGCTCTCGCAGTATGGCGACGATTCCATCGCGCAGGTGACCGGAACACACGTGATCCTCTGGGGCATCTCGCAGGTGGCGATGAAGTTCATCGAGGATCAGCGCGTCGGTCTCGAGCCCATCGAGAAGTCCACGCGCTATGTCAACTTCGGAACGAAGATTGGCGGCCGGTACCTTTATTACATTCCGAAGCCCGACCTCGAGCGGCATGGGCTCACTGGTGAGTACGTGGCCACGATGGATCATCTCTTTGATACGTACGTCGCCCTGCTTCCCCCGTTGCAGGACTGGCTGCGGAAGAACTTCGAAGAGAAGGAATCCATCCTCGAAAAGAAAGCCTTCGATACTCTGCGCGGGCTGCTGCCCATGGCGGCCCTGGGCCAGGTCGCCTTTCGCGGAAATGCGCAGGCATTCGAATATCTCATCAACCGGACGGCGCGCCATCCGCTGGGCGAGTTGCGATGGCTTGCGCAGGAACTGAAGCAGGAGCTCGATAAGGAGATCCCTTCGCTGCTGCTCCGGGTCGCGGACGAAAAGTCGGCGGACTATCAGGCATATCTCAACAAGCGGTACGAAGCGGTCCGGGAGTTTCTGGGCGATTCGGTCGTAAACCAGGGATCCCAACCCGAGGTTCGGCTTGTCGAATACGATCCGGATTCAGAGGTGAAGATCCTGGCGGGAATCATTTTCCAGCAGATCCATGGAAGCTGGGATCAGGCACTGGACAAAGCGAAGAGCCTGAACGAAACGGAAAAGCGCACTCTGATGGAACGATACCTTCTGAACCGGTCCGCGCGCTGGCAGAAGGTTGGGCGCGCCTTCGAGAATGGCTATCTTCGGTTCGAGATCGTTATGGATATTGGATCGTATCGCGATCTGCACCGGCATCGCATGATGACCCAGGAGCGCCAGAGGTTCTCGACCTTCCACGGCTACAGCGTTCCGCTGGAGGTCCGGCAGTCCGGCATCGCGTCGCAGTTTGAAGAGGCGTTGGACCGCGCCGATCGTCTGTTCCGGAAAATCGAGCCGATCGACCGGGAGCTGGCCCAATACGCCGTGCCGCTGGCGTACCGGATGAGGTTTTATCAATGGCAGAATTTCAGGCAGCTGTTCTGGGAGGCCGAGCTGAGGACGGTGGCCCAGGGGCATCCGGATTACAGGTTCATCGAGCAGGAGAAGTACCGGCTGGCGAAGGAGAAGTTTCCGCTCATTGCTTCTTTCATGCGATTTCGGATTTGAGATGCAGGATTCGTCCAATTTCAAAATTCCCCCTTGTTTATTTTGTGGTTAATCGGCAAGTAGGGTTTCCAGCGCGGCCTCCAGCTCGCTCCGCGTGTGCTCGTCCCCGGCCCTGCCGGCAACGGTGATTCCCGTCCGAAATGTTTTCTCGGCTTCGTGCCGCTGGCCCACCTTTTGATACAGCTGCCCCAGCTGGAAATAGGTCGCCACGTAATCGGGGTCGTTTTTCTTCACGGTTTCAAATTCCCGGACCGCGTCGTCATTCTTGCCGAGTTTCACGTATTCGAGCGCGATAGCATACCGGGAAAACGAGTCGTTCGGGTTCTCTTCAAGAAAGCCTTTCAATATGTCGATACGGGACATCGGCACCTCGGGAATGAAAGATCTCGGCCAGAATTTCGACACCGTCAATGAGCCGCGGGCCTGAGCGGTTGAAGTATGAAGACCCATCGACTGCATACACCTTGTTGTTCCGCACCGCCGGCAGTTCCTCCCATCCGGCAAAGAATTTCGTGCGGTGATATTCGTCAATCGTGCGATCGAGGGAGAACCCGCAGGGCATCAGGACAACGATCTCCGGTTTCGCCTCGACGATCGATTCCGGCGAGATTCGCGCGGACTTCAAGCCCGTCTTCCCGAGCACTTCATGCCCGCCGGCTATTTCCACCATTTCCGGCACCCAGTGTCCGGCCGAGAATGGCGGATCGAGCCACTCCATCGCATAGACCCGGGGCCGGGGGCTGCCGCCCACCTGCTTCCGCACCCGATCGAGCCGCTCTCGCAGCTCGTGAACTTTCTTCTCCGCCGCCTGCTGCCTGCCAGTCAGTTCACCCACGAGCAGGATAGTATCCAGAACGTCATCGAGCGTATTCGGCTCGAGAGAAACGATGCGCGACTCTCCCTCGAGCACCCGCGCTGCGTGTTGAACGTCCTTGTATGACACAGCGCAGACGTCACACAGTTCCTGCGTGATGATGAGATCGGGCTTCAACGCTTCAAGCAGGTCTTCCCTGAGCCGGTAGATGCTGCCGTGGCGTCCGATGTTGGCTGAGACATGATGATCGATCTCCAGGCTGCTCAGCCTTTCGTGATCGATGATGCTTTCGGTGATCCGGGGCTTGGAGGCGGCTTCCTGCGGGAAATCGCATTCGTGAGTGACCGCCGCGACCTGATCGCCCAAACCGAGCGCATAGAGAATCTCGGTGCTGCTGGGCAAAAGCGAGCATATTTTCATATGCTTCCCGTCTCCGCCCATTTTCCATGACCTTCCCAGACACGCAGGGTAAACGGAAAGGCGAGCTGGTCTTTTAGCTTCACGCTAAGGAGTTCGCAGATGTTTTCTACCGAGGGATATTCGAGAAAGTCGTTCCAGGAACGGTGGTCGTAGCAGCCCAGCACTTCACGCAGAGACTGCTTCAGGTCGGCGAAATCGACAACCATGCCACGCTTCGGCTGGCCTTCGATCGTGACCTCGACCTTATAGGTGTGGCCGTGCAGAGTTCCACACTTGGAGTGCCCGGGCAGAAAATGGGCACAATCCATGTATTCGGTCACACCAATCTTCATGGTGTGAGAATAACACAGACGAGGAAGTGGGAACTCGTGGGGTAGCTTTGGCTACCCCACCTGTAAGAATAAGTGCTTACTACCTTTTCTTGGTGAAATCCAGGGGAAGCGGCAGTACGGTTTCCCCTCCGCCGGGAGCAATCTTTGCTTCGAGTTCTTCGATCTGGAGTGCCAGTTCGAATCCTTCTTTTTTCGTCAACGGGTTCATCCTTTTTACCCTCCTGAAATTAGCGGTGTTCGCAGTAGTAGTTGTTGTTCTGAGTCGAACAAAGCGGCAGTACAGTTTCTCCTCCGCCGGGAGCAAGTCGTATCTCCAATTCTTCGATCTGAAACTCCAGCTGGATGTCCTGCTCTTCGTTTCGGGTCGAATTCATCGGCGTTTCTGCCTCCTCAGCAACAAGTTCGTTTAGCTTTATGCACTGAGGTCGACGCCTTGTAAAGCAAAAACTTTGAAAATACAGGTTTCTTTGGGTTTCAAACGAAGAAAAGGTCTAGCCGCGTAATCCGCGGCTGAAAATCGGGGTTACAGGTCTTCCGGCCCGCAAATAAAGCCCTTAACCGCGGAGGCGGCCACCACGAAGGGGTTTGCCAGGTAAGCATCCCCCTCTCCCATACGCCCCGGCATGTTGCGATTGGTGGCCGAGATGGCAACCTGACCCTTTTGGGGGCCCCCGGGGCCGGCATTGATGCAGGCGCCGCATCCTGGCTCTTCAATCATTTGCACGCCGGCCGCTAGCAGGGTCTGGTGAATGCCTTTGCGCAGCGCTTCGTCGCGCACCCGCTCCGAGCCGTATTGAATAAAGGTAGGAATCCGAACCTTGCGTCCTTTTAATACATCGGCATACATGGCTATGGACGTCAGATCGCCGGCTGTGCAGGAGCCGGCATAGGCCAGGTCGATCCGAGTGCCGCGAACCCTGTCCAGGGGCACGCCGTTTCCCGGATGTCCGGGTGCCGCTACAAGCGTTTGAACTGTCTCGAGGCTCAAGTCGATGGTTTCATCCACGGCCGAATCCGGGTCTGCATACACCAGCATGCTTTCGACCTGCTTGCGAGCCAGGCCGCGGCGTTCGACCAGGTATTGGATCATGGGTTCCGTTGGTTCCATGATTGCTGTCAAGGCGTTGCATTCCACCGCCATGTTGGAGAGCACTGCCTGCTCTTCAAAAGAGAACCCGGCAAGACCCGGCCCCGCGAACTCCATGACCTTGCCTGTGAAAATCCCGCTCGTTTTACCCTGATGAGCCAGACGCAGGATCACGTCCTTGGCCGTGCACGACGCCGCCAGTTTTCCTGTCAAACGAATGCGGATGGTGCCCGGCACCCGGCCCGCGACTTCATTGTGTTCCCAGACGCTGGCAATCTCAGTGTTGCCGATACCATACGCCAGGCAATTCAGCGCGCCCGCCGAGCAGGTATGCGAATCCGTGCCGAGGATCACCTGGCCGGGCAACGCAATTTCTTCGCGAACCACGGTGTGGCATATGCCCGTGCTGCCGCCGGCCGGGGTGACGTGATACTGAATGCCGGTTTCCTCGGCCATCCGCTTCTGACCCTCGCGAAGATCTTTGATTCCGGCGAGCGCTTCGGCGGTGATTCCCGGAAGATTGCCGGCGAGGGTGAGGTGATCGGGAAACGAATGGATTGAAGCCGGGTTTTTTACCTTCGGAGCCCGGCCGAGAGCCGCACGAATCATGGCGTCGGCCGGCGCGGTGGTGTAGTCATGGGAGAAACCCGCGTCCACCTGGATGAATCCGGCATCGCCCGGCTTCACGGCGCCGTGCTGCGTGTTCATGTGCCGCGCGAGGATTTTTTCAGCGATCGTCATGGGACGCGGCGATGTGTCGATGGGATGATCCTTTTCGCGGCCCTGCGAGCGCGCTTCCATGAATCGGAAGAAACCGCCGTACCGCACGATGCGCCTCGAAAGATCGTCGAAGCCGCCGGTCAGTTCATCCACATCCACACGGGCGCCAGCGGCGATCCGCTCCGCGAGCGGCAAACTGGTAACGGGGAACATGCCGTTGTTGATGAGGTTCTGACGGTGGATCGGCGCGATACTGGGCGCAAAGACAATACCGATTCCCGCATAGAGCAGGGCCAGTGCGGCCACCTCGCGTGAGGAGCCTTCGCCCCAGCCCTCGCCGGCCAGAATCATTCCGAAGCCGCCCTTCCGGATATCGCCGGGTTCGACCATGCCGCCACCGCCCAGTGAGCGCAGGACGAGGGTGCCCAGCCGGTCGTCGTAGTAATAGCAGTCCGGATTGGCTTTGATGATGGCGTCGGTGGAGACGTGGCTGTAAAGCGAGGAAACCGGAGGCGCCGGATCCAGGGTTTCTCCGCGGAACTGTTTTTTTAAAATTGCCGGATCGGAAGTGAGATACAGCGGCCTGCCGGTGAGCTGGATCGCGTTTACGAATCCGTGGGCGTCAACAAAAACGTCAACATTGCCGACCTTACGGTTCGAGGTCATATATTACGATGGTAACACTGCTACTTTTTCTTCAGCTCCTCCATTGCAGCAATGATCAGTCCCTTCGACTCCTCGATTTGCTCCATAACCAGCCGCACATCCATGGCTGGATACTGAGGCTGCCGCTGGCTGCGGCAGTAAACCCCATGCTGGCCCACGAGCGTGAGCGCGTCTGTCAGAATATCGAGCGCGGTGGCCAGGCCGCCGCGGACCGGACCCATCTGGAATTCGTAACGCTCCCTGGCTTCACGGTAGTGCTCGAGCACGTGGACTCCTTTTCTTCTGGCTATTTCAGGACGCGGAATTAGCCGCGGATTGCGCGGATGACGCGGATGGGCCGCGCGTATTGCTGCAAATTTACGAGTTTCTCAACTGACGCGGCCCATCCGCGTCATCCGCGTCATCCGCGGCTAATTCCCGTCCCGTAGCTACAACTGATATTCGTGGAAGCGTTCGGCGAGATCGACGAGGGTCTTTAAACCAAACCCGATCGCCCCGGCTTCGTAATACTTCCACTCCTTGTCGCGGAGAAATGGCCCGGCGATATCGAGATGGGCCCAGGGTGTCGTTTCAGGCACGAACTCCTGCAGGAACAATCCCGCTGTGAGGGCGCCCGCCACGGGTCCGCCGATGTTGTTGATGTCCGCGTACGGGGTCTTCAAAAGTTCCTTGTATTCTTCCGGAAGCGGCAATTCCCAGTACGACTCGCCTTGATTCTGGCCCGACTGGATGACAGCCTCGATGAGTTTGTCATTGTTGCCCATGACTCCCGCCACGCTCAATCCGAGAGCTCGCACGACGGCGCCCGTGAGCGTGGCGATATCGAGAATGTGCGTCGCTTTTTCTTCACCGGCGAGGTAGAGGCCGTCGGTGAGAATCAAACGGCCTTCCGCATCGGTATTATCCACCATGATGGACTTGCCGTTCTTCGCGTAGAAGATGTCTCCTGGGCGCTGGGCGTTCGCGTCGGGAAAGTTTTCGGCGGTCGGGACAATGCCGGTTACGTTCACGGCCGGCTTCAGCTTGCCGAGAGCCTTCATGGCGTACAGCACCGCGGCGCCGCCCGACATGTCGCCTTTCATTTCGAACATCTTGTCCGCCGGCTTCAGCGAGATGCCGCCGGTGTCGAACGTTATGCCTTTGCCCACAAATGCAAGGTGTCCCTTTGCCTTCTTCGCCCGATAGGTGAGGCGGATCAGTCGCGGTGGATACGAGCTTCCACGGCCGACCTGAATCAGGCCGTTGTAGCCCTCCTTCTGGAGCCTCTTTTCATCCCAGATTTTCAGATCGAGGTCCGCATCGCTTGCTATTTTGCGCGCGGCCTCGGCGAGATACTCGGGTGTTGCGACCGAACCGGGCTCGTTGATCATGTCGCGCGCTTCGTTGACCGCTTCGGAGACAATCGTGTACCGGCTGACTTTTTGACGATTCTGCTGATCATGCGCCTTGAGCGCGGCGATCTGAAACTGGACCTTGTCGAGATCGGATTTTTCTTTCTTGTAATGGTCGAAGCTGTAGCTGCCCAGGATGGCGCCTTCCGCGGCTTTTCCTACAAAAGCTGCCGCGTCGGCCGTGTTCATAAGCACGGATACGCGATTGAGACCATGATTCCTTGCCAGGCGGATGGAGCGCGCGATAAATATCTTCACGTTCTCCCACACGTTGTAGCTGGTGCTCAGCGCGGTTGAAAAAACCGCGAGGTTGCGTGCCGGTCCTCGCGAATCCAGTGACGTAAAGTATTCGGTTTTTTGATTCTTGTCCCGGACATCGCCCTCGACGCGGCGGACGGTTTCATCGAGCGGCGAACCGCCAAGGTCGTGAAATTTGATTTGCGAATCCAGGATAACCACAAGCAGGTCCGTATTCATTTGAGCTGGGCGGTCGTACACGAGCTGGATCTTCATGAAGAGGTCTCCTCGTTATCGAATGTAGCATTCACTGTAGCGGCGGTCTATGAAGGTGTGCGAACGGGATGCAGCCACAAGAAGCATAAAGCGGCAGGTGAGGGTGTTCCCCTCCTGGTACAGGAGGGGTGGACGCGCCATCAAGAAAATGCAGCGAAGCCTCCTTTGAAGGCGCGGACGGGGTGGTCAATTCGGCGAAACATTTCGTGTGAGCGACCACCCCGTCTGCGCCGCTTCGGAACGGGATCTTTTTCTCAATGGCGCAGCCACCCCTCCTGTTCCAGGAGGGGAACACCCTCACCTCATGATCTTCGCTCACGCAAGAAAACCCCTTTGTGCCCTTTATGGTTGCGTTCCGTAAGTTGTTTCCTTAGGAAACATCTGTCCCGAAAGCTGCAGCTAATCGTTACAGTTCATTTTTGCCCGGCAACCCCGGTCCTTCGAGGTCTCCGCTCCTAATCCTTCATTTTCAGACTTTTGCAGAAATATTTCAATTTATCGCGAGCTTGGCAGTCATCATGCATTGTTTGAAGCGCACAAGAGTAGCAAGGCGAGAGATCGGAAGGCGGTTTCATAATTGTCATACAGCTCTTTTTCTCTCCCTCGCCCACTCCTCTCATAGGCGCGAAAGGCGGTTTCAGTTGGCCCGCTCCCAACGAAACCGCCTCTTTTTTTTGGTTCAGGACCTGAGTTGGGCGTCGCCCGCGGCATTTTGGGCAACATGCGATCAAAGTCCCCGCTGCTGCTGCTGAGAGACGCGGCGATAGAAAAACCTTCCGGCCTTCGTGAATTCCTCGGTGAGCTCAAGAAGAGCGATTCCATTTCCGGCTATCACTGCATTCCGTCGCGCGAACCGCAGTTTGTTGACTTTCCATCCTCGCTCGATCCGCGCCTGAAGCAGGTTCTCGACGCGCGCGGTATAAACAAGCTGTATTCCCATCAGGGACAAGCGTTCGAGCTGGCGAGAAACGGCAGGAACGTTGCGATCGTTACGCCGACGGCTTCGGGGAAGTCGCTGTGCTACAACCTGCCTGTGCTCTCGCGGATCCTGGAGAACCCGGAAGCGAGGGCACTGTACCTCTATCCGACGAAGGCCCTGACCTACGATCAACTCAACGACCTCATGCAGTGGGCGGACGCTCTGGGCACGCACAAAGAAACAGGCGTCTACTCGTATGACGGCGACACGCCGCAGGATGCGCGGGCGGCTGTGCGATCGCGAGGCAAAATCGTCCTCAGCAATCCGGACATGCTTCACAAGGGGATTCTGCCGCATCATACGAAGTGGACCAGGTTGTTCGAGAACCTGGAATTCATCGTACTGGACGAACTGCACACGTATCGAGGCGTTTTCGGAAGCCACGTGGCGAACCTCTTCCGGCGGCTTGCCCGGATTTGCGAATTTTACGGAAGCAAGCCGCAGTTCATCTGCACTTCGGCAACGATTGCAAACCCGCGCGAGCTCGCTGAAAAACTGACCGGCCGGCCCTTCGAGCTCATTTGTGAAAACGGAGCAGGCGAAAGTGAGAAGCACGTTTTCTTCTACAACCCGCCCGTCGTGAACCGTCAGCTCGGGATTCGCCGGTCGTATGTGCACGAAGCGCAGCACATCGGATCGGCGTTTCTCAAACGCAACATCTCGACGATTGTTTTTGCCAACAGCCGGCTCATCACGGAAATTCTGGTTCGATATCTGAAGGATTCGCTCGAGACCGGTCCGGTGCCGGACGACATCGTGGTGGGCTATCGCGGCGGCTACCTTCCCAACGAGCGCCGCCAGATCGAACGCGGCTTGCGCGACGGCCGGATTCGAGGCGTCGTTGCGACCAACGCGCTGGAACTGGGCATCGATATCGGAAGCCTCGACGTCTCGGTGCTTGCCGGCTATCCCGGGACAATCGCCTCAACCTGGCAGCGCATGGGGCGCGCGGGCAGGCGGAGCGGAATGTCGGTTGCGGTCCTGGTGGCTTCGAGCACGCCGCTGGATCAATTCATCGTCAACCATCCGGAGTATTTCCTGGGCCAGCCTCCGGAAATGGGGCTCATCAATCCGGAGAACATCCACATTCTGATCAGCCACCTGCAATGCGCAACGTTCGAGCTTCCGTTTGGCTCGGGCGAATCGTTCGGCGGTCACGATGTTTCCGAGATCCTGGAATTCCTTCGCGAGCGCGGCTTCATTCATCGCGCCGGCAACAAATGGCATTGGACCAGCGATTCCTATCCGGCGGACTCCATCTCTCTGCGCAGCATCAGCTCGGACAATTTTGTCGTTGTTGAAACGACGGGCGACTCTTGCATCATCGGCGAAGTGGACTACACGAGCGCCTTTTCCACGCTGCATGAGAAGGCGATCTATCTCCATCAGGGCCGCCAGTACTATGTGCATCAGCTCGATATCCCGGAGCGGCGCGCCTACGTAAAGCAGGTGGATTCGGATTACTTCACCGATGCGATTACCTACACCAAAGTCAAAATCCTCGAGGTCACGGAAACCGCGGCAGAGCACAACTACGGCGAAGTCCACGTTGCGCACCAGGTGGTGGGATTCAAGAAGCTGAAGTTTTTCACGATGGAGAATGTCGGCTCAGGCGATCTGAATCTGCCGGCGCAGGAGATGCATACAACATCGTATTGGGTGACGATCCCGCGCGAGGTTTTCGAGTCACTGCCGTTTTCGCCGGTGGAGCGGCTGAATGGACTGCACGGGCTCGCGTACGCGCTGGCGCATCTTTCCTGCGTCTTTCTGATGTGTGACCACAGGGATCTGGGCTCGGCCGTGGATACTGGCGTGGAGACCGCCACGTTTCATCCCACGATCTTCATCTACGATAACTTTCCCGGCGGTATCGGTTTGAGCCGGCCGCTGTACGAGATTCGCGATCAGGTCTTCGCTGCCACGCGCCGGCTCATCCGCTCCTGCGGGTGCGATGACGGATGCCCGTCGTGTGTGGGCCCGACCATGAAAGCAAAGGAAGTGGCTCTTGCCATCATCGACTCCCTGAACCATGCCTGATTTCGCAGTCCAGCTACAATTCCTCCGAAGCCGTTGGAACAAGCAGTCCATGGAATCCGCAATCGCGGCCGCGGACATTCTTCCGCCGGGTGACGTGGAGTCCAGCCCGCTCGGCTCGCATTACGCGGTTCGTGGGCTCTATCCTCATGATTATTTCCATGGCAAAGTGCGGCTCAGCCGTTTCTCGACCACGGACCTGGAATGCCTCATGTTGCTGATGAAGGAGCGGGGAACCGTCCCCTCCCGCGACCGTATCGTCTTCCTCGATACCGAGACGACCGGCATTCAGGGCGGCGCGGGCATGTGTCCTTTCCTGGTCGGGCTCGGCTGCTTTGCCGGCGACGAATTCCACATGCTCCAATACTTCATTCGCGATTTCGATGAAGAGCCGTCGATGCTTCATGCCCTCGGTGAGCGGCTCTCAGGCTTCGAGCTTGTCGTCACCTACAACGGCACGGCATTCGACATCCCTCTGCTCGAAACGCGCTTCACCCTCGCGCGGCTGGACAGCCCGTTTCAAAACCTGTCCCACTTCGATCTTCTGTTCACGGCGCGGCGGCTGTGGAAAAACGGCCACGGGAGTTGCCGGCTTACGGCCCTCGAACGCGAAATGCTTTCGTTCTTCCGCGGCCCTGACGTTCCTGGATCGATGATCCCTCGCGTATACTTCGACTACCTTCAACGCCGGCCCAGTTCCACGCTGAACGGAGTCTTCACGCACAACGTTCACGATGTTGTCTCTCTCGCTGCGCTGACACTGCACGCCTGCGACCGCGTCACGCTCGAGCCGGCCCGGCTGGATGAACCGCTGGACCTCTATTCACTCGCCCGCATATTGCAGAATTCCAGAGACTGGCGCCGTTCGATCCACTTTTATGAGATGGCATTGGCCGGCGGCGTTGCCGAACCCGTGCAAAAAAAAGCCCTTGAAGAGCTCTGTGTCGTGTACCGGCGGGCCGGCGATCACGAACGCTCGCGTGATATCTGCCATCAACTGATGGCTTATCCGGATTTCAGCATGACGGGCTACGAAGGCGCCGCGATTTACCACGAGCGAGTGCGGGGCGACCTGGAAAGCGCCATCCGTGTCGTGGAGGAAGGCATCGCCCGCGCCGAAAGCAAACGCTGGAACGTGCTGCTGAGAGCGCGTTGGAACCGCCTGCAGCAGAAGGTGATTCGATACGAGTAACAAGAGAGTATCAGCCGCGGATTACGCGAATTACGCCGATGGGCGCGCTATCACGGTGTATTACCGGTATTATGAGGATGTTTGCGCGCCCATCCGCGTAATTCGCGTAATCCGCGGCTGACATCCCTACCCGGTCATGGGACTCTTCGTAAACAGCTCCACGATGTAGTCCGTCAGGCAATCGTAGAGAAGCTTCTGGAAAGTCCACGAGAATTGCGTGCTTTGAATGTCTCTTTCGGAGAAGGTGATCTTGTATTCCGGTGAGAGCACATTCGGGATCTTTGACCGGATGCTCAGCTCAACGCCCGCATCCTTTTCGCGGGCCGAAAATTCGAAGAAAGGATGTTCGTACTTCCGGAGCTCTTCAGTCACCCGCTCCAGGACGCTCATCGTGGCCGATCCTTTTTCAGGATCATGACCAGTATCCACGTGAACAGAGCCAGGGTGGCGAGCACGGATCCGATGGCGAGAGTCCACTGAACGACGCCCACGAGGATTCTCATCTCACACCGTCTTGTCTTCCGAATAGCAGAGATCCTCGACCGGGCATGCGGCGCACTTTGGCCGCTGTGCGGTGCATTTGGCCCGGCCGTGATGGATGAGCAGATGTGCCAGGAGAATCCATTTTTCGATCGGAACCAGCCGCATCAAGTCCTGCTCGATCTTGTCCGGCCGCGTTTCCCTGGAGAGATCCAGCCGGCGTGACAGACGCTGTACGTGGGTATCGACGACCACGCCTTCGGCTTTTCCAAATGCGACACCCAGCACCACGTTCGCCGTCTTTCGCGCAACCCCGGAAAGTTTGATCAGATCTTCCATGGTGTCCGGGACCTTGCCATGGTGTTCATCCGCGATCACCCTGGACGCTGCCTTGATGCTCCTGGCCTTGTTTCGGAAAAATCCGCTGGAATGGATCATCGATTCCAGTTCCGCTGTATCTGCGTTGGCGAACGCCTCGGCCGTCCTGTACTTGCGGAAGAGCGCGGGTGTGATGATGTTCACCATTTTGTCCGTGCTTTGAGCCGACAAAATGGTCGCAATCAGGAGCTGGAGGGGGTTCTCGTGATCGAGCGCACACTTCGCGTCGGGATAAGCCGCTTCGAGCCGCTCGATAATCCGCGCAACGCGGAGGAACTTAGTCTTTCGAGGAGCCGGACTTGCCCGGCTTGCCGGGCTTTTCGGACCGGGACGGGCTGTCTTTTTTGCCGGCTTTCTCTGCGGCCGGCTTGTCTGTGCTTCCTTCCTTGCTGCCATTCGAAGAGGTCTCTTTCGATTCTGCTTTTGCGTTTTCCGGCGAAGACTTCCGGGCATAGTCGGTCACATACCAGCCGGTTCCCTTGAATTGAAAACCCGAGGCCGAGATCAGCTTGGTCAGAGTGCCTCCGCATCCCTCATGCTTCTTCAGGGGTTTGTCCGAGTAACTCTGGATGACCTCGATCGTTTTGCCGCATTTGGCACATTCGTATTCGTAGATGGGCATGCGGCTTTAATAGCATGAAACTGTAGCGGCGGTCTATGACCGCCGGCACTCGAAGAGCGCCGCTGCGGGCTGTCCCCGAACTGCCCATCGTGTATCTATAGGTAACAAAACGCCGTCGCCTGATGTGAGCTCGCCTTCATGTTTTCAAAAACTTAGTGTGGCATCCGGATTGCTGCTTGGGACCTTCATGAATCGGATCAAGGTCCTGATCGTCGAGGACGACCGTGCGATGGCACGAATGTGTGCCAGGCTGATCCAGCGCCGTGGGCATTCGGCCCTGGTTGCATGCTCTTCGCACGATGCGTTGTCCATTGTGCGCGCGGTCCACGATGTCGATGTGGTGATTTCCGATGTGCAGATGCCGGAGATCAGCGGAATCCAGCTTCTTGCCCGGCTCCGGGCCATTAACGCCAGTCTTCCCATTATTCTGATGACCGGGTATGCCAATGTCCTCACTCCGACTCAGGCTGTCGCGCTTGGCGCTACGGACTACATTACAAAGCCTTTCGATTCCGAAACGCTTCTTGGCAGCGTCGAGCGGGCATTTCGGATGCGGAACTAAATAGCCTATACTGTCAGGGTGTTAGACGAGATTCGATCCATTCTCACCCAGATCGGGGAAGACCCCACTCGCAACGGTCTGGTCAATACTCCAAAGCGAGTGGACCACGCCCTGCGTTTTCTGACCAGCGGATACCGCATGAATCCGGAGCAGTTGCTGAACTCGGCATTGTTCGATGTCGCATACGATGAGATGGTCATCGTCAAGGACATCGAGATGTTCAGCCTTTGCGAGCACCATCTGCTTCCGTTCTTCGGCAAATGCCACGTCGCGTATATCCCCAACGGCCGCATCATCGGGTTGAGCAAGATTCCCCGCCTGGTGGACATGTACGCGCGGCGGCTTCAGGTGCAGGAACGTCTGACGATGCAGGTTGCCGAAACCATCAACGAGAAGATCAATCCGAAGGGCGTTGCCGTCGTCGTCGAAGCCCAGCATTTGTGCATGATCATGCGCGGCGTCGAGAAGCAGCACTCGGTTGCGGTGACCAGTTCCATGCTTGGAGCGTTCAAGGACAATCAGAACACTCGAAACGAATTCCTCAACCTGATCAATAAACACTAGGCTTTCCAGGGAGGATGACGGCAATTCCGCAGCCTCGTGTGTACGCTGCCGTACTGTTTCGAAACGACGAGATGTGTTATTTGACAATACTCTCGTGAACAGTATGGAACCTAAAGTTGACCTTCGAGTCATGCTCACAGAGGCGCAGGCTGCTCGGCTGCAACAGCGCCTCTCTGCTCTGCCATTCAAGGTCGAATACGAAGAAGAGCAGCATGGGGCAAGTTTGGTCGCACGCATTCGGTGCACTTCCGCACAGGGGAAAACCGTGCGCGAGATCCTGCACGATATTGGCGCTGCACTTTAAGCAAGATCCGCATCGAATGAGGGGAAGCAACAATCGTGTCGAAAGAACACCTCGCAACTTATTTAAATGACCATCTGGCGGGTTCGCTCGTTGCGGCTGAAATCCTCGATCATCTCGAAGTGGAAGCCCCCGATTTGAAGGTGTTTATCAGCGAATTAAGAGCGGATATCGCAGCTGATCGCCAGCAGCTCAAAGGCCTGATGGATCGACTCAACATCCCCGAGAGTCGAATTCGAAAAGTTAGCGGTTGGATTGCCGAGCAGGTGACCGAAGCCAAGCTCGAAGTGGACGATGAGTCAAACGGGCAGTTCCGCCGTTTGGAGAGACTCGAAGCCCTGGCTCTCGGAATTGATGGGAAGATCGCGCTGTGGCAGGCGCTCAGCCAGGCAGCCGAGCTGGACGCGCAACTCCGCGGCCTTGATTATGAAGCTTTGGCCCGGCGGGGGAGAGACCAGCACAGTCGCACCGAAGTATTCCGGCTTCAAGCCGCAAGATTGGCTCTGCCTCACGGCATCAAGTGAAAAACTAAACTCCAGGGTTGGTAGAGATGTTCCATTCTGTTGTTTGGCAATCCGCCTGCAGTATTTTCGCGAGGAGGTACTCATGAAGCACATGATGGCTTGGCTGCTGGGCGGCATGCTGGCCGCCGGTTCTATGGGCTCAGCGCTGGCTCAGGAGAATAAGGACAAGGGCGCCAAAGAAGACGTAAAAGAAGCGGGAAAAGCTACCGGGCAGGCTGCAAAGAAGACCGGCAGCGCGATCAAAAAAGGTACCAAGAAGGTCGTGCATGCAGGGGCAAAGAAAACTCGTCAGGGCGCAGGCGCAGTGGAACAAAAGACGGACAAGAAATAATTTCCGGGGGGTGGATGGCACTGCCCATCCACCTGTCTGGCCAGATTCTCCTCTCGCATCTTCTCCAGAACATCAGGATGTCCTCAAACTATATTGCTTCTGGTCGCATTGTCGCGCCCGCCGGTAGCCAAACGGCATGGGAGTCGTCAAATGCGGCATGGATTCTCCAGGCGCAACCTGGATCCAGGAGGGACAGTATGAGTTTGAGATCGACCCTGTCTGTTGGTGTTGCTCTGCTCACCTTTGCAATTCCTGCGCACGCTCAGTTGTATTCAGGTGGCGCAAGTAATTCCATTTCCGTAAACGGCGACGCAGAGGTTCGCGTCGTGCCGGATGAAGTCATGCTGACGCTGGGCGTCGAGACGTTCGATAAGGTTCTCAAGGTATCCAAAAAGATGAACGACGAACGCGTCACGAAGACGATTGCCGCCGCGAAGAGTCACGGCATTGCGGCTGAACAGATCCAGACGGATTACATTGGAATTGAGCCGCGCTACCAGAACTATGACGTGTCCAGCACGCTGCTCGGCTACGTCGTTCGCAAGACGATCGTGATCCGGCTGAAGGACCTGTCGAAGTTCGAGGAGCTGCTCTCGGATGCGCTCGAAGCGGGCGTAACCCATGTTCATGGCGTGGAGTTTCGCACCACGGAATTGAGAAAATACAGAGACGAGGCGCGCAAGCTCGCGTTGAAAGCCGCGCAGGAAAAAGCTGAGCTCCTCGCCGGAGAAGCCGGCAGGAATGTGGGCAAGGCGCTGTCCATCGGCGAGTCGTCATTCGGGTACTGGTCCAGTTACGGCTCGTGGTGGAATCGTTACGGGTCGGGAGTAACGCAAAATGTCGTGCAAAACATGGGTGGAGCATCCGTCAGTACCGACAACACCCTTGCACCCGGACAGATCGCGATCCGGGCGACCGTAAACACCACCTTCGTGCTCGATTAGAAAAACGGGGATTTCGATTCGAACCCAACCTCGATGGCAACTGTAGCGGCGGTCTGTGACCGCCGACGATCCCGCAAGCTGCTGGACTGCCGGCGGTCATAGACCGCCGCTACAGCGAAGCAGATCGATTTTTCTGAAACTGACCCACTACGATTGCGTCGTTGTCGCTTGCCTGTTGTCGTTTGCCTTGACAGATTTTCTCGCCGAGTGATATAGCAAACGCGTTTCCCCGTACCTTCCTAAGCGTGAGTCGCGCTGAGTCTGGACGTAACCTATGTCTCGACTGAGCGGGCTCTAAGATCTTGTTCGCGGAGGCGCATATGCTACTTGCGGTACTCACAGTCATTCGGAGATTTGGAGGCTGCCCATGCTAGTCGATCGATTTTCCACAAAGGCTCGCGGTGTTCTCGCGCTTTTTGTAATTTTCGCCATCTGTATTCTCTCAACCAACGCCGTCTATGCGCAGGTCGCCGGCGCAACGCTCACCGGCACGGTGACGGATCCTTTGGGCGCCGTCATTCCCAGGGTGCAGGTCTCCATTACGGATGTCGCCACCCGTGTAACGCGGAACGTCGTGACGGATAGTGCCGGATTCTATTCGGCCCCCAACCTGTTACCGGGAAACTATGAAATCACGATGACGGTGGCGGGTTTCAGTACGCAGGTGCGATCGGGCGTAACACTGACGGTAGGTGCCCGGCAGGTCCTGGACATAACGATGAGCGTGGGAACGATTGAGCAGAAGGTTCTGGTCGTCGAGGAAGCGCCTCTCGTGCAGCTGGCCTCGTCGGCAATAAGCAATGAGGTCAATGCGACGACCGTGCGCGAGCTGCCTTTGAATGGCCGCTCCTGGACAGACCTTACGAATCTCCAGCCCGGAGTCGTTGTGGCAGAAACTCACGCTTCAGGAGATCCCAACCGGGGTTTCGGAGCGCAGGTGAGCATCTCTGGCGCCCGCCCTCAGCAGAATAACTACCGTCTGGACGGTATCAGCATTAACGATTACGCGAACGGCGGTCCGGGCAGCGTGCTGGGTGGAAACCTCGGCGTCGACGCCATTCAGGAATTCTCTGTTCTGACGAGCAACTATTCGGCCGAGTACGGAAAGACGTCCGGCGGAGTTGTAAACGCCATCACGCGATCGGGCACGAACCAGTTCCACGGCTCTGCCTATGAGTTCCTGCGGAACAGCGCTCTGGATGCCCGAAACTTTTTCGATGGCGCCAAAGTTCCCCCATTCAAACGTAACCAGTTCGGAGGCGCGGCGGGTGGGCCGATCCGCAAGGACAAGACTTTCATCTTCGGGGACTACGAAAGCGTCCGGCAGTCGCTGGGTCTGACCAGGGTTAATACCGTGCTTTCACCTGCGGCGAGGGCAGGGAACCTGGCGGCCGGCTCGGTGACTGTCGATCCGCTTGTGCAAAAATATCTCGCGATGGAACCTTTGCCCAACGCGGGCCTCCGCGGGGATGGGAATACGGGCATCTTCGCGTTTGCAGGCCAACAGATCGTCAACGAAAACTTTGTCACCGCTCGAGCGGACCAGAGGATTTCGGACAAGGACAGTCTTTTCGGGACCTACAGCTTCGACAATTCACCGCTGACGCAACCGGATACGCTCGGGAATGTTCTGCAGCACGCCATCGCGAGGCGGCAAATTGTCTCGCTCGAAGAGAGCCGCATTTTCAGCCCGACTTTCGTCAATTCGGTGCGGCTTGGCTATAACCGCGCTCATACCACTTCCGCCGGCGGCGTCCAGGCCATTAATCCGGCGGCCTCGGATCCGGCTCTGGGGTGGGCGCCCGGATTGACTGCAACGTACGCTCAGGTGACGGGGCTTACTCTCATAGGACCGGGTGTTGCTCCTCCGATATATCAATTCATCTGGAATGCGTATCAGGTCTACGACGACGCTTTTCTAACCCGAGGTCTCCATTCTTTGAAGTTCGGCTTTGGCTTCGAGCGGAATCAACTCAATCAGGTCACGAATACTGCCGACTACCTGGGGCGTTTTTTCTTTGGGAACCTTCGAAGTTTCCTGACGAACGCTCCTTCGCGTGTTCGGGGCGTTATTCCCAGTTTGGCCACTCCGCGCGGCATGCGCCTTAATATCGTCGGCGCCTATGTTCAGGATGACTGGCGCATGCGCCCGAATCTCACGGTGAATGTGGGTCTGCGTTACGAGTTCTCGACCGGGCCGACGGAGAATCAGGGAAAGCTGACGAATCTGTTGAACATCACCGATGCAAAGCCACACCTGGGCGACCCTTATATCTCGAATCCAACGCGTCGCAACTTCGAGCCGCGCGTCGGTTTTGCCTGGGACCCGTTCCGGAACGGCAAAACCGCGGTGCGCGGGGGATTCGGGATGTTTGATGTGCTTCCAATGCTGTATGAGACGATCACTTTGAACGGCCGGGGGGCTCCCTTTTTCCAGATTGGCAGTACCAGCACTTTGCCTGTGGGGTCGTTTCCCAATGGGGGGCTTTCACGCCTTGGCGCTGGAACCCTGGAATATGCGTACGTTGAAAACAAGCCCCACCGTAATTACGTCATGCAATGGAACCTGAATATACAGCGCGAAGTCGCACGGAATCTGACCGCGATGATCGGGTATGTAGGCTCGCGTGGCGTGCACCAGCCATTCCGCATCGACGACGCCAACATTGTCATGCCTACCAAGACTTCTGCCGGCTATCTGTGGCCCTCCCCGATCGGCAGCGGCACGCTCATCAACCCGAACGCCGGCGCCATCCGGTACGTGAATTGGGGAGGGGATTCCTTCTACAATGCGATGCAAATTGGAATCACGAAAAGACTGAGTCACGGGTTGCAGATGCAGGGCTCTTATACCTGGGGAAAGAGCATGGACTCGAATTCCGGGATGATCGCCGGGGATACACTGGCAAATTCCATCTCGAGCCTCCCGTGGTTCGACTTGAAATTGGACCGTGCCTTGTCCGATTACAACATCGGCAGGACGCTGGTCGTCAATTCCAGCTGGCGGCTCCCCTCGAGCACTTCTTCTTCTCGCGTGTTGGGCTGGGCGGCAAACGGCTGGGAGTTGGGCGGCATTCTCCGGGTAAGCGATGGCCCGCCATTCACCCCGACCTTTGGAACCGATGGTGACCCGCTGGGGCTGAAGAGCAGCGACCCGTATGACTTCCCGAACCGCTTAACCGGTCCCGGCTGCGACTCACTGGTCAATCCGGGCAACGCCAGTCACTACGTCAAGACGGAATGCTTCGCTGTTCCGACCGCGCCTACGCCTGCGTTCTACGCCTCCAACTGCGATCCCAGCCGTGGCACAGGCTTGCAGTGTTTCAATCTCCGGGGCAACGCCGGCCGCAACATCCTGAAGGGACCCGGCCTTGCTAACCTTGATTTTTCTCTGTTCAAAAACAATTTGTTCAAGGGGATCTCAGAGGACTTCAATGCGCAATTCCGCGTCGAGGTTTTCAATATTTTGAATCACGCCAATTTCGCACCGCCGACGTTGGCTAACTCGCAGGTCTTCGATTCGGCCGGCGGGCTCAATGCGAACGCCGGGCTGCTGACTGCGACAACAACCTCGGCGAGGCAAATTCAGTTCGCCATCAAGTTCGTTTGGTGACAATCGTTGGCCTTCCTGGCCAGGAGAGAGAAGATGAAAAGATTACGTAGAATATCTTTGCTGCTGTTCCTGGGTTTTGCACTCACCCTCTACGCGCAACAGAAACAACCTCTGAAGCTGGTTGCGACAACTCCGCTGCCCGGTTTCTCGGGCGACTTCGACCATTTCGGAGTGGACCTCAAGGGTAACCGATTATTTCTGACGGCCGAGGAACATAAGACGGTCGAGGTTTTTGATCTCCGGACAGGCAAGCGCATTCAGAGCATCACCGGCTTTGAGGAGCCCCACGCGCTTGTTTATCTCCCGGAATCGAACAGACTGATCGTGACCGATGGCAATGACACCGTCGGAAAAGTTGAATTGGTGAGCGGCGACAACTACAAGATCGTTGGCAGCATCGACCTTCACCCGAACGTGGACGGTGCCGTGTTCAATCCCGTCAACAAATACTATTACGTCGAAAGCGGCGGTGGACGCGGTGCGAAGACGCATCTCCTCCATGTCATTGACACCGGCACTTTCAAGCGCGTCGGGGACATCACGCTTCCGGGCGACCACTCCGAAGCCATGGCCATCGACCGCGCCGGAAAGAAAATGTATGTGAATCTCACGGGGACCGATGAAGTTGGGGTCGTCGACCTGGACACAAAGCAAGTCATAGCCAGATGGCCTGTGCCGGATGCGAAGGTGGAGAATGCGATTGCTCTGGATGAGCCGCATCGCCGGCTGTTTACCGCCACACGCCAGCCCGCAAGATTCTTTGTCTACAACATCGATACCGGCAAGGTCGTGACGACGCTCCCTTGCGCCGGCGCGAACGACGATATGTGGTTCGATGCCGGCCGAAAACGGATTTATGTGACCGGAACGGATACGACGACCGTCATTGAACAGCGCGACGCAGACCATTACGAACACGTTGCGGAAGTGCCGACAGGGTTCCGCGCCAGGACATCGGTCTTTGTGCCGACGCTGAACCGGCTCTATATCGCGGTGTCAGGCAAAGGAAAGGCTGACGCCCAACTGTCGATGCAAATTTACGACCTGCTGCCTTGATGCGATTCTCCCCTCCTAAGTTAGGAGGGGTGGCTGCGCCATCAATAAAATGGCGCGAAGCCACCGAACTCGGCGCAGACGGGGTGGTTCCCATAGAATGCCCAGCAAGTAATAGCTTTGGAACCACCCCGCCTGCTCGGCCTTTTCTGGAATT
>WNFT01000870.1_pt1 | contig 32700 bp, 28 predicted proteins | sample 5400191 | NCBI WGS metagenome assembly WNFT01 (sample SAMN13153359, study PRJNA577476) | soil metagenome | isolation source: 80 cm saprolite under Madrone tree | place: USA:California | collected 2016-06-14 | reverse complement strand
CAGCGCCAGCGCATCGTCGCCGAGTGCCGCGGCCTGATCGACGAAGGCTTCGACGGCATCCACCTGAACGTGGAGCCGGTGGACGACGGCAACGACGATTTCCTGGCCCTGCTGCGGGCGCTCAAGCCCGCGGTGGGGCCGGGCCGCGTGCTCTCGCTCTCGGCCATCCGGCCCGCCCCCCTCGCCCCCAACTTCGTCTGGAGCCCGGCGTATTACGCGCGGGTGGCGGCGGCGGCCGACCAGATCGTGATCATGGCCTACGACACGGCCCTTCCGACCTCGGCCCTCTACCGGCGCTACGTCGCCTGGTCGACCTCCTCGGTGACGAGGGCTCTCGCGCAGTCGCGCTCGCGGGCGCGCGTGCTCCTGGGGGTGCCGACCTACAACGACACCAGCGTCATGCACCGCGCGGGAGTGGAGACCGCGGAGAACGCGCTGCTGGGCGTGGTGGCCGGGTTGCGCGGCCTGGGGGCGGGCGGGACCTTCGAAGGGGTCGCCCTCTACGCGGAGTGGACCACCGACGCGAAGGACTGGGCCATCTACGAGAGGGTCTGGCGGGGCCGGGACGGAGGCTAGGCCGCCGCCTTCCGGTCTTCGACGATTTCCCCGTCGCGGATCTGCACGATCCGCGAGGCGAGCTTCGCCACGTTCATGTCGTGGGTGATCATGACGATCGTCTGGCCGGCCCCGTAAAGCTCCTGGAAGAGGCCGACGATCCCCTTGCCGGAGGCGGTGTCGAGGTTCCCCGTGGGCTCGTCGGCCAGGACCATGGCCGGGCGGTTCACGAGGGCGCGGGCGATGGCCACCCGCTGCATCTGGCCCCCCGAGAGCTCGGTGGGCTTGTGGTCCATGCGGTCCGCCAGGTCCACCCGCTCGAGCATGGCGGTGGCCCGCTCCCTCCGCTCCCGGGTGGGCACGCCCGCGAAGAGAAGGGGCAGCTCCACGTTCTCGAGGGCGGTCGCGTAGGGCAGCAGGTTGAAGTTCTGGAAGACGAAGCCGACGTGCCGGTTGCGGATCTCGGCCAGCCGGTTACGGTCCAACCCCCCGACGCTCTCGCCGGAAAGGACGTACTCGCCGGAGGTGGGGGTATCCAGGCAGCCCAAGATGTTCATGAGGGTCGACTTGCCCGAGCCGGAAGGCCCGACCACCGCCAGGTACTCGTTCGCCCCCACGTCGAGGTCGACCCCCTTGAGGGCGGTCACTTCGACCCGGCCCGTGCTGTAGACCTTGCGGATACTGCGCATGCGGATCATTCGTACCTCAGCGAGACCGCCGGATGGATGGAGGCCGCGCGGCGCGCGGGGAAGTAGCCGGCCGCGGTGCCGATCGTCCCCAGGACGATCGCGGTAGCGGCACCGATGGCCGGGGAGAAGGTCGGGGTGCCGAGGAACTGGAGGGCCTCTCCCTGGAGGGGCAGGGCGGCCACGAGGGTGATGAGGCCGAGGTGGCCCCCATGGCCATCTTCACGCCGATCTCCCGCGTCCTCTCCTTCACCACCGCGTACATGATGTTGGCCACTCCCATCCCGCCCACGAAGAGGGTGAGGGCCCCGATGATCCCCAGGAACATCTGGATCCCGAGGGCGATGTTGCCGGTGATGCGCTGGTTCTCCCGGGTGTCCCAGATGCCGAGGGCCCGGGTGTCTTCGGGGTCGAAGTGGTACTTGCGCCCGAGCACGCGGTAGATCTCGGCCTTGGCCTGGTCGCCCAGCTCCAGGCTCACCGGCTTGTAGATGAAGTTGCCGGGCTTGGCGTCGGTGAACATGGACTTGAAGGTGCTGGCGGGGATGGTGGCCTGGTTCTTGTCGGGGCCGCTGTACATGCCCATCATGATCTTGGTCTGCATCACTCCGATCACCAGGAACGTGGACTGGTTGATGAGGACGGTCCTTCCCGTCACGTCCTCCCGCCCGAAGAGGTCTCGGGCCAGCTCCTCGCCCAGGAAGACGACCCTGCGCTTCTCCTTGATGTCCAGCTCGTTCAGGAACCGTCCGCCCGCCTGGGGGATCAGGTTGCGCAGCTCGCCGAACTCCGGGTCCACGCCGCGCACGCGGGCATTCACGGTCTTGGTGCCCGCGGTGACGCCGATCCGACGGGAGTACTCCGAGGAGAGGGCCTGGATCTCGGGGACGCGCACCCGAAGGAGGTTCACGTCCTCGTCCGTGAACTGGATGGGCCGGCCCGAGGGGAGGCCCATGAACGCCTTCGTGGTGGCCCCCGTCCACACGACTCCGATCCCCTCCCCCATGCCCCGCGAGCCCTTGTGGAACGAGCGCTTCATCCCCTCGCCGAAGGAGAGCAGCAGCACGATGGAGAGCGTCCCCCACGCGATGGCGAGTATGGTCAGGGCGATGCGCTTCCGCTGATGGGCGACGTCGTGCTGGAACAGCTTCCAGATGAGGGCGATCTCGGCGTTGGCGAGCATCAGGAGAGCTTCAGGGCCACGACGGGATCGAGCAGGGAGGCCCGCCGGGCGGGGAAATAGCCGGCCACGAAGCCGATCACGCCGAGCAGGGCGACGGTGACGAGGATCACCAGGGGCGAGGCCTCGGGCGTCCCCACGAACTCGTCGAAGCCGAGGAACGGGAAGACCCACATCACGCCCAGGGTGACGAGGAAGCCGAGGGCGCCCCCGACCGCGGTGAGGGTCAGGGTCTCGATCAGGAACTGTCCCTGGATGAAGCGGGGCTTGGCCCCCACCGCGAGCTTCACCCCGATCTCCCGCGTGCGCTCCTCCACCACCACGTACATGATGTTGGAGACTCCGATCCCCCCCACGATCAGGGTGAAGGAGCCGATGATCCCCAGGAAGGCCCGGAAGGTGCCGAAGAAGACGCTGAAGAACTTCTCGGCCTCGGTGGTGTCCCACATGCCGATCGCTTCCTTGTCCTTGGGGTCGAACTGGTGGCGCCGCGAGAGCACTTCGTAGACGCGCCGGGTGACCGTGGGGGTGTCCGCACGGTTCCGGGCCTGGAAGATGAAGTTGCTGACGTAGCGCTCGCTGAAGAGGCCCCGGAAGGTGGAGTCCGGCACGAAGGCCTTGTCCTGGTCGCGCCCGCTGTAGCTCGAGTCCTGGGCCTTCTTCTCCATGACCCCGACCACCAGGAACGGGGTGTTGTCGATCATGACCGTCCGCCCCACCGCCTCCGCCTCGCCGAACAGGTCCGTCTTGAGCTTGTCCCCCAGGAAGACCACCCGCCGGCGCCGGTTGATGTCGAGGTCGTTCACGTAGCGTCCCCCGGCGGCGGGGATGATGTTGCGCATGACCGCGAAGATCGGGCTGTTGGCCGACATCTGGGGCGTGAGCCGCACCCGCTCCCGCCGGAAGGCGCTCTTCTCGCGCTCGATCTCCCCGGAGAAGGTGGCCTCGGGGATCTCCCGGCGCAGCACCTCGATGTGTTCTTGCGGATGCGCTTCTCCAGCCCCTCGCCGAAGGCCACGAGCAGGGAGACGGAGACGGTTCCCCAGGTGATGCCGAACAGGGTGAGGAGCGTCCGCACCTTCTGGTGGCGGACGTCCTGGAGCATCTGGCGCAGGAACGACAGGGAAGTCACGAGGGGCCTCGGGGGGTCCGCTACTCGATCTTCTTGGGCGGGCGCTCGACCACCAGGTCCTTCTCCTTGAGGCCCTCGACCACCTCGATGTTCATCCCGTCGGAGAGGCCGACCTTGATCTCCCTCTTGGCGGGAGCGGCCTCGCCCAGCCCCGGCAGCTCGACCGTGGCCTTGCCGTCGGCGAAGGCCACGAGGCGCTCCGGAACGAGGAGCACGTCCTGCTTCTCGCGGACCGCGACGTCGGCGTTGGCGGAGTATCCGGCGCGCAGGACCACGTCCTTGGCCGGGAGGAGCTCGATCTCGACGTCGAACAGGGTGGCCCCCTCCGCCGTCTTCGACTTGGGGGCGATCTTCGAGACCTTGCCGTCCACCTTGGCGTCGGGCAGGGCGCCGATCTTGATCTTGGCCGCCATCCCCTCGCGCAGCTTGCCCACGTCGATCTCGTCCACCGTGCCCTTGAAGATGAGGGTGGTCATGTCGGCCAGGTTGGTGAGCGCGGTCCCTGCCTGGTACGAGGTGAGGGGCACCACCGGGTCGCCCTCGTTGACGAGCAGCTCGAGCACGGTGCCGGTCGTGGGGGCGCGGATGATCGACTCGACGTCCAGACGCTCGGTCTTCACCCTTCCCTTCTCGATGAGGGCCAGACGCTCGGTGGACAGGTTGAGGCGGATCTGCGAGTCCTGGATGTCCTTCTCGGCCTGCTCCCAGTCCTGGCTGGAGAGAATGCCCTGCTCCCGGAGGGTCTTCGCGCGGTCGTATTTCTTCCGTGCCTGGTCGTACACGTTCCTCGCGATCTCCACCTCGCGCCGCGCCTCCGTCAGCTCCATGGGCGTGGGGTCGGGGAGGATCTCGAACAGGGGATCGCCCGCCCTCACCACGTCCCCCACCTGGCGGAACGAGGTCTTGACGATGCCCGAGATCTTGCTCTTGACCGCGATCTCCCGCTTGGGCCGGATGGCCCCCACCGCGAGGGCCTTCTCCACCACCGCTCCCCGGGAGACGGGCACCGTCTTGAAGCCCTTGTCCTTCTGTGAGTTGGACTTGCTGTAGAGGGCCGCGCTGACCCCTCCCGCGAGCACGAGCACGCTCACCCCGATCAATCCCTTGCGCACAGAGGACATCCCTTTCTCCAGACCCCCGCCAAGGCTGCGAGCGAAGCGGGATTCATTCCCGCGAAGCGAGCGGGGGGTCTGGGGGGCGCGATTACAGCGCCCCCCTGCTCACTCTAAGACGCACGAGCCCCGGGCTGGGGTTCAAAAAAGTCAAAAAAGAAGGTGAGCCGGAGGCACTATTCTACGGAACTATTTCCAGTCCGCCTGGTTGCGGTAGCTGTCGCCCTTGGCGGAGGAGATCTGCACGTCCAGGGTCCAGGACGTGGTCCCTTCCTTCCAGACCCCCTGGGCCTCGTGCACGAGGGCGCGACCCTTGGAGGCGATCTCCCCGGGACGGGCCGGCACCACCGTGGTGGCCGCGTTCCCATTGACCGTGGTCGTGACCTTCATGGACGCGATGCGGATCGCCTTCGTACCCTCGTTCTGGAGGTAGACCTTGACCGCGTAGGGGTCGCCCCCGAGGAGCCGGCCGGGGGAGATCTCGAAGACGATGCTACCTGGAACCTCGGGAGCCTTGCGCATGGCCACTTCGCGGGTGTCGAACTCCTTGAAGTTGCCGCGGGCCACCGTGGGCCCCTCCACCAGCGTCTTGCCCGTGAGGAAGGTCCTCTTGAGGGCGAAGGCCGCGCTCTGGGCGGCCTTGAGCGCGGCCTGGGCCCTGGTGTTCCCCGGCTCGACCGCGAGCACCTTCTCGTAGAGAGCGACCGCGTCGTGGTAGCGCCGCGCCGACTCCGCGGTCGCGGCCTCGGCGAAGAGGTCGGCCACGCGCGGGCTCGCGGGAGTCGCGCTGGGCGCCGGCCGGGGGGTGGGGGGCGGCTTCGATGGCGGCGGCGAGGCGGGCGGGGGGATGGTGGTGGGGGGCGGGGGAGGCTCGGGCGAGGGCACCGCGGCCACGGAGGGGGCGATCGTGATCTCGAACGGCGCCGAGACCCGCCCCCCGACCACCACCCGGACCACGGCATGGGTCGTTCCCGCACCGCCCCCCGCGGGCGGCGGCAGCTCGACCTCGATCGTGCTCGCGGTGGTCCTCGTCACCTTGCCCGACTGGTTGCCGAAGAGCACCACGTTGTCCCACGCGTCCGCGGCGAAATTGCTCCCGTGGATGGTGATCACGGCCCCTGTCCGGGCGGGGTTCGGAAGGACGTTCGCAACCGTCGGGGTCAGGTAGAGGCCGATCCCCACGTAGGCCCCCTGGGCCAGCACCAGGAGCAGCAGGAAGAGGACGAAGTACGAGGAGGTCGCGCCGCGTTGGGTCATGGGTGCGCTGAATGATAGCGCGTTACGGGGCGGCGGGAACGCGGAGGTATCGGGGCGGGACCCCCAGCTCCTTCCACTTCTCGGGGAGCGCGTAGAAGGGATTGGGGGTCTCGACGCAGACCCCGCAGCGAATGCACCCCTGGATCTCCGGACAGTGCGGGGAGGGCGTTTCCTGGAGGCTCTTGTCCAGCTCGCGCAGGTAGTAGGCCTTGCTCACCCCGTTGTCGACGACGTCCCAGGGCAGGACCTCGTCCCGGCCGCGCCCGCGGAAGAGGTAGAAGCCCGGATCGAGCCCCGCGTGCCTCACCGCGCGCTTGAAGTCCATGCGCCGCTCCACCGCGATCTCCAGGGCGTCGGCCAGGCGCCGATCGCCGAGGGCGAGGAGGGACTGGGCCACCCCGGTGCGGGCGCTCTTGATCACCGCGTCCACGTTCGGCATCCGGCCGAAGGCCTTGCGCAGGAACTGGAGCTTGCGGTCGGTCTCCCGGGGGTCCTCCATGGGCAGCCACTGGTAGGGCGTCCCCGGCTTCGGCACGAACGGGTTGACGGAAGGGTGGATCCGGCCGATGCGCCCCCTGCCCCGGGCCACCGCGAGCATCCGCTCGCGGATCGCGTCCGTGAGGGTCACGATCGCCTCCACGTCCCCGTGGTCCTCCCCGGGCAGCCCCACCATGTAGTAGAGCTTGAGGTTCTGGATGCCGTTCTCGAAGATCCAGGTGGCCTTGTCGAGGATCTCCGCGTTCGTGAACTGCTTGTTGAGGATCCGCCGCATGCGGTCGGAGCCGCATTCGGGAGCGAGGGTGAGACCCTGGACCCCCGTGTCCGCGAGCTTGAAGACGAAGCCCGGGGTGAGGTCGTCGAGGCGGAGGGAGGCCACCGAGACCTCGTAGTCGAGACCGGCCAGGTCGTCCACCATGCCGTCGATCTCGGGATGGTCGCAGACCGCGGTGGAGACGAGCCCGATCCGGTTCGTGTGGGCCCGCACCTGACGCGCCCGTCCCACGATCTCCTCGCGGGAGAAGCCCCGCACCGGGAGGTAGTTGTACCCCGCCCAGCAGAAGCGGCACATGCAGGGGCAGCCTCGCGAGATCTCCACCATGAACTTCATGGACATCTCGGTGTGGGGCGTGAGGACGATCGATTGAGGCAGGGCCATCTTCCCGGGCCAGCCGCGCTGCCGCACGACGGGGCCCGGCCCGTCGTACGCGGCCACCGTCCCGTCGCCGTGGTAGCGCACCTCGTAACGCGAGGGCACGTAGAACCCGTCCTTGGGGGCGAGGGCGTCGAGGCCGGCCCGGGGGTCCGAGGCCCCCAGGAGCGCGTCCATCATTCGCGGCACGAGCGCCTCGCCCTCGCCCACCGCGATCAAGTCGGCGAAGGGGGCGAGGGGCTCCGGGTTCAGGAAAGAGGCGGCGCCTCCCAGGATCACGATGGGATCGCGGGGACCGCGGTCGCGGACGCGCAGGGGGATCCCCGCCAGGCGCAGGACCTTGAGGACGAACAGGTAGTCGTTCTCGAAGGAGACCGAGAAGGCGAGGGCGTCGAAGTCGCGGAGGGGCGTCCCCGTCTCGAAGCTCCCCAGCGGGCGCCCCGTGCGCTCGAGCTCCTCCGCGTCCTGGTCGTCGGGGAGGAAGGCGCGCTCGCAGAGCACGTCGGGCAGGGCGTTGAGCCCCTGGTAGACGGACTGGAAGCCCAGGTTGGACATGCCCACGAAATAGAGGTTCGGGTAGACGAGGGCCACCCGGAACGAGCCCTCGCGGGCCACGTCCTGCAGGAAGACCTCCGACTCGCGGAGGGTGCGGTGATGCTCGGAGAGGCGACGTGCCATAAGGGCTTCCCGGAAGCTCCGGGAAACCCTTATTCTACCGCAGAAACTACCAATCGACCGAGAAGCCGGCGCCCACTCCCGCGCCCGAGGCGGGAGCGGAGGGGACGATCTGGAAGTGGGCCTTCCGCTGGGGGGTGCCGTCGTGCCTCACGACCGTCCGTCCCACGACGTAGCCGAGGGTGGCTCCCGCGAGCACGTCCGAGAGATTGTGGACGTTCTTCTGCATGCGGGCGACGCCGATCGCGGCCGCGGCCAGGTAGGCCGGGACCCCGATCTTGGGGCCGAAGTGGGCGTTCGCCACCGTGGCCAGGGCGAAGGCGTTCGAGGCGTGGCCGGAGGGGAAGGAGCGGTTGTCCGAGAGATCGGGCCGCGGACGGCCCACCGCGCGCTTCAGGACCTCGGTGTACGTGGCGGTGACGATGAAGGCCTGGGCCATGTCGTAGGTGGCGGCCCGGAAAGTATCGCTATGGGCGAAGCGACCGGCCAGGAACATTCCTCCCACCAGGGGCAGCATCACGGAGGCGCCGCCCGCGGTCGAGCCGGGGTTGGCCAGGAGCCCGCCGGAGTTCGTCCCGTACTGGGTCGCGATCCTCTTGTCGAAGAACGAGCCGGCGCCGGTGACGGAGGCTCCGATGAGGAACGGGCCCAGGTTGTCCTTGGAGAAGACGCCCACGAAGTTGGCCCCGAGGTTCTTCGCGAAGGAGTCCATGGTGCGGCGGCCGTCCTCCGGGAAGCCGTCCCGGGGCAGGAAGCGCGAGAGGTCACCGCCGCTCGGAGAAAGGAGCGAGGGGGGTCCGGGCTGGTCAGAGGTCTGGGCGGAGAGAGGCACGGCCAGGATCAGGCCCGCCACCACGAGCCCCCCGAAGCGCTTGACGCTCATCACCCACCTCCGCGCGACACGGCGACAAGCCGCAGCGTAACAGCTCATGAGCCTACCACACAGCCTCGACGTTCGACCATGCGATCCTGTGAAACGTTGTCAGAAGGAGACGGTGACGGCAAGGCCCGTACCCGTACCATCCAGAGCCTTCGAGGGTTGGATCGACAGGGTGGTGGCGCGCGGCTCGCCGGGCTCTGTGTCCCGGCGCACAACCGTCCGCCCCACCAGGATGCCCAGGGTGGCTCCGGCCAGGACGTCGCTGAGCCAGTGCGCGTTCTTTTCCATCCTCCCGACCCCGATCGCCCCGGCCAGGAGGTAGGAGGGGAGGCCGAGCTTCCAGCCGTAATGGTGGGCCGCCACCGTGGCCCAGGCGAACGCGTTCGAGGTATGGCCCGAGGGGAAGGACAGGTAGTTCGCGCCGTTCGGGCGAAGCCGGTGGGTGGGGTACTTGATGGCGGTGGTCCAGACCGCAGTGACCAGGAAGACCTCGCCGATGTCGTAGGTGGCGTCGCGAAACCGGCCGTCGTGGGCCAGCCGCCCGAAGCCAAAGAGCGCGCCCGCCAGGGGCGTGAGGACGATGGGCTGGCCCAGGGAGTCGGCGAAATCCCCGAGCGCCTTGAAGCGGCGCTTCTCCGCGAAGTAGCCACGGACGTTGTCATCGAGGGGCGCGCTGGCGGCGGTGAGGGCTCCGCCCACGAGCAGCGGGAGCAGCGACTCGCGGGACACCACGCCCACGATGCCCCTGCCCAGGTTCCCGAGGAAACGCCCGGTCGTGCGTCGGCCGTCGTCGTGTCGCGGCGGGCCGGGCACGGTGGTCGGGGGCGGGGAAGCGGGGGTTTGGGGCTCGTCCGCCCTCCCGGTCCGCGCGAGGCCGACCAGCAACAGCACGGGCACGATCGCACGGCGCCGGCGGTTCATGGCCGACCGCTAGTCTACCTACTCGCCTCCCCCGCCGCCCCCCTGCTTGCGCAGGAAGGCGGGCACGTCCAGGTCGAAGCGCCCCGCCCCCGCCGCCGCCTTGGGGTTCGGGGTCTTCCGGTAGAAGCCGCCCGCATCCCCCGCGGCCATGGAGGCAGGGGAAGGCGCCGGCGCGTTCTTGAAGTTGGCGAGGTCGACGGGGGTGCTGGCGGCCTTCCGCGGTCCCTTGCTGAAGCCGGTGGCGATCACCGTGACCTTGACCGCGTTGCCCATCGCCTCGTCGGTCACGATCCCGTAGATGACGTTGGCGTCGGGGTCGGACACCTTGGTGATGAGGGCGGTCGCCTCCGCCGCCTCCGCCAGCGAGAGGTCGGAGCCGCCGGTGATGTTCACGATCACGCCCTTGGCGCCCTCGATGGAGCTGTCCTCCAGCAGGGGGTTCGAGATCGCGCGCTGGGCCGCTTCCGTGGCGCGGTTCTCTCCCTGGCCGATGCCGGTTCCCATGACCGCCTGGCCCATCCCCTTCATGACCGCGCGCACGTCCGCGAAATCCAGGTTGATCTGTCCGGGGACGGTGATGATGTCGCTGATCCCCTGCACGGCCTGGCGCAGCACGTCGTCCGCCACCCGGAAGGCCTCGGAGACCGGCGTGTTGCGGGCCACGCTCTGGAGCAGCCGGTCGTTGGGGATCGCGATCACGGAGTCGACACATTCGCGGAGCTGGGCGAGCCCCTCGGTGGCCTGGGCCATGCGCCGCTTCCCTTCCAGGCCGAAGGGCAGGGTGACCACGGCCACGGTCAGGACGTTGCCCGCGTCGCCCCCGAGCTGGCTGGCGATGGAGGCCACCACGGGGGCCGCCCCGGTGCCCGTCCCCCCTCCGAGGCCGGTGGTGATGAACACCATGTCGGAGCCCTCGAGGGCGTCGCAGATCTTCTCCGTGTCCTCCACCGCGGCCTGGCGACCCACGTCGGGGTTCGCCCCTGCCCCCAGGCCCTTGGTGAGCTTGTGGCCGATCTGGATCTTGATCGGCGCGCGGTTGGCGCGCAGGGCCTGGAGGTCGGTGTTGATCGCGATGAACTCCACTCCCTGGAGGCCGGAGGCGATCATGCGGGAGACCGCGTTGCCGCCGCCCCCCCCCACCCCGACCACCTTGATCCGGGCCCCCTGGGTCTCCTCTTCGGCGAACGTGATGCGGCCGGGCTTGTCGTTCTGATTGCTCATTCTCAAATCCCTTCCGAGCAGCCGGTCATGAACCCGCAGTGCAGACAGACCCGCTTGCAGTGGTAGGCGACCACCGGGCATCCGCACATCTCGCAGGGGAGCTCCCCGGCGTCACGGGAGAGGAACTCCCCCCGGCGCGCGTCGCGGACGCGAGCTCCGGTGATGGGCACGGGCGGAAATGCGGCGCCTTCGGACTTCACGTCCATGTTCCCCTCCTTTCATCGACCCCCCACCCTATCCCTCCCCACGTAGGGGGAGGGAACCGCTGTGGCATGTCACGCTCCGTGTCTCTCATCGACCCCCCACCCTGTCCCTCCCCACGTAGGGAACCGCCACTGCACGTGCTGCCCCGCGCATTTCTAAAAGAAGTCGGACAGCCATCCCATGAGGCGCCCGGTGACCTTGCCGAAGGTCCCCGTCGCCGCGGGCCGGGGAGAGCCGAGACCACGGCCCGCCCGGTTGCGATAGCCGCAGAGCACGAGGCCGACCGCGGTGGAGTAGACGGGGCTCGCCACCACGTCCACCAGCCCGCCGATCCCCGCCGGAGTGCCCCGCCGGACCGGCATGTCGAAGATCTGCTCCCCGATCTCCGGCATCCCCTCCAGGATCCCCCCGCCCCCGGTGAGGACGACCCCGCTGTTGAGGCTGCGCTCGAAGCCGGCGCGGCGGATCTCGGTGAGCACGAGCTGGCAGATCTCCTCCGCCCGGGCCTGGATCACGTCCCCCAGCACCTGGCGGGCCATGATCCGGGGCTTGCGCCCGCCCACGCTGGGCACGTCGATCGCGTCCTCCTCCGGGATCATCGAGGTGAGGGCGCAGCCGTTCTTCTTCTTGATCTTCTCCGCCTCGTTGACGGGGGTGCGCAGGGCCACCGCCACGTCGTTGGTGAAGTGCTCGCCCCCCACCTGGAGGACCGCGGTGTGCCAGAGCGAGCCCTTCTCGAAGATCGCGAGGTCGGTGGTGCCGCCCCCGATGTCCACCAGGGCCACTCCCAGCTCCTTCTCGTCCGGGGTCAGGCAGGCCTCGGCGGCCGCCATCTGGGTGAGCACGGTGTCGATGACCTCGAGCCCCGCGCGGTTCGCGCAGGTGATGGTGTTCTGGGCCGCGGTGGACGAGCAGGTGATGACGTGGACGTTCACCTCCAGGCGCGTCCCCGTCATCCCGGTGGGGTCGCCGATGCCGTCCTGGTCGTCGACCACGAACTCCTGGGCGAGCACGTGGAGGATCTCGCGGTCCATGGGAATGGAGACCGCCTTGGCGGCCTCGATGACCCGGCGCACGTCCTCCCGGTCGATGACGCGGTTCTTGTTCGAGACCGCGATCACCCCCCGGGAATTGAAGCCCTTGATGTGGGTCCCCGCGATCCCCACGTAGGCGGAGCCGATCTCCACCCCCGCCATGAGCTCGGCCTCCTCGAGGACGCGCTTGATCGCGTCCACCGTGGCCTCGAGGTTGATGACCACGCCCTTGCGCAGCCCCTTGGATTCGGTCTGGCCGATGCCGATGATGTCGAGGCGGCCCTCGTCGGTGATCTCCGCCACGATCGCGCAGATCTTGTGGGTCCCTATGTCGAGGCCGACGATGTAGCGGTCTTTCTTCTTGGCCAGGGGCTACCTCCTGTAGCGGGACTCCGCGGCGCGCGCGTAGATGCGCCCGCGGAACCGCAGGTCGAAATACTCCGCCCCCGGCGCCCTCTCCGCGAGGTCTTTCCGGAGGCTCAGGAACGTGGCGAAGCGCTTGCGGTACGGGGGATCGCCCAGGAGCAGCACCTCGCCCGGGCCGCGCAGGACCACCCGCAGGTCGCCCGAAGGGTCGACGTAGACCTCGGAGATCTCCGAAGCCTGGTCGCCCAGGTCGCGCAGCAGGGCGCCCGCTCGCTCGGCCCGCCCGCGCCGCGCTTCCGCTTCCAACCCCTGGAGGCCGCGCACGATCGGCAGGTCGAAGGCGGCGGTCTGGGGACCGTAGACGTCGATGAGCCCGCCGTCGCCGTCCATCAGGTAGAGGCGCTCCATCTCGGCCAGGGCGAGGGGGACCCTCTCGTGGATCTCGACCTTGAGGGTGTCGGGAAGGGTCCGGGCCACGACCGCGTCCGCCACCCAGGGCGAGGTCCGCAGGCGCGCCTTCAAGGCGTCGATGTCGAGACCGAGGATGTTCTCGCCCACCGCGGGGCCGAGCAGCTCGCGGACCTCCCCCTCGGAGAGGAAGTGGCACCCGCGCACCTCGACCTTCCCGACCTTCAGCCGCTCGCTCGCCATCACCCTCGCGTAGCCGGTCCAGGCCGCGGCCACCGCGAGCAGGCCCGCCCCCGCGAGCTGCAGCACGAGGATGGCCCGCGCGGTGAAGCCGCGGCGCAACCGGCGCACCCGCGTGCGCCGCTTCGGGCGGAGGAAGGCCGGCTCATCGGCCAGCGGGTTCAGGGGCAGGTCGAGGAGCTCGGGGGGCGGCGGTCCCACGGGAAAGCCGCGGCCCCTCATGCGCGCGGCCTCCACACCTTCACTTCCAGCTCCAGATCCACCCCGGTCTCGCGCTCGACCCGCTCGTGCAGCAGGTCGAGAAGCGCGAGCACGTCGGTCGAGGTGGCCCTTCCCTCGTTGACCACGAAGTTCGCGTGCCGCGGGCTCACCACCGCCCCTCCGACCCGGGTCCCCTTGAGCCCCAGCTCGTCGATGATCCGGCCCGCGGAGGTGCCCGCCGGGTTCTTGAAGACGCAGCCCGAGTTGCGCCCGGTGGGCTGGCTCCGGGTCCGCTGCTGGGTCAGCTCCCGGGTCTCCTTCTCGAGGGCCAAAGGGTCGTCGCGCCGCAGCCCGACCGTGATGCGGGCCACCACCGCCCCCTCCGGAATGGACGACCCCCGGTAATGGAAGCGCCAGCCCTCGGGGGGCTCGGTGCGCTCGCCCGCCGCGTCGTAGACCACGATCTCGCGCAGCACGTCGCTGATCGAGAACCCGTAGGCTCCCGCGTTCATGACCGCGGCCCCCCCGATCGAGCCCGGGATGCCCACCGCGCTCTCCATCCCGCGCCAGCCCGCCCGGCAACAGCGGACCACGGTGAAGATGAGGTTGGCCCCGCCTTCGGCCGTGACCTCGCCGTCTTCCCGGATCTCGATTCGACGCAGCTCCTCCGTGTTCACCACCAGCTCGTCGAGGCCCTCATCCGCCGCCACCAGGTTCGAGCCCCCCCCCAGCACGCGGTGCGCCACCCCGAGCTCGCGGCGCAGCCGCAGGGTCTGCTGCAGCTCCTCGGGCGAGCGCGGGAAGGCCATGACCGCGGCCGGGCCCCCCACCCCCATGGTGGTGTGGCGGGCCAGGGGCTCGTTCTCGCGGAACGGCACCGCGGCTTCGCGCAGGGCGGCGGTCATGCGTGGATCCATGTCAAGCGTCGCGCCTCCGCAGCAGCTCCTCCCCCGCCGTCCAGACGCTCCCCGCTCCCAGGGTCAGCACCACGTCCCCCTTTAGTACCTCCGCGGCCAGCCTCTCCGTGGCCGCCTTCAGGTCGCCCGCGTAGGCCGCGTGCCGATGGCCCCGCTCGGCGATCGCGAGGGCCAGGGCCTCGGCCGTGATCCCCGCGATCGGCTCCTCGGAGGCGGGATAGATGTCGGTCACGAGCAGCAGATCGGCCAGGTGGAACGAACGGCAGAAGTCGTCCCACAGGGCCTGGGTGCGCGTGAAGCGGTGCGGCTGGAACAGCACCACCGTGCGGCGGCCGCCCGCCCGCGCCTTGAGGGCCTCCAGGGTGACCTTCACCTCGGTCGGATGGTGGCCGTAGTCGTCGATCACGGTCACGCCCTTCGCCTCACCCCGGAGCTGGAAGCGCCGGTCGACCCCGGTGAAGGTCAAAAGCCCCTCGCGGATCGCGTCGAAGGAGACCCCGAGGTCGGTGCCCACCGCCACCGCGGCCAGCGAGTTCGCGACGTTGTGCGCTCCCGGGACGTGGAGGGTGATCGGCCCCTGGGCCTCTCCACCCACGGTCGCGGTGTAGGTCGAGCCGAGCGGCCCCACGTGCAGATCCCGGGCCGAGACGTGGGCCTGGGGCGACAGGCCGTAGGTCACGATCCGGCGCTCCACCCGGGGCAGGATGTCCTGCACGGGAGCGTCGTCCAGGCAGAGGACCCCTGCCCCGTAGAAGGGGACTTTGTTGACGAAGCCCAGGAACGCCTCCTGGAGGTCGGGGAGGTCGCGGTAGGTGTCGAGGTGCTCGCGGTCGATGTTGGTGACCACCGCCATGGTGGGCGAGAGCTTGAGGAACGAGCGGTCGGACTCGTCGGCCTCCGCCACCATGAACTCCCCGCGACCGAGGCGCGCCCCCGAGCCGAGGACGCCCAGCCGGCCGCCCACCACGACCGTGGGGTCGAGGCCGCCCTTGTCGAGCACGAGCGCGACCATCGAGGTGGTGGTGGTCTTGCCGTGGCTCCCCGCCACCGCCACTCCGTACTTGAGGCGCATCAGCTCGGCCAGCATCTCGGCCCGCGGGATCACGGGGATGCCCAGGCGGCGGGCCTCCACCACCTCGGGGTTCTCGGGCTTCACCGCGGTCGAGGTCACGACCACGTGGGCGCCGCGGAGACGCGCGGCGGCGTGGCCCTCCGCGAAGCGCGCGCCCAGGGACACCAGGCGGTCGGTCACGCTCGAGCGCTTCAGGTCCGAGCCGGAGACCGTGTAGCCGAGGTTCAGGAGCACCTCCGCGATCCCGCTCATCCCGGAGCCCCCGATCCCCACGAAGTGGATGTGCTGGATGCGCCTAAGCACGACCCGCCCCCAGGGGTTGCACCAGCAGGTCCGCGACCCGCGCCGCCGCGTCGGGGCGGGCGAGTCTCCGAGCGCTTTCTTCCATGTCCTCGATCCGCTCGGGGTGGTCCAGGAGGTCGCCGATCGCCCCCGCCAGAGACTCGCCGGAGAGGTCCTTCTCCTCGAGCAGGCGCGCGGCCCCCGCCGCCTCGAGCGCCTGCGCGTTCCGGCGCTGGTGGTCGTCCGCCGCCCGCGCGAACGGCACCAGCACGGCCGCCTTCCCGGCGGCGGTGAGCTCGGCGCATGTCGTGGCCCCGCTCCGCGAGCAGACGAGGTCCGCCTCTGCAAAGCGCCGCTCCATGTCGTCGAGGAACGGGAGGACTTCGGCTTCCCGCCCCGCCGCCGCGTAGGCCGCCGTCGTCTCCCCGTGCATGCCCTCACCGGTCTGATGGACGATGCGCAGGCGATCGGCCGAGGGCAGGCGGGGCAGCGCGGCCAGGAGGGCCCGGTTGAGGACCCGGGAGCCCAGGCTGCCGCCGAAAGCCAGGAGGGTGAGGGGCGGCGCGTGGACCTTCCGGGGGAGGGAAGCGAAGCCTCCCCGCACGGGGTTGCCCGTGAGCACGCCCTTCGGCCCGAACGCGCGCAGGGTCTCGGGATATCCGCAGGCCGCGCGGTCCACCACCGGCCGCAGGACGCGGTTCGTGAGGCCGGGCTTCGCGTTCGGCTCCAGGATCACCGTGCGTACTCCCAGGAGGGCGGCCACGAGCACGACCGGGCCCCCCGCGTAGCCGCCCACCCCGAGGACCGCCTCCGGACGCAGGCGCCGGACGAGGGCGGCCGCGCGCAGTAGCCCCCGGGGCAGCGCGAAGAGGCCCTGGAACATCCGGAGGAAGCCCACCGCGTTGAGGGGCAGGATGGGCAGCAGCTCGAGGGGGTAGCCGGCGCGGGGGACGAGGCGCGACTCGAGCCCCCGCGCCGTCCCCGCGAAGACGACCCGGCGGCTCCCGTCGCGGCGCGCGAGCTCGTCCGCCACCGCGAGGCCGGGAAAGAGGTGCCCTCCGGTTCCCCCCGCCGCGATGAGGATCGGCCGCGCCATTCAGTCCGCATGCTGGGAGACGTTGAGCACGAGGCCCACGCCGAAGAGGGTGAAGACGAGCGAGGACCCGCCCGCGCTGATGAAGGGCAGGGGGATCCCCTTGGTGGGAACCAGGCCCAGGACCACGCTGATGTTGATGAAGGCCTGGATCACGATGGACAGGGTCAGGCCGGCGGCCAGGAACATCCCGAAGGCGTCGGGGGCCTTCCAGGCCGCGCGCAGGCCGCGCCATAGCAGGAGGACGAAGGCCAGCAGCACCAGGAGCGCCCCCAGGAGGCCCAGCTCCTCTCCGATCACGGCAAAGATGAAGTCGCTGTACGGATAGGGCAGGTAGAAGAGCTTCTGCCGACCCTCCATGAGGCCCACCCCGGACAGGCCGCCCGTCCCCACCGCGATCAGGCTCTGGATGATCTGGTATCCGGCGCCGCGGGCGTCGGACCAGGGGTTCAGGAAGACCTCGATGCGGTCGCGGCGGTAGGCGACCGTCATCACCGCCTGGTAGAGGAGGGCGCTGCCGGGGACGGCGAGGGCCGCGAAGTAGCGCAACCGGACCCCCGCCAGGTACAGCATCACCCCCGCGGTCATCACGATGGTGGCCGCGGTCCCGAGGTCGGGCTGGATGTGGACGAGGAACGCGAACCAGCCGATGAGGAGGAGGGCGGGGAAGAGCGAGGGCAGGAAATCGTTCACCCGCTCGGCCCGCCGCTCGATGTGGTAGGCGAGGTACAGGATCACCGCCAGCTTGGCCAGCTCGGCCGGCTGGAAGGAGAGCGCGCCCAGGCGCATCCAACGGTGGGCGTCGTTCACCGGCTTCAGGAAGAGCACCACGATCAGGAGCAGGGTCGAGAGGATCACCACCGGGTAGACGACCGCGGGGGCGCGCAGCTTCCGATAGTCGATCTTGAGCGCGGTCACCAGGCCGGCGAGGCCGATGGCGGACCAGACGGCCTGCTTGACCAGGAAGAAGTAGGCGTTGCCGTGCCGCTCCTGGGCGAGGGCCGAGGACGCGCTCCACACCATGACCAGGCCGAAGCCGAGGAGGGCTACCGTGACCGTGAACAGCGTGAGGTCGGAGGACAATCTCTTAGCCACGGCCCACTCTCGGGTCCTGCAGGCGCCCTACTTCTTCCTTGAATGCGCGCCCGCGGTGCGCGTAGTCCCGGAACATGTCGAAGGAGGAGCAGGCGGGGGCCAGGAGCACGGTGTCGCCGGGGACGGCGGCGAGGCGGGCCCGCTCCACCGCTTCCCGGAGCGTCGCGCAGCGGTCCACGGGCAGGACGCCCCCGAGGCTCCTCGCGATCCGCTCCTGGGCCTCGCCGATCGCCAGCACGCGCTTGCCCCGCGCGCGCAGCAGGGGCGCGAGGCTTCCGAAGTCGCCTCCCTTGTAGCGGCCGCCCAGGATCACGAGGGTCGGCCCCGGGAAGGCCAGGAGGCTCTGGCGGGCCGCCTCCAGGTTCGTGGCCTTCGAGTCGTTGTAGAAGGCGACGCCGTCGATCGTGGCCACGTGCTCGAGCACGTGCTCGACCCCCCGGAACCCGGCCACCGCCCGCGCGATGTGCTCGGGCTCCGCCCCCCGGACGCGCGCGGCGACGGCCGCCGCGAGCAGGTCCCCCGCGAGGTGGGCCCCCGGCAGGCGGACGGTGGACAGGGCGAAGAGCGTCTCCGTTCGCCCGTCGCGGACGAGGCGCGCCTCCCCCTGCGCGAAGAACGCCCCGTCGCCCCCGGCGATCGGCTCGCCGCTGGCACGGAAGGGCAGCACCCGGGCCCGCGCGCGCCGGGTCAGGGCGAGCACGGCCGGGTCGTCGGCGTTCACCACCGCCCAGTCCGCCTCGGTCTGGTTCGCGAAGACCCTGGCCTTGGCCCGGGCGTAGTCCTCGAAGGTGGGGTGGCGGTCCAGGTGGTCGGCCGAGAGGTTGAGGAAAACCGCCACCTGGGCGCGGAAGCGAAGAGTGCCTTCGAGCTGGAAGCTCGACACCTCCACCGCGTAGTCGGTGGCCTCGGTGGAGCCCTCGACGAGGCCGATCAGCGCCTCCCCGATGTTGCCCCCCACCCGCACGTCTCCCCCGCGCTCGCGCAGCATGGCCCCGAGGGCGGCGGTAGTGGTGGATTTGCCCTTGGTGCCGGTCACCGCCGTCACCGTTCCCTTCAGGTGGCGGAAGGCCAGCTCGATCTCCGCCAGGACCGGGACCCCCGCGCCCCGCGCGGCGGAGAGCTCGGGCAGATCCCAGGGGACGCCGGGAGACACCACGACCATGGAGGCGCCGGCGAAGGTCTCGCGCCGGTGCCCGCCGAGCTCGAGGCGCACGCCCTGGGCTTCGAGTCTCATGACCTCCGCGGGAAGCTCCCCCGCCGGCTTGCGGTCCGTTGCCACCACCGCTTCCCCCCGCCGCGCGAGGAACTCCGCGGCCGCGATCCCCGACCGCGCGAGCCCGACGACCACGACGGCATGCCTCTCCACAGCCACGGCGTCCTCAATCCACCTCACCCTTCATTCATCGACCCCCCACCCTATCCCTCCCCACGTAGGGGGAGGGGAACGCTGGTGCACGTCCGGCTCGCATCGATCCCCCAACCCTGTCCGTAATCACCTCAGCTTGAGCGTCGTGAGAGAAAACAGCGCGAAGACGAAGGCCACGATCCAGAAGCGGATGACGATCTGGGGCTCCTTCCATCCGATCAGCTCGAAGTGATGGTGGAGGGGCGACATGCGGAAGACGCGCCGGCCGGTCAGCTTGAAGGAAGCCACCTGCAGGATCACGGAGACCGCCTCGATCACGAAGAGGCCCATCACGGAAAAGAGGAGGAGCTCCTGCTTGATCAGGATGGCCACGGTGCCGAGGGCGCCCCCCAGGGCCAAGCTGCCCGTGTCGCCCATGAACACCTGGGCCGGGTAGCAGTTCCACCAGAGGAAACCCATGGAAGCTCCGACCATGGCCCCGCAGAAGACCGTGACCTCGCCCGCCCCGGGCTGGAAGAGGAGGTCGAGGTAGTTCGAGAAGACCCGGTGCCCGGAGACGTAGGCGAGGACGGTGAGAGCGGCGGCCGCAATGAGGGTGGCCCCGATGGCGAGGCCGTCGAGGCCGTCGGTCAGGTTCACCGCGTTCGTGGAGCCCACGAGCACCGTGACCGCGAAGAGGATGTAGAAGGCGGAGAGGTCCGGGGTCAGGGTCTTCAGGAACGGGAAGACGACCCGGGTCGAGTATTGCGTCGGGTCGATCAGGGAGAGCATGTAGAGCGCGGTCCCGATGAGCAGCGCCACCACGATCTGGGCCCAGAGCTTCCGGCGCGCGGTGAGGCCCAGGCTCTGCTTCCGGGCCACCTTCTGGAAGTCGTCCACGAAGCCGATGGCCCCGAAGGCGAGGGTGGCCAGGATGAGGATCCACACGTTCCGGTTGGTCAAGTCCCCCCACAGGAGGGTGGGGACCAGGATCCCCGCCACGATCAGGACCCCGCCCATGGTGGGGGTCCCCGCCTTGGCCTGGTGGGCCTTCGGGCCCTCGTCGCGGATGTACTGGCCGATCTGCAGCCGGCGCAGGCGCTCGATCATCCAGGGTCCGAGCACGAGGACCAGGAAGAGCGCGGTCAAGCTCGACACCGCGGTGCGGAACGTGATGTAGCGGAGGACATTCAGCCCCGAGATCTCGTGGCGGAACGAGTAGAGGAGATGGAAGAGCATGCGGGCTCAGCCCTCCCTCTCCCCGAAGCGCCCGAGGAGCGCGTCCACCACCGCCTCCAGCCGGATGCCGCGCGAGCCCTTGACGAGCACCGCGTCGCCCGGCTCCACGATGGTGCCGATGGCGGCGGCGGCGGCGGCGGAGTCCGGAAAAGCGTGGAGGCTCGCGGCCGGGAGGCCCCCCTTCCGCGCGCCCTCCAGGAGCTCCTTCACCAGCGTCCCCACCGCCACCACCACGTCGACCCGGCCGGGCAGGGCGGCCCCGCGCTCGCGGTGCAGGGCGGGGCCGGTCGTTCCCAGCTCGAGCATGTCGCCCAGGACGGCCACCCGCCGGCGACCCGGAGCCATGCCCAGGGTGACCACCGCCGCTTCGAGGGCGTCCGGGCTGGAGTTGTAGCAGTCGTCGAGGAGGGTGATCCCCTCTCCCAGCCGCCGCACCTCGCCGCGGTGGCGGGCCGCGGTCATTCGGAGGGCCGCCTCCGCCATCACCTCGGGGGCGATCCCCTGCACGTGGGCCACCGCGGCCGCGGCCAGGAAGTTGGTGACGAAGTGGGGACCCGGCAGGGGCAGGGCCACCTCCACGGACTTACCGCCGACCCGGAGGTCGAAGCGCATGCCGAACGGGGTCCCGCGCACGCCCTCCGCGGAGACGTCGTAGCGCCGGTCGCGGCCGAACCAGACGATCCGGTGCTTCCGCACCTCGCCCACCCGCCGCACCCGCGGGTCGTCGCCGTTCAGGACCGCCACCCCTCCCTCGGCCAGCCCGTCCAGCACCTCCGCCTTGGCCTCGGCGATGGCGTCGAGAGATGGGAAGAACTCGAGGTGGACGGGCGCCACCTTCGTGATGACCGCGATGTCGGGCCGGGCGATCCGGCTCAGCGCGAGCAGCTCCCCCGGAGCCGACATGCCGAGCTCGAGCACGGCCGCGGTGTGCTCCGGGCGCAGCCGGAGGAGCGTGAGGGGAAGACCGTAGGCGTTGTTGAGGTTGCCCTCGGTCTTCAGCACGGGACCACGGGTGGCGAGGAGCGCGGCCGTCATCTCCTTGGTCGTGGTCTTGCCCACCGAGCCGGTGATCCCGACCACGGGGAGACCGGCCGCGAGGCGGACGTGCCGGGCAAGATCGCCGAGGGCGCGGGTGGTGTCGGCCACGCGGACGATGGGCAGGGCCGGGGGCGCTTTCGCCTCGCGATGGAGGACCGCGGCCAGAGCGCCCTTGCTAGCCGCTTCCGCCAGGAAGTCGTGGCCATCGAAGCGGGGACCCGCGATGGCAAAGAAGACCTGCCCGGGCTCGATCGTCCGGGAATCGATGGACACCCCGGCCACCTCACGGAGCCCCGGGACCCCCCGGAGGGCTCCGCCGGTTCCCCGGAGGAGCTCGTCGATGGTCAGCGTGAAAGCCACGGCAACGTCCTGGTCACCGACTTGGTCATCGACCCCCCACCCTATCCCTCCCCACGTAGGGGGAGGGAAACGCTGCGGCACGTCTGGCTCCGCCCTCCTCATCTCTTCCCGTTGGGCGCCGCCAGGCGGTGCAGGATGTCCCGTGCTACCTGACGGTCATCGAAGGGCACCGTGCGATCACGGACCTCCTGGTACTGCTCGTGCCCCTTGCCCGCGATGACGACCACCACGCCTTCGCGCCCCATCTCCAGGGCCTTCGCGATCGCCTCGCGCCGGTCCACGATCACGTGGCTGTCTCCCGCCCGGTCCGGGGGGATGCCCCGACGGATCTCCTCGAGGATGGCCTCCGGGGGCTCGCTGCGCGGGTTGTCCGAGGTCAGGATCACCACGTCCGAGAGGCGCGCGGCCACCGCCCCCATGAGCGGCCGCTTCGTCCGGTCGCGGTCGCCGCCGCAGCCGAAGACCGTGATGAGCCTGTGCGGGCGCAGCTCGCGGACCGTCTCCAGCAGGTTCTTGAGGGCGTCGTCGGTGTGGGCGTAGTCGACGATGACCGTGAAGTCCTGCCCGGCCACCACACGCTCGAGCCGCCCGGGAACGCCCTTGACCGAGCCCAGGCCGCGCAGGAGCGCCTCTTCAGGGATGCCGAGGGCGAGGCCGGCCCCCAGGGCGGCCAGCAGGTTCTGGACGTTGAAGCGGCCGATCAGCGGGGAGCGCAGCTCCAGCGGCCCGACGGGCGTCCGGACCCGCGCCAGGGTCCCGTCCAGGGAGAGGGTCAGCTCCTCCACCGAGAGGTCGGCGGGCTGGGAGAGGGAAAAGGTCCAGGCCCGGCCCTTGCAGGCCCGCAAGACCTGGTCGGCCCGGTCGTCGTCCCGGTTGACGATGGCGTGTCCGTCCTCCCGCAGGAGCGTGTCGAAAAGGAGGCGCTTGGCCGCGAAGTAGGCGTCCATGTCGCCGTGGAAGTCCAGGTGGTCGCGGGTCAGGTTCGTGAACACCGCCACCTTGAACGGGCAGCCGTGGACACGCTTCAGGGCCAGGGAGTGCGAGGAGACCTCGAGGATCGCGTGCCGGCAGCCGGCGTCGACCATCTGCCGGAACAGGGCCTGCAGGTCGGAGGACTCGGGGGTGGTGCGGACCGCCTCGAGGAGCCGGGTCCCGATCCGGTACTCGACGGTGCCGACGAGGCCGACGGTTTCCCCGGCCGCGCGCAGGGCGGCGTCGATCAGGTAGGTCGTGGTGGTCTTTCCGTTCGTGCCCGTCACCCCCACGAGGTCGAGGGAGAGGGCGGGGTTGCCGAGGACGGCGGCGGAGAAGACGGCCAGGGCCTCCCGTGCGTCCGCCACCTGGACCCAGGGCGTGTCGGGAGCGGGCGGCTGCTCCGAGCAGACGGCGACCGCGCCCTTCTTCCGGGCCGCCCCCACGAAGCTGTTCCCGTCGGCGGCGAAGCCCCGGATGGCCACGAACAGGGCGCCGGGACCCGAGCGGCGCGAGTCGTGGGTCACCTCGGAGACGAGCAGGCGGGGATCGCCCGTGAGGACGGCGCCGGGCAGGCGGGCCACCAGGTCGCCGAGGGTCATGGCGCGGTCCCCCCCGAGGGGCGAGTCTCGCGGGCCAGGGTGAGCACACAGGGGTTGCCCGCTTCAATCTCCGTGCCCGGGGCGAGGCTCTGCGCCACCACCCGGCCCGAGCCGACGAGCTCCACGATCAAGCCCCGGCGGGCGGCCGCGATGGCGGCCTCCCGGGCGGGCTGGCCGCGGAGGTCGGGCATGATCCCGGGCTCCCGGGCCAGGTCGGGAAGGGGAGTGGGCGCGGGCGCGGGCCGCCAGGCGGCGCGCACCACTCCTTCGACCGGCTCCGCCACCGCGCGCAGGACGCGCCCCGGGTCGTCGGGGGGGACCGCCAGCTGGCGAAGGGCCGCTTCCGCGATGCGGGCGAAGAGGGGGGCCGCCACGTCGCCGCCCTGGTTCTTCGGCCCCCGCGGGGAGTCGAGGGAAGCGAGGATCAGCAGGGCCGGATGCGAGGCGGGGGCGAAGCCCACGAAGGACGCCACGTGGTCGGCCATCGAGTAGTGGCCGGAGGCGTCGACCTTCTGGGCCGTCCCCGTCTTGCCCGCCACCACGTAGCCGGGTATGGCGGCGTGCCGGCCGGTGCCGCTCTTCACGACCTCCTTCAGGAAATCGGTCAGCACGTCCACCGTCTCCGTCGCGAGCAGGCGGCGGACCACCATCGGCTTGTACTCCTTCACCGCCCGGCCTTCCGCGTCCTCCACCCGGCGCACCACGAGCGGCTTCATCAGATAGCCACCGTTGGCCACCGCGGCCGCCGCCATGGCCATCTGGATCGCGGTCACCCCCACCTCCTGGCCGAACGACATCGAGGGGAGGGAGAGCGCGCTCCACTTCGAGGTCGCGCGCAGGAGACCGCTCGACTCGCCGGGGAGGTCGACCCCGGTGGGGGCGCCGAAGCCGAAGTCCCGGACGTAGCGGTTGAAGTTCTCGCGCCCCACCCGTTGGGCCACCCGGATCATCCCGATGTCGCTGGAGCGGGCCACCGCGTTCCGGAAGGTGAGCTTGTCGAACACCTCGTGATCGTTGATCCGGACCCCTGCGATCTCGATCGTGCCGTGGCCGCAGTCGAGCACCTCGCCCGGATCCACCACCCTCTCCTGGATCCCCGCCGCGGCGGTGACGATCTTGAAGATGCTGCCGGGCTCGAAGGCGTCCGTCACCGCCCGGTTCCGCCAGCGCGCGCTCGGGGAGGCCGCGAAGCGGTTCGGGTTGAAGGCGGGCCGATTGGCCATGGCCAGGACCTCGCCCGTGAACGGGTCGAGCACGATGGCCACTCCCGCCGCGGACTGGGTCTCGAGCACCACCCTCTCCAGCTCGCGCTCGGCCACGTACTGGACCGCCTCGTCGAGGCTCAGCACCACCGTGTGCCCGTCCGTGGAGGGCTTCTCGGTGTGGCCCACGGGCCGGCGGCGGGCGTCGGTGTGGACCACCACCTTGGCCGCCCGCCCGCGGATCAGCTCCTCGAAGGCGTACTCCACCCCGCTCATCCCGGTGTTGTCGAGGCCCACGTAGCCGAGCACCTGGCTGGCCAGCTCGCGCTTGGGGTAGTAACGGCGGTTCTCGGTGAGGAACCCGATCCCGTCGAGCTGCAGCGCCCGCACCTTCTGGGCGGTCGGGGGATCGACCTTGCGCTTGACCCAGACGAACGCGCGGCTGCGCCCGAGCTGGGCCGTCAGCTCCTTCCGCTCGGCCGGGTCCAGCTCCAGGGCACGGGCCAGGGCCTGGGCGGTGGCCGCGGGGTTCTCGATGTCCTGGGGGACCGCGTAGAGGCTCTCCGCGTCCACCGAGACCGCGAGCGGCTTCCCGTTCCGGTCGAGGATGGGCCCCCGCCGGGGGTCGAGGTTGATCGTGCGCTCGCTCTGGCGGGCCCCCTGATGCTCGAAGAACGGGTGCCCCAGCACCTGCAGGTGGAAGAGGCGGATCGCGATCACGAGCGCCCACAGGGAGACGGAGAGCGCCAGGAGCATGAGCCGGAGGCGGGTCATGCGCTCCCGCGCCGTCCGTCCCTCGGTCCCCATCGCGTGCGCAGAGAGCGTGCTTTGCTCCATGGTCAGTTGGACGGGCTCCCCTCCGTCTTGCCGCTGGCCACCTGGGCGCCCGGGGGAAGCGGCTTCTGCGTCTCCACCACCACCGAGCTCTCGGGGGCGGGCGGGAGGAGGCCGAGGTCTCGGATGGCGATCGTCTCCACGCGCTTCAGGTTCTCCAGGGTGGCCTTCTCCAGCCGGAGCTTGCGGTTCTCCTCCAGGAGGCGCTCCCTCTCCCGGGAGAGCTGGACCGTGGTCATCCCGGTGTTGCGGATCTGCAGGGCCGGCCAGGCGTAGAGGACGAGCCCGCCCACCAGGAGCGCCACCAGGACTAGCAGGAACCAGATCTCCCGGCTCACCCGCGGATCGACCTGGCGCACGACCTGTGAGTTGTCGATGGGCTTGCCGAGGAAGAAGGACGCGCTCTCTTCCCTCATCACCCCGCCACCCTGCGTCCTCATGCCGCTTCCTGATCGGGACGCGCCACCGCTTCCTCGCGCGCGACCGCGCGCAGTCGTGCGCTGCGGGACCGGGGGTTAAGGCGCAGCTCCTCCGCACCGGGCCGGATCGGCTTCTTCGTGAGGAGCCGGAAGCCCCGGGTGGCGAGATCGCGGAAGGTGTGCTTGACCTCGCGGTCCTCGAGGCTGTGGAAGGCGATGACCACCAGCCGCCCTCCGGGGGCGAGGCATTCCGCGAGGGCGCAGAGCGCGGGCGAGAGGCCCTCCAGCTCGCGGTTCACCCGGATGCGCAGGGCCTGGAAGGTGCGGGTGGCGGGGTGGAGGCCGGGGCGGCGGCGGGGGGCCGCGCGGCGCACGACCTCGGCCAGCTCTCCGGTGGTGCGGATCGGTCCTTGCTCGCGGGCGCGCGCGATCGCGCGCGCGATGCGCCGCGACCCCGGCTCCTCGCCGAAGCGGAAGATGAGATCGGCGAGGTCTCTCTCCCGAGTCCGGTTCACGACCTCGGCCGCGGTCTCGCCCCGCGTGCGGTCCATGCGCATGTCGAGGGGGCCGTCGGCCTGGAAGCTGAAGCCGCGATCGGCGGTGTCGAGCTGAACCGAGGAAACGCCGAGGTCGAGCAGGATGCCGTCGGCGCGGGCGCCCGCCAGGAGCTCCGGAACCTCGCGGAAGTCGGCCCGCGCGAAGCGGGCGCGCGGGCCGAAGGGGGCGAGCTGCGCCATCGCCCGCTCGAGGGTCTCCCCGTCCTTGTCGACGCCCAGGAGCCGCCCGGCGGGCGAGCTCCGCCGCAGCACCTCGGCCGCGTGGCCGCCCAGGCCGAGGGTGCCGTCCACGTAGAGGCCGCCGGGCTTCACCGCGAGCAGCTCCAGGCTCTCCGCGAGCAGCACGGGGAGGTGGCCCACATCAGATCCCGTACTCCGAGAGCACCCGGCCGTCCTCCTCGGTGAAGGGCTCCTTCTTGAACCGCTCGTCGAGACGCTTCTGGTTCCACACCGCGAGGTGGTTCTGCAGGCCGAGGACGCTCACCTCGCCCGCCATGGCCGCCGACGCGCGCAGGAGCTGCGGCAGGAGCACCCGCCCCTGTCGGTCCATGGTCACGGCCTGCCCGTAGAAGTTCACCCGGTTGAGGAAGCGGAGCTTGGCGGGGCTGGTGGAGGGGACGCCCGCCAGCTTGCGCTCGATCTCGAGCCAGACCGCCATGGGGTAGATCCACACGTGGTCCCCGCTCAGGCTGGTCACGAACAGCTCGGCGCCCCACTGCTGCTCCACGAAGGCGCGGAAGCCGTTCGGCATCTTGAGACGGCCCTTGTCGTCGATGCGCGCCGGATGATTGCCCCGTAGCATCGAGTCCACGCTCGCTTCTGGCGCCCGCCTCGCCGAGGCGACACCGATGTCATCGAAGTGCCTCGAGAGGCCCCCGAAGGGGCAAACTCTCGACCACTTTTTTCCACAAAATTCCACATGGAGTCTAGACGGGGCCCCGGGGCCTGTCAAGCCGAAAATGAACTAGCGGCTGGGTTTCGCCTGTGGATGACGGGCCGCGGAGGGGCCGGCGGAGGGGGCCTGGCCGGGGGGGGACGGGGGCGGCGGCCACTGGACCTCGAGCGCGACGTCGTCGAGCAGCCGCTCGGACTCGTGGAGGAACGAGGACCACGTCTCGGGCGACCAGACCTCGAAGCGATTGAGGACGCCGATCACCACCGCGTCGCGCTCTATTCCTGCGGCCTGGCGCAGGAGCGGGGGCAGCCGGATCCGTCCCTGCACGTCGATCGCGCAGTCGGTGGCGCGGCTCACCAGCAAGCGCGTGAGGGCCTTGACCGGCCTGCTGAACGCCGGCAGCGCACCGAGCTGGGCCTCCAGGCGGGCCCACTCGGCCGGCGGCCAGGCGGCCAGGCACTGGTCGAGGAGGGTGACCACCAGCGTCCCCGCTCCCTTGTCGGCGAGGGCGTGGCGGAAGGCGGCGGGCACCGGGAGGCGCCCCTTGGGATCGATCCGGTGGTGATAAGTCCCTTTGAACACAGCGGACTAGGAGTATTCCACACTTTCTTCCACTTTTCCACACCCTTGCCGCGGGCTGAGCGCGCACGGAGGCGGACGGCTTTTCCTGTATCCTCCCCTCCCGCGATGTCGCGCTCCAGGCGCTTGCTGGCCGGAACCTACCTCGCCGCCCGTACGCGCTTCGGGATGAAGTTCGGGCTGGAGACGATCCGCGCCCTCATGGCCGAGATGGGCCATCCCGAGCGGGCCTTTGCCTCCCTCCTCGTGGCGGGGACGAACGGGAAGGGCTCGGTAGTCGCCTACGTCGACGCCGCCCTGCGCGCGTCGGGGCTGCGCACGGGCCGGTATACCTCGCCCCACCTCGTGCGCGTCCACGAGCGCATCGCGGTGGGCGGGCGCGAGGTCAGCGAGCGGGGACTGGAGGCGGCGGTGGCCCGGGTGCGGGACGCGGCGACCCGCCTCGTGCGGGACGGCGTGATCTCCCAGCACCCGACCTACTTCGAGGCCCTGACCGCGGCCGCCTTCGAGCACTTCCGCCGGAGCGGGGTCGAGGTGGCCGTGCTCGAGGTCGGGATGGGGGGCCGGCTCGACGCCACCAACGTGACCGAGCCCCTGGCCTCCGCCATCGTCAGCATCGACTTCGACCACCAGGCCTACCTGGGCCGGACCCTCGCCGCGATCGCGCGGGAGAAGGCGGGAGTGATGCGCGGCGGGCGCACCACCGTCGTCGGTCCGCTGGCCGCGCAGGCGCGAGGGGCGCTCGCCGCCCGGGCCCGCGCCGCGGGGGCACGGCTCGTCGACGCGCGTCGCGGCACCGCCCTGCGCGTGGGCGCGGGCGGGCTGGAGGTGAGCACCGCCCGCGGCCGCTACCGCGGGCTGCGGCCCCTGCCCGGGGCGCACCAGCACGACAACCTGCTCGTGGCCCTCCGCCTCGTCGAGGAGGCGAAGGCGGCGGGGCTTCCCGTGAACCTGCGGCGGGTGGCGGCGGGAATCGCGGCCACCCGCTGGCCCGGCCGCTTGCAGTGGATCGCCGGCCGCCCGCCCCTGCTCCTGGACGGCGCCCACAACCCCGCGGGAGCGCGGGCCTTGGCCGCCTACCTGCGCGGCCGGCCGCCCTTCGTCCTGCTCTTCGGGGTGATGGCGGACAAGGACGTGCCCGCGATCGCGCGCCGCCTCTTCCCCCTCGCGGCCGAGGTCGTGCTGACCCGGCCCCGGGTCGGGCCCTCGCGTCTCGCCGGGCCCGGGCCCTCGCCCCCGCCGCGCCGGTGGTGGTGGCGGGAAGCCTCTACCTCGTGGGGGAGGTCCTGGCTCTCCTCCACGGCGAGCGGCGGCGCTGAGGCACGAAGACCCCGCCGCCCGCGGCTCGCTTCAGCGGGGACCCGGGATCGGCGAGAGCAGCTGACGGAAGTGGGCGAGGGCCTCGGGGGTGTCCCACTCGGCGGGGCCCACGTACTGCTCCTTGATCAGGCCGGCCGGGTCGATCACGAACGTCTCCGGCCAGCCCGTGGTCCGGTAGGCCTCCGCCACCCGACGCCCCCCGGGATCGCGCAGGACGGGAAAGGTGACGCCGCGCGCGGCCACGAAGCGCCGCAAGACGGCCTCGTCTTCGTCGATGGAGACGCCGAGAACCTGCACCCCCTCCCGGCCGAGCGTCCGGTGGAGCCGCTCGAGGGACGGCATCTCCTGCACGCACGGCGGGCACCAGGTGGCCCAGAAGTTCACCACCACCAGCCGGCCGCGATAGGTGGCGAGGTCGATCTCGCCTCCCTCCAGGGAAGGAAGGCGGAAGGCGGGGGCGACGGTTCCCGGCTTCAACGCGTAGCCCTTGTTCTCGAGCAGCTGGACGTAGCCGAAGGCCGCGCCCACCACGGCCGCGACCACGAGCAGCGGGCGCAGGGCGCCGAATCGAGGGCCGGTCAAGGCCGCCATTCCTCGCGGAACGTGGTGGCCCGTTCGACGCGCGGCCAGACGATGGCGTGGCCGATGCCGGGGCCCTCGGGGACGGCGATCGTCCCTTCGTTCGAGACCACGACCGGGGGCTCGATCAGGTCCTCCTCGAAGTAGCGCGCGCTGGCCGCGGTGTCACCCGGGAGGGTGAAGCCCGGGAGGGTCTGGAGGTGCACGTTGGCCAGCCGCCCGATGCCCGACTCGAGCATCCCCCCGCACCAGACGGGGACGCCGCGCGCGCGGCAGGTGTCGTGCACGGCCAGGGCGGCCGCGAAGCCACCCACCCGCCCCACCTTGACGTTCACGATGCGGCAGGCCCCCAGGTCGAGAGCGCGGCGCGCGTCGTCCGCCGAGCGGATCGACTCGTCGAGGCAGACGGGGGTGCGGATCTCCCGCTGCAGGGCCGCGTGGTCCACGATGTCGTCCCAGGCGAGCGGCTGCTCCACCATCATGAGATCGAAGGCGTCGAGCTCGCGGAAGAGGGGCAGGTCGGCCAGGGTGTAGGCGCTATTCGCGTCGACCATGAGGGGGAGGGTGGGAAAGCGGGCCCGCAGCGCGGCCACGAGCAGCCGGTCGCGCCCCGGCTTGATCTTGACCTTGACCCGGCGGTACCCCGCCGCCACCTCGGTCTCGACTTTCTCCAGGACGGCAGGATCGGTGGCCTGGAGGCCGACCGACACCCCGGATGCGACTTCTCCCCCGCGCCCCCCCAGGACCCGCCAGAGGGGCGCGCCCTCTCGCCGGGCCTGGAGCTCGAAAGCCGCCATCTCGAGCGCGGCCTTGGCCATCTCGTGGCCGCGGACGCGGGCAAAGGCCCGCTGGAGCTCGCGCGGGTGGGCGAAGTCGAGGCGGAGGGCGAGGGGGATCAGGAAGTCGCGGAGGACGTGAAGGACGGTGCCGTTGGTCTCCGGGAGGTAGAAGGGGTCGGCGTCGGCCACGCACTCGCCGTAGCCCGTGAGGCCGTCGGCGGAGACGGCCACGAGCAGGAACTCCTTGGAGGTGGTGCGGCCGAACGAGGTCTCGAAGGGGAAGCGGAGGGGGAGACGGAGCTGCCGGACCTCGATCCGCTCGAGCCTCAGGGGAGGTTCCCTCGGGACGGCATGGTCTCTAGCCCTGGCGGGCGGCGCCGGAACGGGCCACGCAGCGGCGACAGAAGCCGAAGATGTGGTGGCGGTGCCCGTCGATCACGAAGCCGATCCCCGCCGCGATCTCCTCCTGGAGGCGCTCGATCTCCGGGCTCGAGAACTCGAAGATGTCGCCGCAGGACTTGCAGAAGAAGTGGTCGTGGTGCGCGCGCTTGTAATCGAGCTCGAAGCGGGTCTGGCCGTCGAGGGCCAGCTCGCTCGCGAGGCCGGCCGCGGCCAGGAGCTTGAGGGTCCGGTAGACGGTGGTGCGGCCGACGTCGGGCCGCTTCTTCTGCACGATCTGCAGGAGGTCGTCCACCGAGAGATGGCGCTCCGAGCGGAGGAACGCGTCCAGGATGACCTCCCGCTGGTCGCTGCGCTTCAGGTGGTGCTTCGCGAGGTACGCGGCGAAGACCTCTTTCTCCTCCTGTCCGAGCGCGCCTGCCATGGCCATCCCTCGGGGCAGACTAGCGTCCGGAAATCGGGCTGTCAACGGTAGGGAAGGGCACGGCCTGCGCGATGCCTCAAAGGGACGTGGGGGCCGTCAACGCTCCGATCGAACGCAGCTGCTCGATGAAGCCTGCGTAGTCGGCCTCGGCAGTCTCGCGATCCACCTCAAAGCGCTCCACGAGCCCGTCGACGATCGCCGACCCGTTGATCCGGCCGTCGAGCTGCTCCCACACGAAGGCCCCGACGCGGTTCAGGTTGAAGATCGAGTCGATGTCCGCTCCCCGCCCCACGAGGGGCACGAGGATGTACTCGCCGGCGATCCGTCTCCCGACCATGCGCTCCGAGCGGCCAAAGGCCTCGGCCAGGACGGGCTTCACTCGACGGGCTCCAGCCGGACCCAGCTCCGGAGGCCCCGCAGAAGCGACCGCAGGCTGGTCAGCCAGCCGTGGATCGCGCGCAGACCCGGAGAGCCCTCCACCTCGACCACGGTCCCGAGCACGTCCTCCGGCTCGAGGGCAGGGTCCCAGATCGCTCCCCGGTCAGCCTGGGTGCGCCAGCGCAGCCCGAACCACGCCAGGGGAGGGCCCCACACGAGGCGGTGCAGGCGCAGGCCCTCGGGGTGACGGGCGAGCACGACGTCGCCCACCCGCGGCGGCCTCTGCTCCCGGGAGACGAGGCGGACGCGATCGCCCGGGGCGAGCGCGGGGCGCATGCAGTCGCCGGTGACGGTGACGCGCAGGAAGGGGAAGCCGCGGAAGAGGTGGGGGAGGATGCCGTCGGCCGGGGACAGGGGCGGGGTTCCGGACACATGTCCACAAGCTGGCCGGCCACGGGCGGCGCTCGCGACGGTGCCTCGCAGCGTCTCCGGGCCCCAGTGGCGGGCCAGCCTTGCCGCCCTCGCCGCTCCTCGTCCGACGCGCTGCAAGAAGGACGCCTGTTCTCCGGGAGTCTCGGTGAAGAGGGTCCGGTGCAGGAGCTCGAGCCTCCGGCCGCGCAACAGAGCGAGCCGTATCCGGGCCACGTCGGGCGCCGCGGGGGTCACGAAGTCCAGCGGGGCCCGTCCCTGGAGCCGAGCCGGGCGGGCCTCCCCCGCCCGCAGCCACTCGGGCACCGGAGCCTCCACCACCACCCGTGCCGCCTCGAGAGCGGCGGCGAGGGGAGCTGCCGCCCGCGCGGCGCCGGACGCGGTCAAGAGGCGCTGGGGGTCCAGGCTCCGCCGCTCGAAGAGCCGGCGAAAGTCGAGCCACTGGGCGAGCGACAGCACGAGCCCGTGCTGGAACGCGGCGTGCAGTGAGAGCTGCACCAGCAGGTCCTCGGCCGAAGGCAGCCGCGGAACCTGGCCGGGGCCGGGAACGCTCCGCGACCAGAGGCCGTCGCGGTCGAGGGGGAACAGGCCGGGCGAGGACGTGACGCTATGATGCAGCTCGAGGACGGCGTCCTCGACGAGCCGGCCTGGGTGCGGGCCAGGCCGATC
>WNFT01001208.1_pt1 | contig 32705 bp, 35 predicted proteins | sample 5400191 | NCBI WGS metagenome assembly WNFT01 (sample SAMN13153359, study PRJNA577476) | soil metagenome | isolation source: 80 cm saprolite under Madrone tree | place: USA:California | collected 2016-06-14 | reverse complement strand
CGCTCAAAGGATTGCCGCACACCATGCTGACCGCTCTGATCGCGCCGGGCGCGGTGTTCTACGGCCTCGATCTTAGCGGGGTGCGCTTTCAAGGCGCGCAATTGGAAGGCGCGGACTTGCGCAGCGTAAAGCTCACGGGGGCCGATCTTCGCGGCGTGAACTTGAAGTGCGCCAGGCTTGCCAATGCGGATTTGCGCGACGTCAATCTCGGTCCGCTGCTGATCGCGAACGAGCGGCTGCTGCCCGCCAGACTCGAACGCGCCGATGCGCGCTACGTCGATCTTCGCGGCGCCGATTTGCGTCAAACCGTCTTCGCCGAAGCCGATCTCTCATACGCCGATCTTACCGGCGCGAAATTGCGCGCCGCCGATTTCCGCGGCGCCATCCTGCAAGGCATAAAGCTCTCGCTGGATTCCGCCGTCGAGGCCATCTTCGACGAAACGCGTTTCGACCTCGCGGTCAGTTGATTCTTCAGCTTCCGCTCTTCAGGTTCTGTTTCGCATCGGCGCTCTGCGTGCGGTCGGGCGTGCGCGAACGAATGAATTGGCCAAGGCGGGCCAGCGAAACCTTGGCCTCCGAAGCGCCAAGCGAGCCCTGGAAGAGATGCGGCATGCCGTCATAGATCTCGACGGACACCGGCACGTTGGCGTCGGCGGCGAGCTCGCCGAGGCGGCTCGCATCGTCGCGCAGGAGCTCAAGACTGCCGGCGTGCACCATGATCGGCGGGAAGTCGCGCAAATTGCCGAACACCGGCGACGCGTAAGGATCGGCCGGATTGGCGCCCTTCAAATAATGGCGCGCGCTCAAGAACAGAAGGTCCCAGGAGAGAACGGCCTCGCTCTTGGCGTTCTGCATCATCGACCATCCCGACAGGGTCAGATCCGCCCACGGCGACATCGCCGCGCAAGCCGCGGGCATGGGAATGGACGCATTGCGGATCGCCATCAGTGCGGCGAACGCAAGTCCGCCGCCGGCGCCATCGCCTGCCAGCACCATGGACTCGGGGGCAAATCCCCTCCCGATCAAGAATCGATAGCCGTCGACCGCGTCGCGCAATCCCGCGGGAAAAGGAAATTCCGGTCCCAAGCGATAATCGAAGATCAGCGCGATGGCACCGGCCGCCTTGCACAGCCGCGCGATCAAGGCGTGATGACTTTCCGGCGACCCGGAGATGTAACCGCCGCCGTGGAAATAGACGATCAGGCGCTGGGGCTGCGTTTCGCCGACGCTCAGCCATTCGCCTTTTATTTGACCGAGCTGAGCGCGCTCGACAACCATGTCCTCCGGCGGCTCACCGAAGCCGGCGCTGATCGCGTCATAGTGCTTGCGCAGATCGGCGATTGGAGTCGAGTGGTCCAGCCGCGTCTTGGCGAGACGCGAAAGCGGCGAGGAAAGAGGATTCTGCCAGTTGGACATGTCGGAGCTGAAGCACCCACCTCCTAAAGAAAATCTTCGCCTGTAAACGCCGTGCCGACGAAGCGGGCAAGCGGGCGAAATGTAACGGAGGCGAGGACGCGCCGAAAGGGCTGTGCTTCAAAACAAAAAGAGCGCGCTCCCCTTAAAAAGAAGGGAACGCGCTCTTTGTTAACGAAAGGGAGCTTTAAGCCGCCTTTATTTTCGCATCGATGACCTTGGCTTCGGGCTTGGCGCCGATGACGATGCGGCGGGGCTTTTTCTCCTCGGCCACGATGCGCTCGAGCTGGATATGCAAGAGGCCGTTTTCGAGCTGGGCGCCCTTGACCTCGACGTTCTCGGCCAATTGGAAGCGCCGCTCGAAGCTGCGGCCGGCGATACCCTGATAGAGATAGTGAGTGTCCGCACCGTCCTTCTCGGAATCGCGCTTGCCTGCCACCGAAAGGACGCCTTCCTTGACCTCTACGGCGAGGTCCTTCTCGGCGAAGCCCGCGACCGCGAGCGAAATGCGATAGTGGTTTTCGTCGGTGCGCTCAATGTTGTAAGGCGGATAGGAGACGCCGGAATCGAATTGCGCCACCGAGTCCAGCATGTCGGCCAAATGGTCGAAACCGACGGTGGAACGGAACAGGGGACTAAGATCGAAAGCACGCATGTCACAACCTCCTTGGAGCGAAGTGTTAATGTTGAGGCCCGCATCCATTGCCGGGCCCCGTACAAGCGCCGAAAGCCTCGCGGCCTTCCGGTCGTTCCGTACGTAGGAAGGGGATTTTGAAGCTTCAAGGACTTGAAATCTCGGAACGGAACCCCAAGAAAAGGTGCCTTTTTAGGCAGGCGGCGGAACCACGATCAAAATCATGCGGCAAAGCGCCGCGACCCAGAAAATCAGCATCAGGGAGCAAAGAACCGTGGTGATTTGGCCCTGGCTTGCCGGCACACCGATCTTCTTCAGGAAGGTTTGAAACAGGGCGCCCTCGAAAGTGTTGCGGCCGTCGTTCCAGCTGCCGTTGCGGGCGAGATTCTCGAAATTGTTAATGATCGACGAACCGCCGTTCAGCAGCCATTGCATGACGATGAGGGGCAGCACGAGGAGATAAATATACAGCGCCACGCGAGACGGAACGAGCCAGCCAAGCGAAACGTAAACGATGACGGCCGCATGCAGTACGAGGAAGACACGCCCTAAACGATCGAATTTGAAGGCTTCGTCCGCTTCTTCCGATTCAAACGGCTGCAAACTCACCAGCCGGCCGCGCGCCGCACTCATGCTTGTTTAGGTCCCCTGCTCACTCGCCTCGCGCGACTAAACGCGCAAAGCCTCCACTTCGTCGAAACGCTCCGCGAATTATTGCCGGGTGCTGCAACGCTGCATCAGGCCATGACGAGCCAGGAGTAATGCGAACACGCCAGCAGCCAGAGGACGAACACAGCACCATAGGATAAGGCGTCCAGGTCTTTCGGGCGCGGCCTGATGCGGAACAGCCACTCGCTCAGCATCAGCAGGAAAGCGCCTTCCTCCCTGTTTGCGGGATCGTGCCAGCGGCCGCTACGGAGCCAGGATTCGAGATTGTTGATCACGCAGGAGCCGCGGTTGACACGCCATTGCGTGGCGATGAGGGGCAGCAGCAACAAATAGAAAAGAAGCCCGGACGGCGCCGAAACAGTCCAACCGACCAGCACATAGGCGCTGACAAGGAGGTGAAGAATGAACAGGCTGAGACCTAAACGGTCCGATCTCGGACCCGCATGAGCCAGCCGGTCTTCGAAGTCTATCGAGGCCATAAATGCACCGTTCTATTGGGTCCGGCGCGGCCCCGCGCGTTAGACTCCCTTACGATGCTAATAGAACGCTCGATTTGGACTTTCTGAGGGTGGCGAACGTGTTTTTTTGTGTCCTTCTTCAGGGAACTTTTTGGCGGGAACCGCAGCAAACCCTGGTTGTGGCCGGCGGCGCCAAATGGTCATATTCGCCGCGGCCGCCTTTCCGCCGCTTTCCCGGTAATTAACCGTGACTCCTAGCTTTCGCGCCCACACGCTGATGACACCGGACAAGCGCCAATTGCGCGCCGGAGTCTGGGACCTGACCGAGGGCGAAGTCCCGCGCGGCATTTGCGTGCTGCTTCCCGGTTTGTCGGAATTTCTCGAAAAATATGGCGAGGTCGCCGGCGAGCTCAAGGCCCGCGGCTTCATTGTCGCCAGTCTCGATTGGCGCAGCCAGGGCGCCTCCGAGCGGCGCATGAGCGGCAATCGCGCGGGTCACGTCAGAACGTTCGACGAATATGATTCGGATTTTGCCGCTCTTCTGGTTCAGGGCGTCGAGCCCATTCAGCGTGCGCGCAGCGCCTCGGCGCGCGGGCCGCTCCCGGTGATCGTGCTGGCCCATTCGATGGGCGCCCATATTCTGCTGCGCTTCCTGCACGACCATCCGCTCCGCTTTGCAGGCGCGGTGCTCATCGCTCCGCTCGTCGGCATCGACACCGGAAAGTATTCGCCCCGCTTCACCAAGACGCTCACCTTCATGCTCAACCTGCACAAAGCCTCACCGCGTTTCGTCTTTGGCGTGGAGGAACGCGATCCGCTGCAGATTTCATTCGAGAACAATGCCGTGACCTCGGACCGTGAACGTTACGAGCGCAATCGCGGTTTTTTGCAGGCCCAACCGTTCCTGCGCATTTATGGACCGACGTTCGGCTGGCTCGGCGCGGCATACCGCTCGCTTCGCCGAATTCACCGCCGCGGCTTCGCCGAAGCGATCACCACGCCTCTGCTCGTTTTCGGCGCCGGGCACGACCGCGTCACGCCGACTCCACCGATACGGGAGTTCGTCAAGCGTCTGCCGCATGCGAACTATGTAGAGATAGAAGACGCGGAACATGAAATCCTGATGGAGAACGATGCCATCCGCGCGCGTTTCTGGCGAGAATTCGACGCGTTCGTGGAAGCACGCCTGGCGGAGCCTGCGCCAATTCTCACCGTGCCGCGAACGCCGTTGGTCTAAGCGTTGCGCAGAATCTGCAGTGCTTGCGCGTGCACTCGGACATCGCCCGCGGCAATCACGTTGCCTCCGCCTGATAGCGGATCGCCGTTCCAGTCGGTGACGATTCCGCCGGCGCCCTCGATGATCGGGATGATCGGTGCGATGTCCCAGCGCTTGAGATCGGTTTCAATCACGAGATCGACAAATCCAAGAGCCACGAGCGCGTAGGCATAGCAATCGCCGCCGTAACGCGACAGCCGGCAAAGTTTCTCGACGCGCCAATAAAGCTGCCGCTCCGCTTCGTTGAAATGCAACATCGGATGCGTCGTGCAGATCACCGCGTCCGCCAGCTGCGCGCAGGCGCGTGTCGAAAGCAACGCCGTGCCTGCTGTGCTGCGAAATTCCGCCTTGCCGCCGAAGCCGACGAAGCGCTCGTTCATAAACGGCTGATCGAGAACGCCCAGCACCGGCTTGCCCTCGTGTTCGAGCGCGATCAGCGTGCCCCACAGAGGCTGACCGGCGATGAAGGCGCGCGTGCCGTCGATCGGATCGAGCACCCAACGATAGCTGCTCGTGCCGGGCTGATCGCCGAACTCCTCGCCGAGGATTCCGTCTTGCGGATAGGTTTTGCGGATCAGAATACGGATGGCTTCTTCGGCGCGCCTATCCGCTTGGGTCACAGGATCGAAGAATCCCGCCGGGCCCTTGTCGACGACATCGATGCGCCGGCGAAAATAAGGCCGGATGATATCGCCCGCCGCATCGGCAAGCCGATCGGCGAAAGCAAGGCGCTGCCGAATCTCTTCATTCATGTCGCGGGTATAGCCGAAGCCGGTTTCTCCGTCATTGCTGGTCGTCCAAGCCTTGACGGGAAGCGCTGATTATTGTACATACGAAATTGTACATACAAAGCATCGGCGATGGCCCGAAACGTTCGCTTCGAATGGGATTCAGAAAAGGCGGACGCGAACAGACAAAGACACCGGATCAGTTTCGCGCTGGCGCAGGAAGTTTTCAATGATGAGTACAAGGCTCACATTCATCGGGGCGACGAACATGGCGAAGAGCGTTGGTGGACGATTGGGCTTGTTGGTTCGCAATTGTTGATCGTGGTCCATACTTGGGAAGAACATGAGGACGAAGACATCATCCGCATCATCTCGGCTCGCAAGGCGACGCCAAGCGAACGTCGCCGCTATGAAGAGAGCTAAACAGCTGCCGCGACATCTTCAACGCGAGCTGAGAGCTCTGGAAGCGCTTCCGGACGATCAAATCGATACCAGCGATATTCCTGAGATCACCGATGCGCAGTGGCGAAACCGAAAGACCGGCTTGTTCTACCGGCCGGTCAAAAAGCCTATCACGATCAGGCTCGACGTCGATCTCGTCGATTGGTTTAAGCGGCAGGGGCGGGGCTATCAGAGCAAGATGAATCGTGTGTTGCGCGAGTATTTCGCGAGCCACAGGTAATTCATTCCGCTTCGGCTTTTGCCCTTTTGCGCAAATGCGGCATCAGCGCGCGCTTACGCAAGCGGATGGACTTCGGCGTCACTTCGACAAGCTCGTCATCCTGGATATAAGCGATGGATTGCTCGAGCGTGGGCGGCATAACGGGCGTGAGCCGCACCGCCTCGTCCTTGGAATGGGTGCGGATATTGGTCAGCTGCTTGGCGCGCAAGGGATTCACGTCAAGATCGTTCTCGCGTGAATTCTCGCCGATGATCATGCCCTTGTAGACGCGGGTCCCCGGCACGATGAAGAGCCGGCCGCGCTCTTCCAGATACCACAGCGCGTAAGCGACCGACGTTCCTTCGCTGGTAGAGATCAGGACTCCGTTGCGGCGGCCCTCGATCGGCCCCTTGTGGGGCGCATAGCGGTGGAAGGCGCGGTTCATGACACCGGTGCCGCGCGTGTCGGTCATGAACTCGCCGTGATAGCCGATCAGCCCTCGCGACGGCGCGTGGAAGACCAGCCGCGTCTTGCCCGCGCCGGTCGCGCGCATGTCGCGCAGCTCGCCTTTGCGCGAGCTGACCTTCTCGATGACGATACCCGCATAAGGCTCATCGACGTCGATGGTCACTTCTTCGATCGGCTCGAGCCGCTGACCGGTCGCGGGATCGTTTTTGAACAGCACGCGCGGACGGCTGATCGCGAGCTCGAAGCCCTCGCGGCGCATGGTCTCGATCAGCACGCCCAATTGCAGCTCGCCGCGGCCGGCCACTTCGTAAGCAGACTCGCCCGCATCGTGCACATGAATGGCGACATTTCCTTCCGCTTCGCGCAGCAGCCGATCGCGGATCACGCGGCTCTGGACTTTTTCGCCCTCGCGTCCGGCAAGCGGTGAATCGTTGACCGAAACCGTGATCGCAAGGGTCGGCGGATCGATCGGATTGGCGGGAAGCGCCGCCTCGACTTCGATGTCGCAAAGCGTATCGGCGACGGTCGCGGTTTGCAGTCCAGCGATGGCGACGATGTCGCCTGCTTCCGCGCGCTCGATCGGCACGCGCGCAAGCCCACGAAACGACAATACCTTGGTCGCCCGCGCCCGTTCCACCACTTGGCCGTCATACGACAGCGCTTTGATCTGCCGGTTCATGGTGATTGCGCCCGATTCAATGCGCCCCGTCAGCACGCGGCCGAGATAGGGATCGGCTTCGAGCGTCGTGACCAGCATGGCAAACGGATAGTCGTCGCCGGCACGGGCCACCGGCTTGGGTCGAGGCACGTCGGCGATAATACGATCAAACAGGGCTGCGAGAGATTCGCGGGGATGCTTGAGATCGGTTACCGCCCATCCCTGCCGGCCCGAGGCGTAGAGCACGTGGAAATCGAGCTGATAGTCGTTTGCCTCGAGCGCGAGGAAAAGATCGAAAATCTCCTCCAGCGTCTCCTTGGGCCGCGCGTCGGAGCGGTCGATCTTGTTGATGACGACAATCGGCTTCAATCCGAGTTTCAAAGCCTTCGAGAGAACGAATTTGGTCTGCGGCATGACCGATTCGGCGGCGTCGACCAGCAGCACTACGCCATCGACCATGGACAGGATGCGTTCGACCTCGCCGCCGAAATCGGCATGACCCGGAGTGTCGACGATGTTGATCCGCCTGTTTCCCCATTCGACGCTGGTGCATTTGGCGAGGATGGTTATGCCGCGCTCACGTTCGAGATCGTTGGAATCGAGCGCCCGCTCCTGGACCTGCTGATTGTCGCGTACAGCTCCGGATTGCTTCAGCAATTGGTCGACGAGCGTGGTCTTGCCGTGGTCCACATGGGCGATGATGGCGATATTGCGGATGTCCATGGAGACCCTAAGTCAGAGGAGCCGGGGCTTATATAGGTGCCGATTGGCCTCGGCAATGCGTGAACGGGTTTTCGAGCCTTGATTGCGGCCAGCGGTGGGTTTCCACCTTTAAACAGCGATGCTTGTGCAGTGCAGAAAATGTACTAATGCTCTGGAGTCATAGCATCAACATGCTGAGATATCACACATTTTGCTCATATATTGAGCACAAAATAAAATTGCGTTAAGGCTTGATTTCGCACTTGCAGTATAGAATATTGTTGCGGTGCGGCATCGCTTGACTCCTCCTGCTTTGCCGCGGCCCCTTCCCGGGGCGTTTCCTCCCTAAACTTGGCCGCCCGGCCTCCCCCGGGCGGCCTTTTTCTTTGCCTTCCTGGATTAGATCGCCGCCGAAGCCCGTAACGGCCGGCGCCAAGGGCCTGCTTCGGCCACGAGCTTAACAGCGAACCGCCGCAGGCGTTCTTTGCACGAGGCAAAGCCCGCGCTCTTCTCCATTCGCGCTTCGTCGAGGTAGAGCCCGCGACTGACCTCGATTTGGAAAGCGTGAACGCCCGCTGCCGGCTTGCCATAGACGCTCGTCGTGTAGCCGCCGGCGTAAGGCGTGTTGCGGGCGACCGAGAAGCCGAGCTGCACCAGAGACTTCTGCACGTAGGAGATCAACTCGGTGGCGGCCGCTTCGCCATAGCAATCGCCGAGCACGATGTCGTTCGCCTTGGCCGGCGGCGGCATGGAGTGGCAGTCAACGACGATGGCGACGCCGAACTCCGCCTGCGCGTTCGTCACCAGCCCGGCGAGCGCCGCGTGATAGGGACGGTAAAAATGTTCCAGCCGGAAGGCGGCCTCGGCTGCCGGCAAGCGCGCGGCGTAGATCTCCAAGCCGTCACGCACGACGCGTGGAATGACACCGAGCCCCGCGGCCACGCGGGGCGATCGCGGTCCCACGGGCAAACCGAAAGGCGAGTCGAACATCGCCGGATCCAGTTCATGTGGCGAGCGATTGGGATCGACAAAAGCGCGCGGGAAGCGCGCGGCGATCAGCGGCGCGCCGAGCTCGGTCACACTTTCGAACAGCTCGTCGACAAAGGCATCCTCGGAGCGCCGTAGGCTGATCGGGTCCAGCCGGGAGAGCCTGGTGAAGCTATCCGGATAGAATCGTCCGCTGTGAGGGGAGGCGAAGATGAACGGTACCCTCACGCCGATCGGGCTATGAACCAGCACGGGCTCGGCGGCGAGCGCGGAAATGCCCGGGTCCTCGGTGGCGTTTGGCCGCATTGTCCCGGCCGCCACGCCGCTCCGATCATCGGTCAAGGCGCGGCTGGAAGGGACTGCGGCTGTGTTTGCGGTCATCTCGGTTTCGAACAAGTGGTGGTCGCAATGGACCATTGGCAGAGCGTGCGATCAAGGGCGGATCCTTGCGCAAACCGCGCCGCGCCCAGAATCGTCCGTAGGCCCAATTAACCCGCATTTACGCTTTCAGCCAAATAAGGATGCGCGGCGTACGCGTTCGTGCAAAGTATCCGCACGGGATTCCATTAGTACGGCAGATGGTTTAGGTAAGTCGAACGGGGGCAAATGGCGAGCATCCTTCTTGCGGAAGACGACGAATCCATGCGCCGGTTCTTGGCGGCCGCGCTGGAACGCGCCGGCCATGCCGTGACCGCTTTCGGCGACGGCGCCCAAGCCTTTGAATGCCTCCGGGGCCTGCGTTTCGACTTGCTGCTCTCCGATATCGTGATGCCCGGACTTGACGGCATCGAGCTCGCCAAGCGCGCCGCCGATTTGGATCCCGCGCTCAAAATCATGTTCATCACCGGCTTCGCCGCGGTTGCCCTGCACCCCGCCTCCGAAGCCCCGCGCCACGCCAAAGTCCTCTCCAAACCCTTCCATTTGCGCGACATCGTGCAGGAAGTGGAGCGCATGATCGCGGCTTAGGCGATGCCGGAGTCGATTCCTTGCGGCTTGCCAGGTTTCTTCGCCGGACGGTATAGAGACTTCTTCTGGTCTAAGGGCGCGTAGCTCAGCGGGAGAGCACTACGTTGACATCGTAGGGGTCACAAGTTCGATCCTTGTCGCGCCCACCAACCTACGCTCGCAAAGGGAGCGGAGGTTGTCCTCCGAAGCGTTGCGAAGAAGCGAACAAAGACCGGCGCAGCGCTTAGAGCGGGCTGCGCGGATCGACCGCCGCGATAGGCCAGTATTCGGCGATGCGGTCGGGCGTGCTGAAGAGAATATTGATGAAGAAGGGGCAGCGAATTTCGCATCCGCGCGGCACGAATTTCGGCATCGCGCCGGAAAAATAGAGCGAGAACGTCGAGTATCCGAAATTCTCCATCAGGGCGCGAAGGCTTGCTTGCGTCGAACCGAGCTTTTGCAGGCCGAACTCGTGCAGCTCGGCGACGACAAAGGGCACCTTGCAGTCCGACACGAGTTCCTGCGCGCCCTTCAGCACGCGCTCCTCGGCACCTTCGGTGTCGATCTTGATCAGCTTGGGAAGACCAAGACCGCGCGATTTCCATTCCGCATCGAGCGTGGTCGCCGCAACGGAAAGCGACGCCGGATTGGCGCGCGTCAAGCTGTTGTCCGGCCACTCACCGGGATTCCACAGTGCGTGGCCGCCGCTGTTGTCGCGGTTGAGATGAAAAATCGCCTCGCCGGAAAGGTCGGTGACGACCTTCTCGACGACGCTGACATTGGCAAGCGCGTTGCGCTGAAGATTGGCGTTCAGCCGCGCCAAACAGGAAGGCGCGGGCTCCATCGCCACGACATGTCCGCGCGGACCGACAAGCGACGCCGCGAGCACACTGAAGTAGCCGCAATTCGCGCCGACATCGAAGACGACATCGCCCGCTCGCAGCACATTGAGCATCAGCATGGAGACGTCGGACTCGTAGAAGCTGCGCGCGTTGTAATTGTCGAGGATGGCTTTTTCAGTGAAGTCGGAAGCATCGAGGGCAAGCTGGAATTGCACGCGCTCGGGCCCGCGCTGGATGCCCCATACAGCGACCGTCGAAGACCGTGCAGCCGCCGCGTCGTTTGGATTGGTGGACACCAATGTTCGGGCTTTCCGTTGGAAGGATTTCTTCGTCCCTAGGTATGAACAAACTCCAATTGCCCCACCGGCACAATCTTAAGCCGGCCGATTCGCGCTGGGTGCAGCCTCGCCTTGACCTTGGCCCGCATATCCCCTGAAATGCATTGGGAATTTTCCCATCCCATCGAGCCCGCCGGAAATGAACGTCCTCGAGACCCGCGTTTCCGCTGCTGCACGCCTCGACCGACTGCCGATTTTTTCGTTTCACCGCTGGATTCTGGTGCTTCTGAGCTTTTGTTTCTTCTTCGAGCTCGGCGACATCAACACGTTTGCCTTTGCTGCGCCCGCCATCCGCATGCAATGGGGAATCACCATCCAAACCGTCGGAATCATCACCTCGGCGACGTTTTTCGGCATGTTCGTGGGCGCCACCACGGGAGGATGGTTTTCGGATCGCGTCGGACGCAAGACGGCGCTCATCGTCGCCACGTTCTGGTTCAGCTTTTTTTCGCTTCTGAATGCGCTCGCTTGGGAGCCGATCGGCTTGTTCATGGCCCGCCTCCTCACCGGCATCGGACTATCGGCGATGACCGCGATCGGCATCACCTATATCGCGGAGATGTTTCCGGCGAAGCGCCGCGGCACCTTCCAGGGCTGGGTGATGTTCATCGGACTGTGCGGCATCCCCGCGGCCGCGTTCGTGGCCCGGCTTGCGATCCCTGCGGCGGCTTGGGGCTGGCGCGTGGTTTTCCTTTGGGGCGCCTTGGGAATCATCTTTCCGATCTTGGCAAGGAGGCTCGAGGAATCGCCGCGCTGGTTCGAGAGGCGAGGCCAGTTCACCGCCGCCGACGAAGTTCTGGATCGGATCGAGCGACGCGCTCTATCCGAGGGCTTGAGTCTACCGATGCCCGATGCGGCACTGATCCAAGCGCGCGAGGGACGCTTTAGCGAGCTCTTCGAGCCGCTTGTCTTTCCACGCACGCTTATGCTGGTCGTCGCGTGGATGTTTCAAACGCTCGGCTTCTATGGCTTTTCAGCTTGGGTGCCGACTCTCTTGGTCGAGCGCGGATTTCAGTTGGTGGATTCGCTCACCTGGGCGACCGCGATGCAAGTGGGCGGTATTCCCGGTGCGCTGATCGCGGCGCTCATTTCCGATCGCTGGCAACGCAAATGGTGGATCACCATTCTTGCTCTCATCATCGCCGCCTGCGGCTTGGCCTACGGGCTGACGTTCGAGGTGATGTACATCGTCATCTTCGGCTCGCTGATGACCATGTTCATCCAGAGTTTCGCGCCGATGCTCTATGCCTACACAGCGGAATGTTTTCCGACCGAAATTCGCAGCACTGGAACCGGATTCACGTATGGCATCGGCCGGCTATCGAACGCCTTCGGCCCGCTTCTGATCGCCTTCCTGTTCACGACTTACGGCTATCAAAGCGTGTTCGTGTACATCGCGACATGTTGGATCATCGTCGCGACGGTGATCGGTCTGACCGGCCCACGGACCAAAGGCAAGATGCTTTAGATCTTATCCGCGGGGCGGCGGAGGCGGAGGTGCTCCCCGTCCCGGCGGCGGGGGCGGCGGATAGGTCTGCGGCCGCCCGAAGCCCGGGACCTGATTGCCTCTGGCGTACATGCACTCCGCATATGCATTGTCGTAGCGCCTTTGCAAACTGAAGTTCGCGCGGTCCGACATGTCGGCCCCGATAGTGCCGCCGATGGCACCACCGGCAACCGCGCCCGCGGTAGCGGCGTGTCCGTCGCCTGTCGCGGCGCCGAGTGCAAGGCCCAGTCCGGTTCCAATCACGGCTGCGCCAAGCGCGCGACCATTCGCGGCGTCGGCTTGGCCCGCCACTTGCTGGTCGGCGTATTGCGCGCAGTCGTACTGGTCGCGCTGGAAGACCTCGAACGGCTTATAGGGTCCCGGCATGACGCGAACCGTCGGTCCCACCGGCTGCATGGCGCATCCGGCAACCATCACGAGGGAAGCAAGACTGAAAAGGGCAATCGAGGCTTTACGCATTTTACTCCTCACTGTCGATCTATTGGTTCGTCACGTTCGGGCGGGGGTGCTCCATCGCGGGGCGGCGGCCCGTTGCTCGGCGCCTGAAGCTCGCGCCAATTCTCGCAATCCTGCACATAGGGGTAATAACCCAGCGGATTGTCGCAGTAATACCAATATGGAATGCCGCGCGGCACGCCTTGAGCGTAACCTTGCCGAAATTCCGGCGCGTTGTAATCCTCGAGCGGCGGGAGATAGGCCGGGTACGGATAAATCGGCCGCGGATAAAGATACCAGGCACCGCCAGCCGTCCACCACCAACCGTAACGCGGACCATGCCAGCCATGGACCCAGCGGCCCGAAGCCCAGCCCGGTCCACGGAACGCCGGTCCATACCGGCCAGGTCCCGGCCCGTACCATGCTCCCGCCACGGGCGATGCGATGGCGATGCCTGCCGCTGCAATCAGCAGCGCAGCCATTAGGGACTTGCCAACTCGTCGCATCAAATTCCCCCTGCGGGTCTTTGCTCGCGAATATATGCCATGGCTTTGCTGAACCGGAGATGAACCCCTGACTCTGCAGAGATTCCCTGCTTTTTCCGGCTCTCAGCCGGCGCTCGGCGGGCGCAGGAAATCCTGTTTACCAAGCTCGACGCCGTTATGCCGCAGGATCGCATACGCCGTCGTCGTATGGAAAAAGAAATTGGGCAGCACGACGCTGATCAAATAGGCCTCGCCCTTAAAGAGGCGCGTCTGTCCGCCCATTTGCAGAGAAATTTCGCGTTCCTCCGAGCCATCGATCTGGGAAGGCTTGAACTCCTTGATGAAAGCAATCGTCTTGGAAATGCGGGCCTTCAGCTCATCGATGGTCGTTTCGGTGTCGGGATATTTGGGGGGTTCGACGCCAGCTAACCTCGCGCACGCACCCTTGGCGAAATCGCTCGCGATCTGGACTTGGCGTGTGAGCGGGAACATGTCGGGATAAAGCCGTGCCTCGAGAAAGACCTGCGGTTCGATTTTTTTGGCGGCTGCATGGGCCGCTGCCTTATCGAGAATCACCGATGTACAGGGCAGAATTTGGAGAAAAACCGGAACGGACGCACGGTACATGGAGATCGACATGGCGGGATCCTCGCGAAAAATCGGCTGGTCGGGCGCTTCCACTTTAGCCAGTTTTGAGTTTCAAAGGTAAGGTGGAAGTTTAGCCCCGCTTGCCGTGCCGGGGGGACGGCAGCTGAATGCTCTCTGGCGTAAAGGTGAGGCGCTATGTTTTCACGATGTCTGACGTTCATTGTTGCCGCCCTGGCGTTGGGAATTTCCGCCTCGGCCACCCTCGGGGCCTATGCGGCCGCGCCCAGTGCTGCGTCTCCCCTGGTGGGAAGCTGGACCGTTGAACAAGTTCCTCCGGGTGGCGCCCAGCACAGCGAAGGCACCATGATCTTCACCCAAAGCGGGAACGACTTGAGCGGCGTATTGCGCGTAGGCAGAACTCAACTGCCCCTTTCCGACATCGACGACACGGGCGGCATTGTCTCTTTCACCGTCGTCATTCCCGGCAACATCACCCTTCACTATGTTGGCGCCTTTATGGGCGATGAGCTTGGGCTTGCCAGCGAGGACGAGGGCAAAGGCTCATACACGTTAACGGCTCGCCGCGCTGCCGGCACCGCTGCACCACAAGCGCGGGTGGCTGGAGCGACTCCTGCAGCTCCACGCGCTGGAGCACTTCCACCCGCCGGCGCCGCTCCCCAAGCCGCGCCGCCGCCTGCAGGAGACTATATCGCGCGCTTGCTCAACCAGAATCCCGCACCGGCTGCTCCAGGCTCACCGCCGGTGATGACCGGCCCACCGCCGCCGCCACCACCACGCGTCGCCAGCGCGTCTCCAACCGCGCCTCGGCCAACGGTTCCGCGCTCGGCGCCCGCACAAGCTCAAGGACCGAGCTTGGAGGGAAGCTGGAATGCCCAACAAACCCGTCCAGGTTCTCCAACGCCGACCGCGGCGACCCTGATTTTCACCCGAAATGGAAACCGGCTTGCCGGCACGATGCGGTCGGGTGGCGAACAAATGCCCCTGTTCGATGTAACCCTGGAAGGGCGCAACGTGTCCTTCACGTTGGTCGTTCCCGGAACGCCCTACATCACCGTGCACTACAAGGGCACGCTCGACGGCAACCGTTTGCAATTAACGAGCCTCGACGAAGGCCGGGGCGTGTTCAAGCTGGATGCCGCGCGAGTGGGAGCCTCCGCACCGCCTCTGGCCCCTCCGGCACCATCTCCTTTTGCCGCCGTGCCTGCAGCTGAGAAACCAGCGCCTGTCGTCCGTCCGCCCGCATCGACTCAACCGCAGCAGGCACAGCAACAGCAGGCCGTCCCGGAGCCACCACCGGCTCCTCGACCGACGGCGGAAACGCCGTCGATACTGCGAACGGAGTACGCGCCAGCTTTGCAGGGCAACTGGACCGCACAGCAGACTGGAACAAGTTCGGCGGCTGCGATTGAAGCCGCTCTGGTCTTCGTCGGTGACAAAGGCACGATGCGCGTCGGCGCCGACGAGTGGCCTTTGTTCGATGTCAGGCAAGCGGGTGCCGATGTCACGTTCACTCTCGTCATTCCCGGCACGCCTTACGTCACCATCCACTATTTCGGGACGCTGGCCGACGACGCGATGCAGCTCGCGAGTCTTGACGAAGGCCAGGGCGCCTTCATGCTCAATGCACGCCGTGCAGGCACGACCGCCCAGGCAGCGGCACGTGCGCGAGCCGCTCTGGCACTCGCTCCACCTCCGCAGGTGACTCAAGAAATCGCGCCACCGCAAGTCGCTCTCGCGCCGAAGCCGCCTCTGCCGGTGCAGCAGATGCCCCAGATCGCATCCTCTGTTCCGCCATCGCCTCCGGCATCGCTTCCAGTCTCACTACCGCCGCCCACTGCGGCATCTGCTGCACCTGCGCCCGAAGCTCCTTCGCCGCCATCTGCACGCCCGGCGCCGCCGCTCGCTTCGGCTCCAGCGACCTCGGCGGAAAAGCTTCCACTGCCACAGCTGCGTGACCTGCCGCCCAACAATCTGGCCAAGACCCCTCTGATGGGTTGGGCCAGCCGGCAGAAGCTCGGAACGCGGATGACCGATAAGGATATACGCGGAGCGGCCGACGCGTTGGTCGAATCGGGCTTGCGCGCGGCGGGTTACGTCTATGTCGAAGTCGATGACGGCTGGCAAGGAGTGCGGGACGGGGACGGTGCGCTCCATCCCAATGAGCGATTCCCGGACATGAAAGCGCTCGCGGACTATATCCATTCGAAAGGGTTGAAATTCGGGCTCTCAACCTCGGCTGCCCCGAAAAGTTGCGATGGCTTCGAGGGCAGCTACGGTCATGAAACCGAAGACATGCGCGCGTTCGCCGAATGGGGCGTCGATTTTGTGGTTTATCATTGGTGTGGAGCCGAGACGATTTATCCGACGCAAGTCGAAATGCAGGCTGCGTATCAGAAAATGGGTGCGGCCTTGCTCTCGAGCGGTCGCGACATCGTTTACGGAATAAGTGCCGCGGGCGCATTCGACGTTGCGCAGTGGGGAGCAAAGACCGGCGCCAATTTGTGGCGTACCGGAAGAGACATTGACGAAAACTGGCGATCGGTGGGCGAAGCCGGATTCGGCCAGAATGGCAAGGAAGGCGCCGCCGGTCCCGGTCGCTGGAACGATCCGGGCCTGCTTCAAATCGGCAATGTCGGCATGTCGGCCGATGAATACCGTACGCAGTTAAACCTTTGGGCGATGCTTGCCGCGCCGCTCATTCTGGGGAACGACGTGCGAACCATGACGCGAGATACGGTGGCGCTGCTCACCAACCGGGACCTCATTGCCGTCGATCAGGATGCTCTCGGACGTCAAGGAAAGCGCGTGGCGCAGGCAGGTGACACCGAGGTATGGGCGAGGCCTCTTGCCGACGGATCCGTTGCCGTCGCATTCTTCAACAAGGGCAGCCAAAGCGCGGCCGTCGCGGTGTCTTGGGAACAGCTCGGCCTCGAGGGAGTCCGCCAGGTTCGCGATTTGTGGTGGCATGAAAATGTCGGAAAGGCGAACAACAAATACGTTGTTTTCCTCACGCCGCACACGTCGCTGCTGCTGAAGATGAACCGGCCCTAGAGCACGTCAAGGCGTGGGCGAAGGAACGGCCGAGCGCTCGTTCAGAATCCGCGTCAAGAGCTCCGCCGTCGGAAAGCCGTCCGCCGGAAGCGAGCGGGACTGCTGATAGTCGCGCAATGCCTGACGCGTGCGGCGGCCGAAGACACCGTCGGTTGCGCCGGTGTCGAAGCCGAGCGCCGTCAATCCTTGCTGAAGCGTCATGCGCTGATTCTCGTTCAGCATCATCTCATCGCGCGGCCAGCTTCCCATGATTCCTGCCCCGCCGCTGTAGCGGTCGGCGAGCTCACTCACCGCCAGCGCATAGGAGGTCGCAAAATTGTATTTCAGGATGGCGTAGAAATTATCGCGCAGCAGGAACGCCGGTCCGCGCGCCCCAGCAGGCAAGAAGATCGCCGAAGGTTCTGTGTTGTCAGGAAGGGGCTCGCCATTGCTTTTGCGCACCCCTAACATCGCCCACTTATTGGTGGCCTTCATGATATCGGGATCGGCGCTCTCATAGGCGAAATCCGGCGGCAATTGCACTTCCTCGCCCCAATTGTCGCCCGACCGCCAACCAGCCTGTTTCAGATAATTCGCAGTCGAGGCCAAAGCGTCGGCCGGCGAGTTCCACAAATCGCGCGTGCCGTCGCCGTCGCCGTCGACTGCCCGCTCGAGAAAAGTGGTGGGGACGAATTGGGTCAGTCCGAACGCGCCTGCCCAGGATCCCGTCATCGTTTTCGGGTCACGGTGCTCGGTTTCCGCGATCTTCAAGGCGGCGATCAATTGGCGCCGCCCGTAAGCCGCCCGCGGTCCCTCATAGGCAAGCGTCGCCAAAGCTTCGAAAAGATTGAATGAGCCCTGGTTTTGACCATAGGCCGTTTCCATTCCCCAGATCGCGGTCAAGATTTCCGCCGGCACGCCATAGGTCTCCTGCAGCCGCGCGAAAAGCGTCGCATTGGCGGCGATCAGATCCTTGCCGCGATTGACTCGGGCCTCGGTGATGGCCCCGGCGAGATAATCCCAAACCGGCCGGACAAATTCCGGCTGGTTCAAATTGAGCGTTTCGACTCGGGGATTGAGACTGATACCGGCGACAGCGCGGTCGTAAATCTCACTCGAGATGCCGGCATTCAATGCGTCGGTTCGAAAATCATGCAGAAAAGCGCGGAAGCGCACTTCGGCGTCGGGAGCAACCGGGGCGTTCGCCGCATGCGCGCCTGCCGAACACGTAAATGCGACTACGGCAAACGCGGCCGCAATTCGCATTCGCTTGAGGCGCATCGGCATTGTTTAGAACGGCCTCCCGGCTTGCTGGCTCGGCTGGACGCCAAAGAAGGCCATAAGATGGACAATCAAATACATCAACGCGACGATGCAGAATATCTGTACGACGTGATAATTGATTTTGAACAATCGTACCTTGAGCGGGTCGACAGGCTGGCGTGCACGCCAAGTGGCGAAGCCGAACAATCCCGCCGTAAGCATTACGATCGTCAGTGTAACGTTAAAACTCATGTGCCCCCTCTCTATCATAAGTTCCGCCCGCCTTGGACGGTCTGTGCGCGTTCGGGGGGTGGACGTGTCAATGTTGACAGGCCCTTAGCCCCCCGCCTATTTACTCCCGCCATTTTAGACACCGGAGACGACGATGAAAGTGCGCAATTCGCTGCGGTCGCTGAAAAGGCGCGATAAGGACTGCCGCGTCATCCGGCGCAAAGGTCGCGTTTATGTGATTAACAAGAAAAACCCCCGTTTCAAGGCGCGTCAAGGTTAGGCATCGACCCGTTAAAGGTCTTCTCAAAATCCTACTATCGCCTCGGCCGTTTTTTTTCGCTAGCATGGGTCTATGCGTCGGCTAATCGTCACTTTCGCGCTCCTCTTGGCCGTCTCTCCAGGCGCCTGGGCGCAGCCCAATCCCGACCGGCCTTTGCCGCGATTGCCGCCGCTCGGCCAGCTGCCTCCGGACCCGCAGACTCCCGACTCGCAGCCTCCCGAAACCGATCAACCGCCTGACCAGCAGCCGGACGCTCAACCGCCTCAACAGCAGCGTCCGCCGCAAGGAGGCAGAATTGTTTCCGGCCGGCCGGCACCGAGACCGCCGGAAACCGATGACCAGCTCTTGGCGAAACTCGCCAAAGCGCCCGACCGCCGCGCGGCCCGCCCCATCGAAGGCGAACTCCGCGCCCGCTGGGCTCATTCCGACAGCCCGAGCGCCGACTTGCTGCTCAAGCGCGCCGATCAGGCGATCAAGGCGCATGATTCCGAGACCGCGCGCGCCATCGTCGACAAGCTTACCGACATCGCTCCCAATTTCGCCGAAGGTTGGCATCGCCGCGCAACGCTCGCCGCGGAAAAGGACGATTACCGGGATGCCATTGACGCGCTCCGCCGCGTGCTTGCGTTGCAGCCCAAACACTTCATCGCCATGGCGGAGCTCGGACAAATTCTCGAAGAGTTCGACGACAAATCGCACGCGCTTGAAGCCTATCGCCAGGCCAAGACGCTCGACCCCTTTATTGATGGCCTCGAGGATCGCATCCGCCAACTCACCAAGGACGTCGAGGGCCAGGGGATTTGAGAGCACCGTTGCACGCCGTCACCCGCAAGCACGGGGGCTCGCCGCTCACATTCGCGTTCGTAGCGTTTTGCCTGGCAGCGGCCCCAGCGTTGGCGCAGCCCTCGTTCGTCGGCATCTGGTACAGCGCATATCAACCCGATGAACCTGGTGTGATGTCGCTGATCGAATTTCGCGCCGACGGCACATTCTACGAAGAGTTCCGCAAATGCGACAACGGCGCCTATGTCGGATACCAAACGGAATCCGGAACCTGGTCGGTCGTGGACGGCGTCGAACGGACCGTCATCGACACGATTAACGGCGACGCGGCGAAGACCGAAGATTCTTATGCAATTGAGTCTTTGACGGATACGGAACGGCGGATTCGCATGGACGACAACATCTTCGTCTCGCATCGTGTGGCGAAATTCGAATTTCCGCACTGTCCGACGGGAACATGATCAGCCGTGTCGATCAAAGGCACATGTCGGCTCTTGTTCGCGCTCATCTGTGCGGCTTCAATCGCGCAAACGTCCCTGGCCGCGCCCGCCCCTGCGCCGAGCCTTGTGGGCTATTGGTATGGTCTTGGCGAACCGAACGACCCGGGCACCTACTATATCGACTGGTTCCACGCCGACGGCAGGTTCAGCGCCGAATATCGCAAGTGCGACAAGGGCAAAGTCGTCTTCAAGCAGACCGCGGCCGGCACGTGGAAGCTGGCCAAAGACGTGCTGACGATTAACGTGACGCTAAGCGATGGAAAACCCACGCGGTGGGATCAGGTCTATACGATGGAATCGCTCACCCCGACCGAGTTTCAGGCCAGGTATCAAGAGAACGATTTTCTCTTCATCGAGATACGAATTCCGACGTTCGATTTTCCGGCTTGCTACGTCATATTCTGACGCTTAGCCGGATCTGCGCGTGACATAGGCAACGCGCAGGAGATTGGTCGCACCCGGCGTTCCCAACGGCAGGCCCGCCGTGATCACCACGCGGTCGCCCAGTTTTGCGAAGCCCTGCGTATAAGCGATCTGGCACGCGCGCTCGGCGACGTCATCGAGATTTTGCGCGTCCGCCGTTTCGACGCAGTGCAGACCCCAGGCGAGGGTCAAGCGCCGTGCCATGGCCTTGATCGGGGTTAGAGCCAGGATCGGCGCTTCGGGCCGTTCGCGTGCGGCTCTCAATCCCGTCGAGCCGGATTTCGTCCAACACACTATGGCGCAGGCTTTTATCGTGTGCGTGACGTCGTGGACCGCGGCCAGAATGGCATCCGGAAGAGTCGCCTCGGGCGCCTGTCGCTGCGCTTCGATGATGCTGCGGTAAAGTTGATCGGATTCGACGGCTTGCGCGATGCGGTCCATTACGGCGACCGCTTCCACGGGGTAAGAGCCCGCCGCGGTCTCGGCCGAAAGCATCACCGCGTCGGCGCCTTCGAAAACCGCGGTCGCTACATCGGACACTTCGGCCCGCGTCGGCACGGCCGACGTGATCATGGATTCCAGCATCTGAGTCGCGACCACGACCGGCTTTCCGGCATGACGGGCTGCCTGGATGATCTGCTTCTGGCGCCCCGGAACCGCTTCGAGAGGCAACTCCACGCCCAAATCGCCGCGCGCGACCATGACGGCGTCCGAAAGATTCATGATGTCGTCCAGCATCTGCAAAGCCGCCGGCTTTTCGATCTTGGAGAGCACGCCGGCACGCCCGGCGGCGAGCTTTCGCAATTCCGCCACGTCATCCGGACGCTGGACAAAGGACAGCCCCAGCCAATCGATGGCGAGCGAGAGTGCGTAATCGAGATCAGCGCGATCCTTGGGCGTCAAGGCCGGGATTGGCAGAAGCGTGTCAGGCAAATTGACGCCCTTGTGATTCTTGATCGGGCCGCCTTGCAGAACGAGTGCTTCGATACGGCTGTCGCTGACCTCCTGGACGAGCAGACGTACCTTTCCATCATCGATCAGCAGATGGGACTCGGGCCTGAGGGCGGCGAAGATTTCGGGATGAGGGATGGGAATGATTTTCGAATCGACTGCCGTCTCGCTCCGGATAAACGTTACGTGGCCCCCGGATTCGAGCTGCATCTCTCCCCCGGCAAGCTTGCCCAGCCGCAGCTTAGGGCCTTGCAGATCCACCAAAATGGCGATCGGGCGCCCGAGTTCGCTTTCCACCGAGCGCACGATTTCGACGAGGCCGGCGAGATTGGCGTGCGTCGTATGGCTCATGTTGATGCGGAAGACGTCGGCGCCCGCCATCGAGAGCGCGCGGACCTGGTCATAGGTGCTGCTTGCCGGTCCCAGCGTGGCAACGATCTTGGTCTTGCGGCTTCTTCGCAGTGCCATGGGAATTCGAATGGTGAAGCGCCCGTTCGTCACGCAAAAGCTGCGGTCGCCGTCCCAGACCCCGGCGATTTCTTCCTGGAAAGCGTAGAGGTAATAGTAGCGGGCGACGAGAGGTTCGTTGATCAGCTGCATGCAGCCGCCCGCGGCGACCTGCCACCAGCCCGCACTGCCCCATTCCTTGCCGTCGAAATAGCCGAGCGCCACGGAAGCTGCGCGCTCGGTCTTGTTGCAAACCGCGAACGCCGCGGTCGCCGGCGTGACGAAAGGCAGACCGGCCAGCACCGGAACGCAGAGAATCAATGGGGCAGCAAATCGGCTCACCCGTGAAATCATGTCGGCCAACCCCGGGCCTCTGTCAATGCGGCTTTGCGCAAACAACACTGAGGCTCCGCCCACGCTATAGTACCGGCAGATGAGCGAGAAAGCGTACGAACTTCATAATGGGCTTGCGCCAGCAAAGCTGCTGTTCCTGTGTGACCACGCGTCGAACCGAGTGCCCGCGGAACTCAGCAACCTGGGCCTTGCCGAGACCGATTTCGCGCGTCACATCGCCTATGACATCGGCGCGGCCAAGCTTACGGGTGCACTGGCCGATCGTTGGTCCGCGCCTGCGATTCTCGCGCGCTGGTCGCGGCTGGTCGTCGATCTCAATCGCGGTGCCGACGATCCGACCGTGGTCATGAAACTGTCCGATGGACGAATCATTCCCGCCAATCGCGCGCTTGACCGAGCAGCCATCGAAGACCGCATCCACCGCTATCACGCGCCCTATCATGCGGCGATCGCCGAAAGAATTGCCGCTGCCCGCCGCGCCGGGACTGTTCCGATTCTCGTTTCGATGCACAGCTTTACCCCTCGCTGGCGCGGTCATGCGCGCCCCTGGCATATCGGGATTCTTTGGGACCGCGATGGGCGGTTGGCCTTGCCGCTGCTTGAACAATTGCGGCATGAAGCCGACATTTTGGTCGGCGACAATGAGCCCTATAGCGGCGCCTTGGAAAACGACGCCCTTTACCGTCACGGCACAATGAACGGACTACCGCATGTTCTGATCGAGGTGCGCCAGGACCTCATCGCCGACGATGCTGGCGTGGCGCGCTGGGCCTCGCGCCTGGAACTTGCATTGCGCGACGCCATTCAGGCGATGGGCGCGCCAGCCATTCGTTTCACGCGGCCGCTCGCCGCTTCTTCAGGAGGTTTAGTCATGGATGAGAAGACCCGCACTGAACTCGAAGCCGCCGCCTTTCGGCGGCTGGTCGCGCATTTGCGGACGCGCACGGATGTTCAAAACATCGACATGATGAATCTGGCCGGCTTCTGCAGGAACTGCCTTGGCGACTGGTATCGCGAGGCGGCTGCGGAAAAAGGCATCACGCTGGAAAAGGATCAAGCGCGCGAAATCGTCTATGGCATGGCGCCGGCCGAATGGAAAAAGCGCTATCAGAAGGACGCTAGTCCCGACGCACAGGCGGCATTTGCAAAGAGCCAGAAGACTCACAGCTAAGCGCGCGCAGCCGCATTGCCAGCACACCGTCTTTGCTCTTGATTGCGGCCAACACCGCACGTTGGAGCATCGAATGGCGAAATCGGGATTCGCGGCAGGACAGTTGAAGTCTCTGATCGAACGCGTCGAGCGTTTGGAAGAAGAAAAGGCCGCGCTGACCGCCGATATCCGCGAAGTCTACGCCGAAGCCAAGGGTAACGGCTTCGACACCAAGATTATGCGTCAAGTGGTGCGCATCCGCCGCCTCGACCGCGCCGAACGGCAGGAGCAGGAGGCGATCCTCGATCTTTATCTCTCGGCTCTTGGGATGCGGAATTGAGCGCCGCTGTCATCCGCCCGCAGCAAGTTTGATGTCCGTTGTTTGCGCGTCCGCGCTCTCAGTAGGTTCGTCTCCGGCTTCCAAGCCGTACTCCTTGAGCTTGCGGTAGAGCGTCGAACGGCCGATGCCGAGCCGACGGGCCACTTCGGACATGCGTCCGTCGTAACGCTCGATCGCCATGCGGATGATTTCAGCTTCCATCTCTTCGAGCTTGCGCATGTGACCGGCCGCGTCGGCCGCGGAAATGCCGTAAGGACTGGCGGCGCGAGAGGGAGGCGGACTTGGGCGCGGTTGAGATAGGAGCTCGCCCATGGTCGCGCTCGGTGCGGGCTTGCGCTCACGCGGCGCGACGCCCAAGGCGCTTGCGATCTGCGGGAAATCGGCGACGTCGAGTGTTTCCTCGTCGCACAGCACAACGGCGCGGAAAATCGTGTTCTCGAGCTGGCGCACATTGCCGGGCCAGTTATAGGAATCCAACAGCTCGAGTGCTTCGGCGGTGAAGCCCCCGACCTGCTTATTTTCCTCGGCGGCGAACCGCGCGACGAAATATTGCGCCAATGCAGGAATGTCCTCGCGGCGCTCGCGGAGAGGCGGCACGGACACCGGGAACACGTTGAGCCGGTAATAGAGATCCTCGCGGAACTTCCCGTCCTTGGTAAGTTCGCTCAAATCGCGATTGGTGGCCGAAATGATGCGGACATCGACCTTTATCGGACGTTTGGCCCCGACCGGATCGATCTCGCCTTCCTGCAGCGCGCGCAGCAACTTCACTTGCATATCGAGGCGCAGCTCACCGATCTCGTCGAGAAATAACGTGCCGCCGTCGGCCTCCTGGAATTTGCCAAGGTGCTTGTCGGTGGCGCCGGTAAAGGCGCCCTTCTCGTGGCCGAAGAGAATGCTCTCGATCAGGTTCTCCGGAATCGCACCGCAGTTGACGGTAACGAAAGGCTTGCCCGCGCGCTCCGAACAGCCCTGGATCGCACGCGCAATCAGTTCCTTGCCGACACCGGATTCGCCTTCGATCAGAATAGGAATCGAGGACTGCGAGGCCCGGGTGCCCAAGCGGATCACTTGGCGCATGCCGGCGCTGCGCGCGATCATATCGTCGAAGACGAGACGGTTCTGCTGTTTCTTCTTGAGCCGCGTGACCTCGCCGGAAAGCACTCCGAGCTTCAACGCATTGCCGATCGAGACTTTGATGCGTTCGGGGCTTGCCGGCTTGACCAGAAAGTCGCTGGCGCCCGCGCGCATCGCTTCGACGGCCGAGTCGATGCCGCCTTTGGCGGTCAGCACGAGCACCGGCAGCTCCTGATTGGCTGCGCGCAGTTTCGACAGCACCTGAATACCGTCCACGTCTGGCATCATCAGATCGAGGACGACGAGAGAGATTTGTTCGCCCTTGGGCGAGAACAGAAGGTCTAGCGCCGGACTGCCACCGGGTGCCGTCAGCGTGGCCAGACCCATCCGAGAGATCGCCGCTTCCAACAGGCGGCGCTGCACCGGATCGTCGTCAACAATGAGAATCGTTTGGGTCATCAAGCCAAGGCCGGGTTCCAATGCCCCGTGCTGTGGGGCAGCCTCGCATCCTCATCCTTGTGCGGTAAAACCGGGTTAAGGCGTCCCGAAATGTGCCAATAAGGTAATCCGATGATTAACGGCGATAAGCGGGAACCGCGTCATGCTCTCTGATCGGTCCCGGGAATATTGGGATTTTTTCATAAGCGAATGCGTGCGTCAGAGGGCACCCCTTTACGTCCGCTTGGCGGAAGGGGTGCGTGACGACGAGGCGCTGTCAGCGCTGGCCGCAAACGTGCGAGCGAGCCAGCCAATGGCGAACCTCCTCTTCGGAGCTGTGCACTATCTCTTGCTACGGGGAGCTGTTCATCCCTTGAGCGCGCATTATCGCACCCTCACGGAAGAATCGACGCTTCGGTCCGGGGATCCGTTTCCGCTGTTCCGCCAATTCTGCTTTGCGCATGAAGCTGAAATTGCCGCACTCCTTGCGACGCGTGTTACCAACACCAACGAAGTCGCCCGCTCCGCCTATTTGCGCGCCGGATTCCTGACGATTGCGGCTCAGGAAAAAGAGCCCCTGCATCTCATCGAGCTTGGTCCAAGCGCCGGCTTGAATCTGCACTGGCACCGTTACAACTATCGCTACGTGACGGAGACGGCGGTTCATGAAGCCGGCGCGGACGATGAGCGCTTTCTCATCACCACCCAGATTGTAGGTGGACGCGTGCCGCCATTAGGTCCTCAGCCGCGATTGGGACTTAGCCTCGGCCTCGAACGCGATCCCGTCGATCTGAACGACCGGAACGCGCGCGACTGGCTCAAAGCCCTGGTCTGGCCGGATCATCGGGACCGTTTCCGGCGTCTCGAAGACGCGCTTTCGGCGGTCGGCGGGCTTGCGGTCGACATCCGCGCCGGCGACGCGCTCGGTCTGCTTCCCGAAGCGCTCGCAGAGTGCCCTGCCGGAGGCACAATTTGCGTGTTCCACACAATGACGACCTACCAATTCTCAAACACGGAGCGGGAAGCGCTGGAGAACTTGCTCACGCGCGCAAGCGTTCGGCGCCCGCTCTGGCGCCTGTCGATGGAATCGAGCGACGGGGTCTATCCGCTGAAACTTGATCGTTACGCGGACGGCGCCAAGCAAACGCGCGTCCTCGGTTTCTGCGATCCCCAGGGCGGATGCCTGGAATGGCGCGGGTGAAATGCCGCCACAGATGGACCATCCCCACGGCAACAGGCCCCCTTGCTAAGGGCTTATCTTTGCTGTAGTCGCCCATTTCGCAATCGCTTTTTTAGCTGGGGGAAGGCATGGCCGAACATCATCCATCCGACGAGAATTCGGGCAGCACCACGGACATTCGCGACCACGTCAAGACCTGGCTCTCCTTCTGGAATGGCGTGAAGTATTCCGTTCTAGGCCTCATCGTTATTGCGGCCTTGTTGGCTATCTTCCGCACCCACAACGGATATTAATTTCTTGCCGTTAGACTTCCGGTCATGATCATCGCGATCCCGAAAGAGCGGCGCGCCGATGAAACGCGCGTTGCCGCCACGCCGGACACGGTAAAAAAGCTCAAAGCTCTCGGGCTCGACGTCGTTATCGAGAAAGATGCGGGCCAAGGCGCAAATTTCGCCGATGCCGACTACCAGGCAGCCGGCGCCAATATCGCGTCCGATGAAGCCGCTGCGCTAGGCAATGCCGACATCGTTCTCAAAGTCCGCGGCCCCGACGAGGCCGAAATCGCGCAGCTGAAACGGGGCGCCATTCTGGTCGCGCTGTTGGCGCCCGCGAGCGAAAAAGATGCGATCGCCAAGCTTGCGCAAGCCGGTGTCAATGCGTTTGCCATGGAATACCTGCCGCGCATTTCGCGCGCTCAGGCGATGGACGTGCTTTCGTCGCAGGCGAACCTTGCCGGATATAAAGCGGTGATCGACGCAGCGGCGGAATTCGGCCGCGCCATGCCAATGATGATGACGGCGGCGGGCACAATAGCGCCCGCGCGTGTCCTGGTGATGGGCGTCGGCGTCGCGGGCTTGCAGGCAATCGCAACGGCCAAGCGCTTGGGCGCCATCGTTTCAGCCACCGATGTGCGACCGGCCACCAAGGAACAGGTCGAATCCTTGGGCGGCACGTTCATCGCCGTGATGGACGAAGAGTTCAAGAACGCGCAGACCGCCGGCGGTTATGCAAAGGAAATGTCCAAGGAGTATCAGACCAAGCAGGCCGCTCTCATCGCCGAGACCATCAAGAAGCAAGACATCGTCATCACGACCGCGCTGATTCCCGGACGCAAAGCGCCCGTGCTGGTGAGCGAAGAGATGGTCAGGACGATGAAGCCCGGGTCGGTCATCGTCGATCTCGCCGCCGAACAGGGCGGCAATTGCCCGCTGACCAAAGCCAATCTGGTGACCAAGGTCTATGGCGTGACCATCATGGGGCACACCAATCTTCCGGGCCGGCTCGCCGTCGACGCCTCAAGCCTATATGCGCGCAACCTGTTCAACTTCGTCAGCCTCTTCGTCGACAAGAAGACGGGGCAGGCCAACCTCAATTGGGAGGATGAGATCATCAAGGGTTCCGGACTGACTCGCGATGGACAAATCGTCCACCCCGCCCTGAAAGGATAGACCATGGAAATGATCGATCCCTTCATTTTCCGCTTCTCGATCTTCGTGCTGGCGATCTTCGTCGGCTATTACGTGGTGTGGAGCGTGACGCCCGCGCTGCATACGCCGCTGATGAGCGTCACCAACGCGATTTCTTCCGTCATCGTCGTCGGCGCGCTGATCGCCGTTTCCGTGCCTGCGCTATCGTCCGAATCCTGGCTCTCCAAAGGCCTCGGTTTCGTCGCGCTGATCCTCGCCTCGGTCAACATCTTCGGCGGCTTCCTGGTCACACAGCGCATGCTCGCGATGTACAAGAAGAAAGAGAAGAAGTGATCCTTCAACGCTCGCTTCCCCCTTCGCCGAGGCTACGGACAGACCGCTCTCTCCTCAAGGTGGGGGCCGCTCGATGAACGCCAATCTGGCCGCCCTCGCCTATCTCGCATCCGGCGTCCTGTTCATCCTGGCACTGCGCGGCCTGTCGTCGCCGGAATCGTCGCGCATCGGCAACCGCCGGGGCATGATCGGCATGGCGATCGCCATCGTCACGACGCTTCTCGTCTCGCGGGCGACGGATGCGCTGACTTTGGGCATGATCGTCGCCGGCCTCGCCATCGGCGGTATCATCGGCGCCGGCATTGCTCGGCGCATCGCCATGACGGCAATGCCGCAATTGGTGGCGGCCTTCCACAGCTTAGTCGGGCTTGCAGCCGTGCTGGTTGCCGCGGCCGCTTTCTATAGTCCACAGGCTTACGGCATCGGCGATCCGGGCGCGATCCATACCCAAAGCCTGATCGAAATGAGCTTGGGTGTCGCCATCGGCGCGGTCACCTTCTCCGGTTCGATCATCGCGTTTGCTAAACTCAACGGCAACATGTCGGGCGCGCCGATTCTCTTACCTGGCCGGCATATGCTCAATCTTCTGATCGTTCTCGCGATCGTCACGTTAATTGCCTATTTCGTTGTGGCGCAGCTTGGTTGGACCTTCTGGGCGGTTGCCGTTCTCTCATTCATCGTCGGCATCACTTTGATTATTCCCATCGGCGGCGCGGACATGCCGGTGGTGATCTCGATGCTGAATTCCTATTCCGGCTGGGCGGCCGCCGGCATCGGCTTCACGCTGGAAAACACTGCGCTGATCATCACCGGCGCTCTCGTCGGTTCGTCGGGCGCCATTCTGTCCTACATCATGTGTGCCGGCATGAACCGCTCGTTCATCTCGGTGATCGCCGGGGGCTTCGGCGGGGAAACGGCGGCGGCAGGCGGACCGGCCGAAACTAGGCCCGTCAAGCAGGGCTCGGCCGAGGACGCCGCCTTCATCATGAAAAATGCGGGTTCCGTCATCATCGTGCCTGGCTACGGCATGGCGGTCGCGCAAGCGCAGCATGCGTTGCGCGAAATGGCGGACCGGCTGAAGCATGAGGGCGTGAAAGTCTCCTATGCTATCCATCCGGTGGCGGGCCGCATGCCGGGCCATATGAACGTGCTCTTGGCCGAAGCCAACGTGCCTTATGACGAAGTCTTCGAGCTGGAAGACATCAATTCGCAATTCGCCCAGACCGATGTCGCCTATGTCATCGGCGCCAACGACGTCACCAACCCTGCGGCAAAGAACAATCCGCAATCGCCGATTTTCGGCATGCCGGTTCTCGACGTGGAAAAGGCCAAGACCGTGCTGTTCGTGAAGCGCGGCATGGGCTCGGGCTACGCCGGCATCGAAAACGAGCTCTTCTTCCGCGACAACACGATGATGCTGTTCTCCGACGCCAAAAAAATGACGGAGGAAATCGTCAAGTCACTGGGATAGCGAGGGCGGAATCTCGGTTCGGAATATAGTATTGTTCCCCGACGGGCGGTTCGAGTGGCCGAGTGATTGAGGAAAATCCGATGTCGGAATTCGCATCCCTTAAGCTTGCAATGCTTGTCGGCCTGATGTGCACGAGCGCGGCCCTTCTGCCTGCTCTGGCCGCACAAGAGGCAGCCAAAAACGCCGTTGCCGATTTTATGGCGCCCGGTACGGGATGGACCATGATCAATTCCAATGCCACCGACTACGTGGATCCGCCGTCGGGACCGAAGCCCGTCACCAACGATCCGAAATATCCCCACATCGGCAATTTGCAGCCCGGACAAAAGACGGACCGCATCTCCGACCTCACCAATCCCATCCTGAAGGACTGGGTGAAGGAGCCGATGAGGAAGACCAATGAGGCAGTCTTGAGAGGTCGCACGCCCTTCGTAGCGACGTCGCTGTGCTGGCCCGGGGGCGTTCCGGCCCAATTGCTCGTGCCGACCACAGTGTACTTCATTCAGAAGCCGAACGAGGTCTGGATGATCTGGGAGCGCGATCAACTGGTGCGCCGTATCTATCTGAACCAGCAACATTCGGCCAAGCCGAAGCCGTCCTGGTTCGGCGAGTCTGTCGGACATTACGAGAACGGCGACACCCTGGTGATCGACACGATCGGTTTTGTCGAACACCCGCTGAGCTTCGTCGACAATTACCGCACGCCCCACACCAAGGACCTGCACGTCACCGAGCGCTGGAAGATCACCCAAGACGCCAGGGAGCGCAAAATCATCGAAGTGTCGTTCCAGGTCGACGACCCGGGCGCGTTCAACATGCCGTGGGGTGGGATGATGCGCTATCGCAACGGCAAGGGAGAGCTCGAAGAATTCGTCTGTGCCGAGAACAATCCCGATTATTTCGGCCTCGATGATTATTCGGTCCCGACGGCGAAGACGCCGGACTTCTGATTATGCTTGATTCCGACGGAACGACGCCCTCATCGGCGGTGTATCCGCTTGGCCGTTCCGGCCTAACTCTCTATCCTTAGGCTGAGATAACCCTTGAGGCCTGTTCATGAAAGAACTCTCGCACTTCATCGCGGGCGGGCACGTCAAGGGCACAAGTGGCGGCTTTGGCGACGTGTTCGATCCGGCGACCGGCGAAGTGCAGGCGAGGCTACCCTTTGCTTCGCGCGAAGAGCTGCGCAACGCAGTCAAGGCCGGTCTCGCCGCATTTCCGGAATGGGCTGGTCTCAATCCGCAGCGCCGCGCGCGCGTGCTGTTCAACTTCAAATCGCTGATCGAGAAAAACATGGACGAACTCGCCCGCGCGCTGTCGAGCGAGCACGGCAAGGTAGTCGCCGATTCCAAGGGCGACATTCAGCGCGGCCTCGAAGTGATCGAGTTTGCCTGCGGCGTCCCGCATCTCACCAAGGGCGAGTTTACCTCCGGCGCGGGGCCCGGCATCGACGTCTATTCGCTCCGTCAGCCTTTGGGCATCGTCGCCGGCATCACGCCGTTCAACTTCCCGGCGATGATTCCGATGTGGATGTTCGGCGTCGCGATCGCATGCGGCAATTGTTTCATTTTGAAGCCCAGCGAGAAGGCGCCATCCGTTCCGCTGCGCTTGGCGGAGCTGATGACGGAAGCAGGCGCTCCCGCAGGCGTCCTGCAAGTGGTCAATGGCGACAAGGACATTGTCGACGCGATTCTCGATGATCCCGACATCCAGGCGGTGAGCTTCGTGGGCTCATCCGCCGTCGCCGAACATGTGTATACGCGGGGCTCCGCCCATGGAAAGCGCGTTCAGGCGATGGGCGGCGCCAAGAATCACGCCATCATCATGCCCGATGCCGATCTCGACCAGGTGACCAACGAGTTGATGGGCGCGGGCTTTGGTTCCGCAGGCGAACGCTGCATGGCGATTTCAGTCGTGGTCCCCGTGTCTGACAAGACCGCCAACGCGCTTGTGACGCGATTGAAACCTCGTGTCGAGGGACTGAAAGTAGGGCTGCCGACGGACACGGAAGCGGCTTACGGTCCGCTAATCACCTCGGCGCACCGCAAAAAGGTTCTCGACTACATCGATCTCGGCGTGAAGGAAGGCGCGGAGCTGGTGGTCGACGGTCGTGGCTTCAAAATGCAGGGCTACGAGAACGGCTTCTATCTCGGCGGTTCGCTCTTCGATCGCGTAACCCCGAACATGAAAACCTACCAGGAGGAAATCTTCGGACCCGTGCTGCAAATCGCGCGAGCGTGTGATTTCGACGAGGCGCTGGAGCTTCCTTCCAGGCATCAATACGGCAATGGCGTCGCGATCTTCACCCGCGACGGCGACGCCGCCCGCGAATTTGCCGCCCGCGTGAACGTGGGCATGGTGGGCATCAACGTGCCCATTCCGGTGCCGCTGGCCTATTACAGTTTCGGCGGTTGGAAGCGGTCGGCCTTTGGCGACATGAACCAGCACGGCCCGGACGGCGTGCGCTTCTATACGCGGGTAAAAACCGTGACCGCCCGCTGGCCGAAAGGCGCGCGCGAAAATCCCAATTTCGCCATTCCCGCGATGCGTTGATTGCCATGAATCTGGTGATCGCCCGCGCGACCGTCGACGACGTCGGGCAAGCCGATGCGCTCATTCGCGAAGCCGCCGATTGGCTGATCCAGAAGGGCGAACCGCTTTGGGGGCCGAATGAGACGTCTTACGAGGACCTGCTAAGCGTCGCGCGTGCGGGCGAACTGGTGCTGGGACGCATCCATGACGAAACGGTAACCTGCATGTTTTTGCACAACGAGGACCGCCTGTTCTGGCCTCAGGTTGCCTTGGGCGAAGCCTTCTACATTCATCGCCTCGCCGTAAAACGTAGGTATGCGGGACGCGGCCTCGCTCACGCCATGCTCGACTGGGCGGTCAGGGAAGCGCGGGCGAAGGGCCGAGCATTCTTGCGCCTCGATTGCGAACCGCGCGCGAAGCTTCTCGCCCTTTACAAAAGCGCCGGCTACCTCCGGATCGATCCCGCTCCCATTCAGGTCGGCGAGCACTTCGTGGTCCGGCACGAAAAGCGTGTTTGAACGAAGGGGCGCATGGCGTCCCCTTCCGCTGCAGCCTATATTTCGAACGCAACCGCACGGCCCATGTCGCCATGAGCGAGCGCCACGACCACACCTGGACGCATGACCACATCTATCTCGGGGCGGGACACGCGCGAGCCGAATCCCGCACCCTGTTGGTGG
>WNFT01000481.1_pt1 | contig 32721 bp, 19 predicted proteins | sample 5400191 | NCBI WGS metagenome assembly WNFT01 (sample SAMN13153359, study PRJNA577476) | soil metagenome | isolation source: 80 cm saprolite under Madrone tree | place: USA:California | collected 2016-06-14 | reverse complement strand
AAGCCGCCGAGGCACGATCAAGTGGGAGTAGGGAAGTGCCGATTGTAGATTTTCGATTGGCGATTGCCGCGCGTTTCTGTAGAGGCAGGCGTGTCGCCTGCGCGGCATGAAACATATTGGCAGCCGGCACGGCTGCCACCACAGGAAAGCAAAGGACGCTTTGCGGAAATCATGGGTGGCCAGACTTCGGCGACGCCGTTTCCCATCGCCGATTAGCCTCTAGATCACGCTGTCAGCGAGGGTTTGAGTGCAATTTTACAGTGTGTCGGTGTCGGTGGCGCTGTTGTTGGCAGTGTTTGGATCAAGCACGCCAGTGGGCGCGGTGATAGTTGCTGTATCCGAGATCGACTGAGTCGCGGAGGCACTGATGGTACCAGTAGCTTTGTAGGTGATCGTGCTTGCGGCTGGCATCGTAACGGTATTGTTAATATTGCCGCTGCCGCTGGCATTGAACCCGAAAGCGCCGCCGCTTTGAGTAGTGGTGTAGGCAACACCGGTGAAGGCGCTCGGAAAGCTATCGCGGGTAACCGCACCAGTCACCTTACTGGGCCCGGCGTTTGTCACCACAATCGTGTAGCGAGCGACGGCAGGTCAGTGAGCACCGAGGCTGCCGTCGCTCAGATAGCGCGCTCTTAGAAATAGCACCACCACTTGTCCCGCAAGGAAGTAGCTCCGCGCACTTGGGCCGCCGTGGTGGCGCTGAAGTGGTTGACGGACGCTGGATGCCTCCCTAGCGGGAGTACAAGCCCGATCGCCCCGGTGCGGTTGTCGCCGGTCCTGATTGGGACGCGTCCGGAGTCTGGCGCAGCCGAGGCGGTGAAAGCGCCCAAAGCTAGAGCGCACGTTGAAATGACTAGCGCGACTGTTTGGCGCGTGCGCAGCGCACGCGAACAAATCCAGTTTCTGGTGTTACCGTTTGAACTGTTCATGGTTTAATTTCCTCCAATTGTAGCGGCCTTCGTGATCGCCTCTCATTAGCGGTCATGTTTGGCCATTCAGAACGGTACTGTCCCAAATCTGGCCGCAGCTTACGCAGAAAGTTTTGAAGAAGGGCTTGATTCGTTAAATCGTGAATCGCGAAACCCGCCCTTGTGGTAGCTCCGGTGCGGCAGGCCCCAGATTAGAAAACAACTGCGATTGCGCGGATCCAAGAATTTTTGAACAGAAGAATAGAGCAGAAGGAGAATCCTCCTCCTGTTGAAAAGGTTCCCTGCGGCGCACGCCCATTCGACTTCCCTTAGGCCAGCTTGGCCTACCCATCCGTGTTATCAGCAGAATCCGTCGCCGAACTTTATTTCGGCGCAGGCAATTGCATTAACGAGCGTAAGCGGCGGCTTCGTCGATGGTCATCGCTTTGCCGCGCGCCCAGGCAGCGGCGAACACCTCCTGGTCGAGAGAGCCGCGGATCGCAGCGACACGGCTCTCGTGCCGAGCGCGTTGACGCGGAGAAAACGCTATGCCGAGAGTTTCTCGCATGCGTTCCACGGCGCCGAGCAATTGCGCCGTCCTTTCGGCTTTTCCTTCAGCAAAACATAACCACGCAAATACACTCAGCGCAGCCGTGACGCTCTCCTTATCACCCACGTCCTGGCCGTTTCGCAGGCTACCAATGCAGAGTCTGCGACCCTCTTCAAATTTCCCCTCCTCCGCCGCTAATTCTGCGAGATTGATAGCAAGCGAAATGGCGAACTCGGACTTTTGACCCAGCTCGTCCGCGACCTGCAACCCCTCCTCGTAAAATGCGCGTGCGCGCGCATAGTCGCCTTGGTCAAACGCTACTTTCCCAAGGCCCTCAAGCCCTCCTACCACTGCTCTTTTGAGGCCAAGCCTCCGGCCTATCGTCAAAGTTTCTTCGTAGTAGACGGCCGCCTTCTCGATGTTGCCGAGCGCAGACTCTATTTCGCCCAGCGTGTGAAGGTCCATTCCGTATTCATAACCGACCTGTTTGATATTCGCGACAGCTCGCTCGACCAGGTCGCGGGCGCGCTCGTAATTGCCTCGAAACATCGCGACAACCCCCAAGTCCAGGAGCGATCTCCAGAGAAGGTCTTTATCTCCCAGATCTTTTCCGATCGACGAACTTTGTTGCAGCAACGTGTCGGCACGATCAAGCTCGCCGCGATAAGCAGCGACGCCGCCCAAGTTATCTAGAGCCAACCCGACCCAGCGCCGGTTTCCTGATTGTTCACAGAGGCGCAGACCCTGTTCAGTAAGGGCGACAGCGTGCTCATATTCGCCCTGCCAACACGCGAGCCGGCCGGCCCGGACATACGCTTCGCCGCGCAGGTGCACTAATGTCTCTGGACTTTGCGCAATGGTTTTCTTGAAGCACTCCCGACCTTGAGCCAGGTAACCACGGAACTCCCAGAACCAGCCTAACGCATTCGATAGCTTTAAGGCACTTTCCGGCTCATTTTCCGCGGCCCATGCCAGTGCCGCGAGCAAGTTGGCGTGTTCTAATTCTAGCTCCTCCACAGCCAACAGCCTGTCCGGACCGAGCAATCGCGATGCGGCGCCCTGAGCAACGCGCAGGAAATAATAAACGTGTCGCCTTTGCGCCACCGGCAAAGCACCGCTTTGACGGAGTCGATCCTGCGCATATTGCCGAATCGGTTCGAGCAGGCGGTAGCGCGTCGTGCCAGTCTGGTCGCGTACGAGCACGAGCGACTTTTCCACCAGTTGAGTCCCTAAATCCAGGATGTGCTCACGCTCGATCCCCTCCCCGGCACAAACGTTTTCCGCTGCTTTGAGATCAAAGCCGCCCGCGAAAACCGAAAGTCGCTGAAACAAGCTCCGCTCTGCGTCGGTAAGCAGCGCATAACTCCATTCGATCGTCGCTCGCAGCGTTTGATGGTGCGGCATCGCCGTACGCTTCCCGTGCGAGAGCAGCTCGAAACTGTCCCGCAAACGTTCGGCAATTTGCGCAACGCTCAACGCACTCATGCGCGCCGCTGCCAACTCGATGGCCAGTGGAATACCTTCCACCCGCCAACAGATTTGCGCCACGGCTGGGGCGGTTGCGTTCGTCAGCGCAAATCGCGACTGGATAGCCACCGCTCGATCCCGAAACAGCTGAACGGCTTCAAACTGACACAGCGACTTAAACGACATCGTCGCACCCGGGTCAGGAGTCGCGAGCGACGGCACCTGCCAAACGCTTTCGCCAGCAACCCCAATTGCTTCGCGACTGGTGGCGATGATTCGTAAGTTGAAGCACGTTTTCAGCAGCGCGCTGGCAAGCGTGGCGCAGGCATCGAGCAAATGCTCGCAATTGTCCAGGACGAGGAGAAGACGCTTGGAGCGCAGGCGATCGACGAGGGTTTCCATCAACGCACGCCTTGGCTGTTCGGGAATGCCGAGGGCTTTGGCAATAAGTTGGGTAACCAAGTCAGCATCGGACGCGGGCGCCAACTCCACCAGCCAGACACCGTCTGGATATTCGGCCAGTAAATCGGCTGCAACCTGCAGCGCAAGCCGTGTCTTGCCGGAACCACCAGCGCCAGTAAGCGTCAACAACCTGGTCTCGGCGAGAAGTTGTTTAATTTCGATTATTTCCGCTTCGCGTCCGATGAAGCTCGACAATTGCGCAGGCAAATTGTTGCGCTGTAACCGTTTCTTGCCGCGAGTGAAGATAGCGCTGCGTCGCGCGCGGATTGGCTCCCGCCGAAGCAAGCGTTCAACATCTTCGGCCAGCTCGCGAGCGGAAGGATAACGGCGCTGGGGATCTTTCTCCAGGCACTTGAGACAGATCGTGGCAAGATGGACGTCTACCTTGGAATTCCATAGCTGCGGGTTTCGTGGCTCGGTTTCCAGGACCAGCCGAATCGTCTCGTAGGGGGTTCCGCCGGCGAACGGCGCCCGGCCCGTCAACATCTGATAAAAAACTGCGCCCAATGAGTAAACATCCGCAGCCGGTGTTAGCTCCTTGGCCTGGCCGGCCGCTTGTTCTGGCGGCATATAGCTCGGTGTTCCAAGAACATCGAACGAATTGGTCACCGTGCTTTTCTGCTCGATCAAACGCGCCAAGCCGAAGTCAGTCAGGTAGGGTTCTCCATGTTTATCCAACAAAATGTTTCCCGGTTTGATGTCGCGATGCAGAATTCCGCGCTCATGCGCAAACTGGACAGTACGGGCGATCTTTACGAACAACTCAGCGGCGCGTCGAGTCGACATCGGCTTTCCTCCAAGGGCTGCGTCCAACTGACCGCCGTCGACAAATTTCATGCTGAAGTAGCAGGAGCCCTCGCGCTCGCCGATTTCGTAAATCGGAACAATCCGTGGATGCTCCAAACTCGCCGCCGCTTCTGCCTCGCGACGAAAACGATTCAGGTGAGGTGTGCTCGCCCATTGACCGAGACCGATTATTTTTAGCGCGACGGTTCGATTTAGACTTTTCTGCCGCGCACGGTAAACGACACCCTGGCCGCCACGGCCAAGTTCTTCGAGTAACTCATAGTCGCCAAATTCGAGTTGCATTTGGCGCCGACTCGACACGGTAGTTGCATCATGTTCGTCCCCGAGCGGCCCTAGAACAGTTTTGAACAAGCACACGCTGCAAAGCCCTTGTGGCGCGTCTGCGAAGATTTTACTCCGACATTCGTCGCAAATTCGGTCTCCAGTTGTTACAATGCTACTCGGTCGATTAGTCACTGGTACACGTCCTATCCCAAATCTCGTTAGAAGTTACATCTGCAAAACAGCAATAAAATGCCGCAGCTCGTCATCCACGTCGCCAGGCACGGCTACGGTATGCGCGATTTCCTCGCGCACCAACTCCCGATAACGCTGTCGCAGGCGATAGAATGCCTGCGTCACCGCATTTTCGGTCATCCTTAATTCCTGCGCGATCTCTGCCTGAGAACGTTCCTCAGGTTCGCCGGTAAGTAATTGCTTTAGCCGATCGAACAATGCGGCATTGCCTGCCTTGCGATATTCTTCACCCAGCCGTGCGAACACTTGGTCCAGGAGAGTTAAAGCCCACCGCCGCTCATAAATTCGATCGGCGGTCAGCGCATCCGCTGGTTCAAGGTCGGCGCGCTCGCGCGCGCGCAGCTCTTCCAACGCTACAAGCGGTCTTCCTTCACCACGTTTGACGGCCATCTCGCGCCGATGCGCCTTAGCGAGGAAATTTTTGAGTGAAGCCAGAAGATAGGAACGTAATCGACCCTTTTCCCGGCGCACCGCATCCAGATCTCTTCTCTCCAACAGCACCGCGAAGAACCCCTGAGTAAGATCTTGTGCTTCCTCAGGAGCATAGCCCTGCCGCCTGACGAAACCGTAAAGCGGCCACCAATAAAGGCGGCACAGCTTTTCCAATGCTTCGTCTGCCGCCGGCGATTGGCCTTGGGCGGTTAAAACCACACTCCATTGCGTCGTAGTGAAAGCAACAGGTCCATCCCCTCGGGCATCTGCCGGAACAACCCCAGTCAGTGAAGGCACCTGATCAGCCGCAGACACTGCGCCATTAAAACGAAAATCGCTCTCAAAATCAAGCTTAGATCCATGCACTCGTGTCAGACTATATCCCCAACGGAGTCCTCTTCGTTCCCCCCGACAATCAGTCATCGGAATTATGAATCAACTCAAACCTCAAACGCAGGCCGGAGGTGCCGGATTTGCTTTTAACTGGAAGTGATCGAAAACATCCGCCATGAACGCCGAACAAAGGCGGATAGAAGAAAACAACTTGCAGCAGCAGCGCTGGCACCTGTGGGGGCCATACCTTAGCGATCGGCAATGGGGAACGGTGCGCGAGGACTACAGCGCAAACGGCGACGCCTGGAACTACTTGACGCATGAGCAAGCGCGTTCGCGTGCTTATCGCTGGGGCGAAGATGGCCTTGCCGGAATTTGCGACTACAAGCAGCGGCTCTGCTTCGCTTGGGCGTTCTGGAATAGTCAGGATCCAATTCTAAAAGAACGGTTATTTGGATTAACCGGACCACAAGGTAATCACGGCGAAGATGTCAAGGAACTCTATTGGTATCTCGATAATACACCGTCCCATTCCTACATGCGGATGTTGTATCGTTATCCGCAGACTCGCTTTCCCTATGAAGAACTAATTAGCCGCAATGGTAACCGGTCACGAATGGAGCCCGAATTCGAGCTCTGGCACACCAACGCTCTGGCGGAGCGGCGCTACTTCGACATCGAGATCGCTTATGCCAAAAGAACCCCAGAGGATATTTTGATTCGCGCAACCGCGACCAACCGCGGACCGGAGCAGGCTATCTTGCATTTTCTGCCGACGATTTGGTTTCGCAATACCTGGAGCTGGGGCCGTGACGCTCGCAAACCGAGCTTGCGTGAAGGCACGCCTGCGATGATCGAAGCCAGCCACGGTGTGCTTGGCCGCTACCAACTTCATTGCGAAAACGCCGACGCCCTTCTCTTCACCGAAAATGAATCCAACCTCGAACGTTTGTGGGGCGTCCCAAATCCCAGTCCGTTCGTGAAGGACTTTATCAACGACGCGGTAACTCAGAATAAGATCGAGCTTATCAACCCGGAGAAGGTTGGGACAAAAGCTGCTGCACATTATCGATTCACGATTCCGGCTAACGAGTCGCGGACGATTCGCCTGCGACTAATGCGAGTGGAGGGCGGAGCTCCTGCGACGCCGGGCTCGCAGGAGCTCGCCCCTCCAGTACAGCCTGCGGAGAGCAACAATCATCCGTCAACCAGCGACGCAGTCGTTCCCCTCTCCCCAACCCTCTCCCCAACCCTCTCCCCTGCCCTCACTGGCACTTCGCGTCCGTCTCTCCCCGCGGGAGAGAGGGAGACGGTTGGAGTGAGGGCAACACGACGACCTTTCGATGACTTCGATGAAATCCTTGCCACGCGCCAAAACGAAGCCGACGAATTCCATGATTCGGTCGCGCCAGTCAATCTACCTTCCGAGCATAAGGCAATTCAGCGGCAGGCTTTGGCCGGATTACTCTGGACTAAGCAATTCTATTACTATGTCGTAGAGGAATGGCTCACGGGTGATCCGGCTAATCCCTCTCCACCAGATTCGCGCTGGAGCGGTCGTAATTTCGATTGGCAACATCTTTATAACGAGCGCGTCATGTCGATGCCTGATAGTTGGGAATTTCCATGGTACGCCTCGTGGGACCTGGCCTTTCATTGCATCCCACTGGCCTTGGTCGATCCGCATTTTGCCAAAGATCAGCTCGATATTGTAGTTCGCGAGTGGTACCAACATCCCAATGGTCAGCTTCCTGCCTACGAATGGAACTTTAGTGATGTAAATCCGCCCGTCCTGGCGTGGGCGGCCTGGCGCGTTTTCCAAATCGAGCGCAAACAGTCCGGCAAAGGCGACCGCGCGTTCCTGGAAACGATCTTCCACAAACTGCTGCTCGCCTTTACCTGGTGGGTGAATCGGAAAGATTCCGAAGGTAACAATATCTTTCAGGGGGGATTCCTTGGGCTCGATAACATCGGCGTATTCGATCGCAACGCCTCCTTTCCCGACGGTAGCCATCTTGAACAAAGCGATGGCACGAGCTGGATGGGAATGCTTTCGCTGAACCTGATGCGGATTGCGATTGAACTCGCCCGTGAAAATCACGTTTACGAAAATATCGCGACCAAGTTTTTCGAACATTTCCTCGGCATCGCCGCCGCCATGAACAATCTCGGCGGCAGTGGAATCGGCCTCTGGCACGAAGAAGACGAATTCTACTACGACGTGCTGCACACGCCGGGCGGCCGCTTTTTGCCATTGAAAGTTCGATCGATCGTCGGCTTGATGCCGTTGCTCGCGGTAGAAACGATCCAATGGCAGTTGATCGACGCACTACCCGGATTCAAGTCGCGGCTTGAATGGTATCTGGCGTATCGGCCTGACCTCGCTAGTCTGGTATCGCGCTGGCATGAGCCTGGCATGCACGAGACCCGACTTGTCGCGCTCACCCGCGGCCATCGCCTGAAATGTCTGCTTCGGCGCATGCTCGATCCGGAGGAATTTCTGAGCGACTACGGCATTCGCTCGGTGAGCAAGTATCACCGGGATCATCCATACCGCCTGATTGTTCAAGGCGAAGAGAAAGTCGTGAACTATGAACCAGCGGAGTCACAAACTGGAATCTTTGGCGGTAACTCCAACTGGCGTGGCCCCGTTTGGTTTCCTATCAATTACCTGCTGATCGAGTCACTTCAGCAATTCCATCACTACTACGGTAACGAATTCAAAGTAGAATGCCCAACTGGGTCCGGTACGTATTTGACCTTGAAGGAAGTCGCCAATGAACTATCAAACCGATTAATCAAGCTCTGGCTGCGTAATGAGAAAAGCGAGCGGCCTTTTCTGGGCGCTTCCGCCGGTGCATTCAACCCCGAAACCGATTCCGAGCTTTACTGGTTCCACGAGTACTTTAATGGCGACGACGGTGGTGGCCTCGGCGCTTCCCACCAAACCGGTTGGACCGCGCTAGTCGCGAAGTTGATCCAACAACAGGGCGAGTTCGGCACGATCGTGAAATAATTTGAACCGCGGATAACGCGGAGAGCGCAGATGAAACGGATTTAGAGGCACGGCCTCTGTGTCGTCCACCCTCCTTCTCTCGAATCGGCTGATCAAAGTTGTTCCTGCGCGACGAGAAATGGTAAGCGGCCATTTGAGGGTTGTAGCATGCGCTTTCTCGAGCGCATCAGCTTTTGGGGGATGAGCATTGCTCAATTGCTCGGGCCGCGCGGTTGTAGCGCGGCTACGGCAACGACGACGATCAATGCGGCGTGAACGTGACGCTGGCCGGGTTCTGGTTTGGCAAGAGTGGCGCCGTGTACAGCGCGTAGCCGCCGGCGCCCGCCGCGCCGTCGCGCACTGCCGGGCAGGTGAAGCTCACGGTCGCACTGCCATCGACGATGGCGTTGGCCACGCTGTCGCCGACCGCGCACGCCACGCCCACGCCAAGCGCGGCGCTGCGCTCGCACGCGCGCACCATCTGCGGGCCGCCGCCGGGGGCCACCTTACAAGAAAGGTTGACTGTGGCTCCGGGCGTGCAGCTAGGCAGCCCTTGGGGCGCCGCCTGGAAGCCGCAATCGCGCAGCGGCCCGATCTGGCCGCGCGTGCATGGGTCGGTGACGAAGCTGCCGCCTGGCGAGCTGATCTGCGTCTCGCCGTGGTTGTTGACCTGCCACAAGCTTGGGAACAGGCAGCGGATGCGCGACTGCGGCAGCCCGTTCTCAGCGATGAACGAGGTCGGGTCGAACGCGATGTCGGCAAGGTTGAGCGGATCGACCGGATTGTTGTTGGCGTCGAGCGTCTGCCCCTCGCACAGGAACTGGTCGGGATTGGAGTCGAACGTTAGCGGGTGCGGCTGGGTCGCGTCGACATCGGTAATGTCGACCCACTGCCCCGGGATGCCGAACTCGTACTCGTCGCCCCAGCCAGCGCCGATGCCCTGGTATTCGCAGGTCTCGTGAATGGCGGTGAGCGGCGTCACCTCGTCGTTGTGGAAGCGGTTCGTGTCCTCGAGGCAGAAGGCGCGCTTGCTACCCGGCGCGCCGTTGTAGCCGAAGTTGCCGTAGTGCGAGAAGTGGTAGTGCTGGTGGCACGGGCTGAACACTAAGACGTTGCTCTTGACCCACGGATTCGACGGGTCCCTCGGATCACCAATATGGATCGGCTTGGTCCCGTCGTTGCGCACCGTCGCCGAGAAGGCAAGCAGGCGCCGCCAGCCCAGCTTGGCGATCGTGCCCTCGGCGAGATCACATGAGCCGGGCGCGAAGTAGCGGTAGAAGATGCGGTTCTGCTCGACCATGTCCTCGGTAACGACCGCGAGGTCGGCACCGGTCGGGTTGGCGATGGCGCCTACGCGGAAGGCGCTGGCAGTGTTCGGGTCGTAGGCCACGCACGTGAAGTGCATGTTAGTCTTGACGATGCCGGTGTGCTTCTGCAGCGCCTCGACGCACGATTCCTTGGGCACGACTGTGACGTGGCAGGACGAGCTGTGCGGCCTGCACGTGTCGTCGTAGAAGTACCATGTGTTCTCTTCGAACACGCTGCCGACTGGATATTCAAATTCGTCCATACAGGCGTAGCCGGTGCGCTCAAGTAGCAGCTCAGGATCGGACGGCAGGTTGAAGGGTTCGTCCCAGTCGCCGCCAATTTTCGCAAGGTTAGGCTCGACGGCGCCGGGCGACGCTGCATCGGTGACAAGATAGGTCTGGAAGTGGTAGTTGGCTGCGACGAGATCGTGGCCGTTCTGTGCTATGCGCGACGGCGCGCTCGTGAGCTGGATGTGCCACACGCTTTGAGGCGGTAGCGGCAGCGGGCCGCGCACCTTGGACGCGTTCGACCACGCCGACGGATAATAGAGGGCACGAAAGACAAGGCGGTAGTAAGTGTCGCGCGTCTGGCGCTGGGCGCGGTCGGTCCAGAACGAGGCATTCTGCGCCAGCGCCCACGCGGCCGCAGCCTCGCGCTGCGGGCCAACTGGAATCTCGTCGAGCAGCACTGCAACTTGGGAGTCCATGTCCATGCGCACCAACGCGCCGCCGGCCGCGGTCGGACTGCCGCCTCCGTCGCCACCTCCACCGGCAGCGAAGACGACCATTGCAGCACCTAGGATCAAGAGCGTGCTCGCACTTGCGATGCGTAGATGGGAGAAGACGCGACTTTGACTTACGTTGTGAGAAGTTTTCATACGGTTAATTTTTCTTTTGTTGTTCGGCCTTCTCCGAATTCTCACCCTTGTGAAGTTATTTCGGGCGTTCACTCATGTCCTATAGCAGATCCGGATTGCGGCCCGCAAAATTACCGTCTTCTGCAGACGCCTAACAGACTTGACGCTCGCGCTCTGTTAGCAAGTCTGCCGGGCAGATGTCAATCCTTTTTGCAGTCGTAGTTTCTAACTACCTATGTCTATCCGCAGCGGAAATAATTCCAAACAAGCCGTTACCGGCAAAGTCAACGAAATTAACACCGGCAGTGAAGAATAGTTCGGCGCAATCACAATCTTTATTCTGCTCGAAAATGAAATCCCAAAGTCCGGGTATTACGATCGGCTGACCGTCTTTCTTTCGTAGCGTCCCGAGCAACTTGCCTGATTGATCGAAGGCATTGATTCGGCCGTCTTCCACGTTTCCAATTAGGATCGCCCCACTGAATTTGCCGAAATTATCCGGGGCCTTGGCAATTGGCCACGGGTTTACCAAGGGACCGTGTCCGCCGGCATTTGCGGCAAAGTGATTTGGCGTGAGCAAGTTGCCGTCGACATCGAAGATATCCACGATGCCGCCAAAAGGCGGCGCGAATCCGGCGAAGGTGACGAAGATTTTCCCATCGACACCTTCTACCTGGAAGACTGTGTTTTCAGGATATTGAGAGGTAACTGTTGGATCAGTAAATGAGCCGATTCCATGGAAATGTCCCCCAAACATGTCGATCCGATTGTTGCTAATGTCGGGACCGTTTCCGCTATCTGCCGCATAGAGAACGATCTGGCCATGGCTATTACGGCCGAGCATCAATCCAGTGTAACTTGCCGCGAATGGTTGCTCAGCAGAATTGTCTATGACAACGATGGCATGATTGGCATCGACGTCTGGGTTCCATCCGCTGATCGTGCCGTCCAGGGTGGCAAAGAGGAAGCGGGCCGGAGCGGACTTGCCATGCGCTGAAATCACAAACTGTTTTGTCGGGTTATAGGCCACTCCTGTAGGAGTGCCGACCGGTCCGAAAGGCTGACTCGGTGCTGGGGGAATAGTAATAACAAGCGGGAGCGGTTTGCCAGGTAAGGCCGGGCTAGATTGAGCATAAAAGGTTGCGACTCCAGTTGCGGTGTTGGCTACACAGAACGAGCCATCCGGTGCAGTATCCATCCCCCACCCGTTCAAATACCGATCAGTGTAGAAGGCTATTCCCGGTTGGTAGCCAACGAGATTAGTCTGGACGTATTGCGCGAATGAAGATCGGCTAATGAGTGTGAGTGAACCGACGACAATTGCGAAGAAAATTCGAGAGCTGTTTTTCATAATAGTGTTTGCTTACGATGGATTACGATCACCCCATACTGAACGGAATTGGGCGCGAGGTTACGCAAGTTCTGGTGGGGGCGGTGACCCCCGGCTGTCGCATGGACAAAAGCGCCAGCCGCGATCGACGAATGCGGTCACAGTTATTGGATGGCGCCGGCCTGGGCGCCTTCCATCAAACCGCTTGGACCGGGCTGGTGGCCAAACTAATCCAGCAGCAGGGCGCTCTCGGCTCGATCGACAAATCCGACGCTGGCAAGGTACGAATTGCAGCTCTACTAAAATCGCTTTTTAAATGCCACGTACCAGAATCGGCCTTTAATGTCGTGGGTCGATTCCTCGAAGCCGTTCTCGAACGCGCCGGCAAGAAAAGGCGGATTCTGGTCGAACACGTTGTTCATTCCGAGCGTGATCGTGGTGTTATCCAGCCAGGCGCGCCAGCCACAGTTGGTGCCCGTCCTGCTAGTCGTCGCAACTTTATCCTTACTATTGGTGGCGTCTTTTCCGCCGCCCTTAGCATAACCAGCGGGCGTAGATTCAGTCGTAGGCGGGGAAAAGTTGAAAGTATAGTTAAGAATTAGATCAAGGGTAGTAAACTCGCGCACTTTGCGATTAAACTCCGGAAGATCATAGAATTGACCGATGTAGTGCACGGTAGCTCCAACATCAACGCCGGCGAACCAGGTGTGTGCCGGGCCGTCGTAGAACAAGCTGGCATATAAGCGATTGTGCGGCAGGGATCCACCTATGTTACTCCCCAGAAATTGTCCGGCAATACCCATACGCTTCACGGCTGGATTAGACTGAAGTTCGTAGCGAGATAAGTACGTGCCGTTAAGGGTAAAAGTGACACGACCCCAATCACCGTGGCCGAAGATCGAAGTATCGAGTTGGTAGATTGCTTCGTAATCGAGACCTTCCTCGATAATGCGCGACAAGTTTTGAGTTGTACTAATAATGCTTACGATTGAGCCATCGGAATTACGAATGATTTGATCCTGGAAGAGGCCGCCCACCGGCGCACCATTTGGCAAGGTGCCGGTGCGGGTGCTCCAGTTAGTATCGACAACAAACTGTGGGTTGAGCGTGCCGGTGATATCGCGCAGATCGATGTGATACCAATCCGCGCTGAGCGTCAGACCCTGCAGCCATTTCGGACTCCAAACTATTCCGTAGCTCCATTCGTAGGCATTCTCCGACCGGAGATTAGGATTACCACCCAAAATTAGTGTCACGAATTCTGGAGTCAGCCCGGCAGGATCAATAATCTCCGCCGGGACCGTAGCTTGTGACGTGAAAATCTCAGATAACTGCGGCGCGTGAAAAGCTTCGCTGTAGGTGCCACGAATAGTTAACGAGGAGTCAAACGGCTGCCAACGAACTGAAAACTTCGGTTTCTCCGTTTCGCCGAAGTCGCTAAAGTTCTCATAGCGTTCAGCCGCCTGAAACTCGAGGCTGTAGAGTCCCCAGCGGAAGTTCCAACTCGGGCTGGTAATAGGAATTCGCAGCTCCCCGTAGGCCGCCCACACATCACGTGTTCCATGGATTGGCTGAAAGTTTTGTCCGCCGATGACCTGACCAGAAGCGACGAGAGCGTCCGGCTCGTCATCAATCGTCTCCTTGCGATGTTCGCCGCCGAGAGCGAAGGAAATCGGTCCGCCTGGTAACTTTACCAGGTCGCCGTAGAATTTCGCATCTTCAAGGGTGAGGTCTGTAACTGCGTTGCGGTTAGTCGTGATGAATATGCCTGGCAACCTTAAATTGTGCGCGGCGGCCGCTCCTCGCGCGAATGGGTCAAAAGCCGTCGCCGGGTCGGTCGAAAGCAGGGCGTTACGCAAACCAATCGAACTCACAACGCCGGAGACATGTTCGTGCCGGTCGTCGCGGTTGTATCGGAAACCAAACTCGTAGCCCCAGGTCTTGAGCAGATCGTTAGTAACCAAATCACTGAGCTCGCCTCGCAGTCCGGAGTCGAACAAATAGTTGTTTGCTTCTCTCTCATCTACGCGTGCACCAGCTTCCACTGCCCGGTAGCGGACATTGGTAGTATAACCCATGCCATCGACTACGGTATCTGGCACTGTAAACGGGTTATATGCGTTCTGTATGGGCACGCTGATACCGGGTCCGATCGAGAAAGGATCCGGCACAAACGGCGGCGGTGCGATGGCATCGTTATAAAATGTCCGCACATATTTGAAGTCGGCGAACGCGCGCAGCCATTTATCGCATATATCCCGTTCCATCGAGCCATAGAAATACTGCCGATCGGCCGGAGCCACGCCTTGCGTGAACTCGGCGAAGTTAAACGCGAAGAAATCGCTGTTTGGATTAAGCGAATTGCGCGGGACGTAGTCGGCTGGATCATCAGCGGGACCGCTACCGGCGATTGAGTGCGGCGGAGCCGTCGGCGCATTCAGGCCCGGCCGCAGCACAAAGCCATCGATCCGGCCAGAAAAAGTACCAGAGCGCGTATCCCGGCCGCCGAATCTGCGGAAATTTGCAGTAGATGAGATGTCACGGTCGCGACTGGCAATACCGGCCCGATCGTAATCCTCCGCATAGATAACAATGTCGGTCTTGTCATCCCCGGTGCCGGCTAGAAGGTAGGCATCGACTTCGCGCATGTCATTGGAAGCACCCAGGTTGGTGTTCCCAACGCTGCCATACAGCTCGAGCCCGCGGAACTTATGCTTATAGTAAACGTTGAACACGCCGGTGACCGCGTCCGAGCCATAGATAGCTGAGGCGCCATCCTTCAGAATATCGATGTGATCGATCAGCCCTAAGGCAAGGATCGTGTTCGCGTCAACGCCGACGCCACCGTTCCAGGCATAAGGTGCAAGGCGGCGCCCGTCGAGCAGAACCAGCGTTTCCTTGAAGATCCCGCGCAGATTGATATCAACGACGCCGATTTCATTGCCATTATCATTGGCCGCCGTCCCGGTGGCGATCGGCAATCGCGCCACAAAATCGCTGGGATTGCGCGCGCCAAGCTTGCGAATGTCTTCTGGACGGTAGGTATCCACCGGGTTTGGTCCGACTTCCTCGGCAGTGGGAATGTTTGAGCCGGTAACAATAACGCGTTCGGCGGTGGCTTCCGTGCCGGCACTGGCAGGCGGTTCAGGGGTTTGCGCGCGCATGGTGCAGGAGTAGAGCCCTGACAGCGCGACTCCGATCGCGCTGGCCGAACGGCACAAACCTGCTCGCATCCCGGGGGTACTGAACGAAAGCTATCGTGAGGTTACGGAGACGCGTGTTCAAAACCGCCTGCGCTTAGTAACAAACTCAGCTATTTCGGCTTCAGCGAAGCGACAATTTTCTCAAACCGCGGATCGCCCCGAAGCGAATCCCACTGCGGCCCAAATCGCAAATCGCCATAGGTGACCCCATTCGAAATCTTCGCCAGTTCTTCAAGTTGTTGCAGCGCTTCTTCTCGTTGTCCTAACCAGCAGTAGACAAGCGCTCGCGTTTCCAGAAAACTCGGACGCTCCAGTGGATCGTTGCCTATTTCGCTCTTAAGAGACTCCTCGACTGCGTGCAGGGCTTCTGCTTTGTGGCCTAGAGCAGCCTCCGCTTCGGCCAGGTCGGTCAACCAGAAACCTGAGGCCGCATTTTGCGGATAATCACGCAGCCGAGCTTCTAATCCCTGTTTTGCATCAAAGAACAACAAACGAGCTTTTTCATTGTCGTCCCGCGCTCGCGCGACCTGAGCGGCAAAAAAGCTATCTGGCGCCAGAAACTCGCGATGTGCCAGTTCTGCTCTGGCAGCGACAGCGCGATCCGCTTCGTCATAATCATGGAGCAGCATCGCGATGTTGTAGCGTTGCAGCATGGTTTGAACGGTTTTGGATTCGGCTGCCGACATTTGGTCGAGCGTAGCACGAGCAAGTTTCAGATCGCCTTGATTGACCGCGATTCCCGCCTTCTGCTCTCGAAAGATGTCAGCCTTTTCTGGAAAATCCGCGATGGCGCGATCAGCCGCTCGTAACGCATCGCTGTAGCGCCGCGTCATACCGAGGGTGCGGACCACCTCGGAACGAATCCGAGAATCGCGCGGATCGAGCTCGCTCGCTTTTATAAAGTGACGAACGGATTCAGTCCAGCGGCCGAGACGGCGCTCAATCTGAGCGCTCAACAATGCGACATCGACGCTGTTCGGCAGCGATTGGGCTGCCAGCTCCAGCTGTTCCAACGCATGGTCGTAATCGCGGTGACGGCGGTAAAAGAAGACTGCGTGCGCGAGATGTGTCTCGCCGGCGTCTGGCGCCAGGCGTGAGGCAGCTTGCACTGCGGCTTCGGCCGCCTCTAGATAAGACGCGGTAAGCGAATCTAGGTAGAGATTCAGGTTTGTATCCACTAACAAACAATAGGCGAGGGCGAACCTGGAATCGCGCGCGACGGCCTTGTTGAGCAGGTCGACTGCAGTCTTCAAGTTTTCCTCGGCCTTCGGATCCGTAATCATGTCCGTCGCGTACAACAACCCCTTCGCGCGCAGGTAAAGGTCGTAAGCCTGCATGTCCTGCGTCGGTCGTTGCTCGATGGACGCTTTCTCAGTGGGAGATAACGCCGCCTTAAGTCGTGAGACGATGGTCTGGGCAATTTCGCTTTGAATCGCGAACACATCGGCCAATTGCCGGTCGTATTTCTCGGCCCACGTCTGCGCCTCCGTGCGGCCATCGATAAGCTCAGCCGTCACGTGAATTCGATCGGCGACCTTGGCCACGCTGCCCTCGAGAATATAACTAACGCCGAGCGCCTGCGCGATTTCGCGAATCGGCTTCGTGCTACCGCGGTACTGCGCCACGCTTCTTCGGCTGATTACCTTCAGGTCGGCTACCTTGGCCAGATCAGCCAGGATGTCGTCCTGCACACCATCAGCGAAGTAACTATTCTGTTTGTCTTCACTTAAGTATTCAAATGGCAGAACTGCGATCGACTTCTCCAGTGCCTTGGCGGTGAGTTGATGGACGAGAAGGAATGCAACTACTCCAGCTAGCGCTAGGCTCGTAGCAATAGCGACCGAAAAATTTCTTCGTTTCCGCTGTCGCGCCGCGACTTGTTCCTTCAGCTTCCGAGGTAACTCCGGGTTACCAATCCCGTCGGTATAAAGATTAACCAGCGGCAAGCTGACGTCGTGTTTGACCTGGCATTCGCCCAAATCGTGCAGCAGCGGCTGCCATTTGCGATAGTGCGCGAGGTCTTCAGCTACATGCTTGGAAAGCAGAATGTGACCGGCATCCGCGCAATCCATTACTCGCTGCGCCATGTTAATACCGGCGCCAGCAATGTTGGTGCGGTCGTTTACATCAGTGATTGGATTTACCGGACCGCTGTGAATGCCCATCCGCAACGGAATCGGCGGCCCGTCTCGCAAAGCTTCGCTGATTTCCATCGCGCATTGGGCCGGCGCTTCCGGCGTGGTGGAAAAGATTAGCGCCATCCCGTCGCCGGTCGGGAGCCGCACCAGCTTGTCCGCCGCATCCGCTTCACGGAACTGTGGCGACTCACGCACCGCTCGATTGAGCCGGTGCATGATCTGGTGCTGATCATTGATCAGCAACTTTGAATAGCCGACTACATCGATGAAAAGGATGTGCGCGATCTCGAGACGAAGATCAGAATCAAGCTCGGCCGACATGTTATTCTTCGTGGCGCGCAGCTCTAATTATGCCTCAGGATCTAACGAGCGGTCGAGATGAATCACGACCGACGAGCAGAACATTGCCGTGTCAGCGATCGTCCTTCCATTCTATTGGATCGGTACCGGCTTGGCCGCTTCGGCTAAAATCTTTTCGAAGCGCGGATCGTCGCGTAAATCGTCCCACAGTGGATCGAGCTTTAGCGCCCCGAAAGTTGGGCCGTTGGGCGATTTCACAACTGCGGAAAGTTGCTCAATGGCGCGATCTCGTTCTCCAGTCCAGGCATAAACTATCGCGAGATTTGTCGCGTACTCCGGGCCTTCCAAGGCGTCGCGAGTAATTGGGCGAAGTTCAACTGCCCTTTGACTTTCGCGTAATGCGTCTTCCTTTCGACCGAGACCAGCATCGATGATCCCTAGGTCCGACAGCACGTTGGGATCAGGCTCATTGCGCAGCAGAGGTTCATAGCCTTGGCGCGCCGTGAGCAAGTATGAGCGCATTTTGTCATCAGCGCCTTGGGCTCGCGCTGCCAGTGCCGGTAGGAGGGCCAAAAATCGTACGTAGTTGCTGTCGTCCTTAGCCTGCCACCGAGAGACGCTGAGACGCTCCGCTTCAGCATAATTGCGCTCATAGCAAAAAATTCTAAAGCGCAGCCAGGGAAACGCGTTACCGGCTGATATCCTCCCGACCGCCGCTCGGGCCCGCCCAATGTCGCCCTGCGCTAGTGCCAGCTCACTTTTCAGCTTCCAAAATTGATCGGCTGTTTCCGGAAAGGCGGCGAGCGCGCGATCGGCTGTTTGGTCGGCTTCGGCATAGTGGCGCAAAATCACGTAAGTGAGAACCATCTGCGTTAGAGACTGCGGATCGCGCGGATCGAGCTCGTTAGCTCTTGAAAAATGGCGCAGCGCTTCGGCCCAGCGACCAAGCCGGCGCTCGATCAGAGCACTGGTGCGAAAGACATCGGCATTGTTTGGCAATGAACGCGCTGCCACATCCAACTCTTCCAAAGCGTGATCGTAATCGCGATTTCCGTAGTGGTAGAAAAGCGCCTGCGCCAAATGAGTTTCGCCAGCGTCGGGCGCGAGACCCTGTGCAGCGTGGAGGGCCGCTTCCGCCCGGCTGCGGCGCGCTAAGTCGGCTCGGCCGGGGATCCAGTAGAGACTAAGATTCGTCTCCGTTAACAAACAATAAGCGAGCGCGAAGTTTGGATCACGCCGAACTGCTTTTTCCAATAGATCGACCGCTTGAGCCAATCTTTCGATCGCTGCGGGGTCATCCGGGAGCGAGGATCCCGTCGCTAGCGCCTTCGCACGAAAATATAATTGGTAAGCTTCCAGATCCTGCGTGGGCCTCTGTTCGATTGCCGCTTTTTCTGCACGAGTAATCTTCGCGCTTAGCTGGCTAGCGATGTTTTGTGCCAGCTCACTTTGAATGGCAAAGACATCTGTCAGGTCGCGGTCATATTGCTCCGCCCAGACATGCTGGTCGGTGCGCGCATCAATTAACTGCGCGTTAAGACGAATTCGCCCCTCAGATTTACGGACGCTACCTTCCAGCATATAGGAGACGTTAAGTGCCTGACCGATCTTTCGTGTATTTTGCATGCCGCGATATTGCATCACGCTGGTGCGGCTAATTACTTTCAAGCCGGCGATCTTAGCGAGCTTGGTCAAAACATCGTCCTGTATCCCGTCGGCGAAGATGGCGTCCTCTTTGTCGCCGCTCACGTTTTCGAATGGAAGCACCGCGATACCGCCAGGTGGACGCGTCGGTCCGTTTCGCCAGAACATCACACCAGTGAACGTGATGAAACAGACTAACAACGGGATCAGCATCGCCATGGCCGGATGGCGTCTCATCCACTTTCGAACGCGCGTGAAAACGCCGGTTCTGCGCGCGCGAATCGATTCATGGCGAGACCATCGTTCCAAATCTTCCGCCAACTCGAGCGCCGATGAATAACGGCGCTGTGGATCTTTTTCCAAACACTTCAGGCAGATGGTGGCGATATCGCGATCGATCTTTGGATTCCAGAGACGCGGATGACGCGGTTCAGCTTCTAAAACCAGCCGAATGGTTTCGAAAGTGGTTCCACCAGCGAAAGGCGGCTGGCCGGTGAGTAGTTGGTAGAAGACAGCACCAAGCCCATAAACATCAGTCGCTCTAGTCGACTGAGTAGCTCCTCCCGCAGCTTGCTCCGGCGTGATGTAACTTGGCGTTCCCAGCACCTCTATCGTGCGCGTGATTGTGTTTTCGCCTTCGACCAAACGCGCCAGACCAAAATCGGTCAGGTGCGGCTCGCCCTTTGTGTCGAGCAAAATGTTTCCGGGCTTAATGTCGCGATGCAGAATTCCGCGCTCGTGCGCGTACTGGACGGTGCGCGCGAGTTCCGCAATTAACTCTGCTGCGTGCCGAATCGAAATCTGATTACGCGCGATGACTTGATCGAGCTGCCCGCCGTCAATGCACTTCATGCTGAAGTAGCAGGCGCCGTCGCGTTCCCCGATTTCGTAGATTGGAACGATCCGCGGATGATCCAGGCCAGCTGCCGCTTCTGCTTCCAGTCGGAAGCGTCTGATGTGAGCTTCGGTCGCCCAATGGCCAAGGCCGATCACCTTTAGGGCGACTGTACGGTTCAGGCTCTTTTGGCGCGCGCGAAATACCACGCCCTGACCGCCCCGGCCGATTTCTTCCAGTAACTCGTAATCGCCGAAGTCCATTAGCACCGGCCCAGTCGGTCGATGACGCGGCTGGTCGTCTGACCGGTCAGCCCCAAGAGCAGTTTCCAACAGGCAGGCGGCGCACGAATCACCCGGCAGGCGGGACACGATGATGGCGCCACACCTGGCGCACACTTTGGCTCGTTTCATTGTGCGGTCATGCGCCATCTCTAACGTATGATGCACGGAATTCTCGCCTTGGTTACGCCCGCAGAGCGATGATTAGCTCGCGCAGCTCATTGTCGATGTCCGCCGGTGTCGCGACAGTATCTGCAATCTCTTCCCGCAGCAGCTGCTGATAACGTTGCCGCAGCCGATGGAAAGCTTGCTTCACGGCGTTCTCTGTCATGCCAAATTCGCGCGCGATTTCTGCCTGACTCGGGTGATCGGCTTCATCCGCCAGCAGTTCGCTAAGTCGCTCTGATAAGCCCGGCCGGCCAACATGCTGACTCTCATCAACTAATTGCGCGAAGACCCGGTTTAGCACGGTGAGGGCCCAACGCCGATCAAAGATTCGATCAGCACTCAACGTGTCCGATTCAAACTCTGCGCCTTCTTCGCTGGGTAAGTTCTCAAATGAAATCAACGCGCGACCTTCACCACGTTTCAGCGACGTGGCGCGGCGGCGATCATTAGCCAGAAAATGCTTAAGGGAGCCCAGCAGATAGGAGCGTAAGCGGCCTTTCTCCCGTCGCACCCCAGCAAAGTCTCCGCGTTCCAGTAATTGAGCGAAGAAACTTTGGGTAAGATCCTGCGCATCCTCTGTCGTTCTGCCCTCTCGGCGAAGGAAACAATAAATTGGCCGCCAGTAGATTCGGCAAAGCTGCTCCAATGCGTCCTGCGCCGCTGGCGAGGAGCCTTGCGCTTCCAGGACCACGCTCCACTGCGTCGTGACAAATGGGGTCCGCTCGATGCTTTCGGATGCAAGCGCGCTCATCATTTACGCCGTCTGCCGCGACCTCACCCTCGATTACGTACCCTGGACAGATGGCCCCGCATCGGACCAAAAAACTCCGAAAAAATCAAGCTCTTAGGCGAGCGTCGACTTTGCCAGATTAATCCAGCAACAAGGCGGCTTCGGCGTGACCAACCACCTGAGATAGATGGCGAATCTCGCTGCAGAAACACAGGCCGGTGGCCTGTGCGCCCAGCGGGTTTGTAACCCGCTGGTTCACGGAATTTCGCAGGCGTACCTCTTCCTTCAGCGGAGTGCAACTCCGCTGGGCGCACAGGCTACAAGCCTGTGTTCCGAGAGCAATTCAGCGACGCTTGAAATACTGCACCGCTTGCTCGTGTTTCTTCGCAGCCGCGCGCGTCTTAAACGTGCCGAGATTCCTACGCTTGCCTGTCTTCGGATTCTTCTTCCGCGAATATAAGCGGTAACCACCAGACTTAAGTTTTCTGACATGATTTTTTGTCAGTAGCAGGCCGAGCCACATCGCCCATCGGCACATAGGCAAGGATTGGGTGCAATGGAAGACCGAGCCATTTCCCTTTCAGAAAATCGAGTAGCCTCTTCATGGTTACAGTTGCTTTGCGTACAATATTCGCTTCTACCGACCTTCAAGGATGTTGTAGAGGAATGGCAGGCGATAGGCCCGCCCTACAATTCTCGACGGCGAATTGAAGCGACAGACGTCGTAATTGAAAATCGCATTGTAGGGCAACCGTTCCCGGTTGGCGATCCAAACATGCGGCAGGCGGGAACGCCCGCCCTACAATTCTCGATGTTGCGCGCGGCTTGAAAGCCACAGCGCGATCAGAGCGATGAGAATCGCGAAATCGAGCGCGAGATGGGTGGTGAAGCTCCAGTTCTTGCTCGCGTGACCGAAACAACCGCACGTAATGTCGAGCCTCCGCACCTTTGCGATGATACTTGCCGCGATGAAAATGAAGGTCAGCGCCGTCAAAATGAACAATCCCCCGCGGTAAAAGAACCGCAGGATGAGAGCAAGGCCGCAGAGCAATTCCAGCCACGGCAAGTAAAAGGCCAGTCGAACGCCGATCGCCCACGGCAACATTTTGTAATTGTCGATGTCGATGGCGAATCGAAGTGGATCAATGGCCTTGATCACACCTGCGTAAATGAAGATTCCGCCGACGATGAGACCGACGATGCGGCAAAGGACATTCCGCGAGGGCGAGTCCATTTTTACAACAGGAGCAAACGCCCATGGTCCAACGTCCAACACCCAACGCTCAATGGTAGAGTCAGATTGCTGCATTGGACGTTGGGCGTTGAGCGTTGAGCGTTGGGCGTTTTCTTCATCGCTTCGACTTGAGCCACGCTTCCCACCCGCCTTGCAGAACAAATACCTCTTTTAAGCCGGCTTCATCCCTCAAACGGCGCGCTACTTCGCGACTGGCGTTGCAACTTTGACTACTGCAGTAGACGACAATTTTTTTCTCGAGCGACCATTGCGCGAGAAGCGTTGGCAGCAATTCGTTCCAGCGATCTTCATTCAACGGGATCGCGCCCGGGACATGATCCTGTTCGAATTCGTTGTCTGGCCGCGCGTCTACCCAGATCGCGTTCGTGCCCCATGACTGCGCTTGATCGAGATTGACCATCTCGGAAGAGCGATCAGGCGATTGCCAGGAAACCTTGTCGCGAAAGTAAATTGCCTCGCCCATCGCCGGCACAAAGGCGAGCGCAATGAGCAATCGCGCTTGTCGGACCGCGCTCACCTTCACGGTGTTATTGCCTGGGTGATCCTGCCGTCGGCGCGGGCGTGGCTAGATCGTGTCGGATGGTGGAAACGGTAGCCTTGCTCGACGGCGTAATCGCAGTCCCTGATGTTGGCGCAGGAGGCATCACCCGCGCCGCTACTGCGAACGTGTTTCCCGTATTCGCCGGCGAATCGGGTTTGATCGTCAAGGTTGTGTAGACCGCCTTAGTGGTATCGCGAGGTTGGACACTGATCCGAAATTCATTCGGAGCAGAGCCCGCGTCGACTTTGGCGGTGAACTCGGGAGTGGACGACGCAACATCCAGTTTCTTGATGGCGGCGTCTTTGTTTGCTCTTGCGGTGATGATCTTCGCCTTGGGCTCCTCACCATTCTGCCAATAAACAAGTGCCGGTTGGATCTCGAGTAACGGCGTAATGACCGCCTTCAGCGTAAGCACAATATTGGAGCGCGCGGGATCGGGATCGTCGGTCTGGACGGTAACGGTCTTGACTTGCGTGCCGGTGCGGCCGCCGATGTTAAAGGTCGCGGTAATCTCGCCCTTCTGACCGGGAGCAACCTGCTCGTTTTGCGTCTGCGCAGTGGTACAACCGCAGGAGGCGTGGACGGACTTAAAATGGACCGGCGTGTTCCCGACATTTTCATATTTGAAATGGGCTACCGCTTGCTTGTCGTTAAAGGCCGGGCGCAGATCAACCGATGTCTGTTCCCACTTCAGCTCCGCGCGCGCGCTCTCGACTAGCGCAGCTAAGGCGAGAACTCCAATCAACCTCGAATAGTTCGTATTCATTTTTTAGAAACGTGGGCGCTAATATATTCAGCAACGGCTTCGCGCCAATGGCGTGGTTGCACCCCGGTAAGTCCGGTGAATTTCGCCGTCGATAATACCGTATATACCGGCCGTTTCGCGACGAAGTTTTTCATATCGGCGAGCGAGACAGCTCCGACTCGTTCAGCCTTCAACGGAATTCCGAGACTACGGCAAACATCGACCGCATATTGGGCCCATTCCTGCCAGCTGCATTCGCCATTGTTGGCCAGATGCAAAATGCCATTCGCGTTTTTGTCGACGGCCAGACGCAACCAACTCGCTACATCGATGGTGTAGGTAGGCGCAGAAAATTTGTCGGCGACGGCTGTGACCACATCGTTCTCGCGAGCACGCTGAATGATTTGATCGATAAAGCTCGCTTTATCCCGACCAAAGACCCAGGAAAGACGAATCACGAGGTTGTTCGGCGAAACCTCGAGGGCGCGGCCCTCGCCTCCGAGCTTCGATTCGCCATACACGCTCAAGGGAGCTGGTTTGTCCTCCTCCCTGTAAGGAGCGCGCTGTTTTCCGTCGAAAACGTAATCGGTGCTAAAGTGAATCAACCTGGCCTCTTTTTCGCGGCAGATTTCCGCGAGCAAACGCGGAGCTTCAGCATTGACGAGAAAAGCCTCCTCCCGATTTGATTCGCAGTAATCGACATTCGTTAGAGCGGCGCAATTGATAAGTAGATCAAATTCAATTTCGGAAAGAACAGAACGAACCTGATCGAGCTTGGCGAGGTCGAGCTGGCTGCGTCCAAAACTCGTTACCACAAAGTCGCGCCCGTACCCACGCGCGAGCGCAGCGCCCAGCCGCCCATTTGTGCCGATGATAGCAATTTTCATTTTCTGTATGTCAGACTCGACTTACGGCCCCATTCGACCCGCGCTCACGACAAACACCGATCGGCGCTACAATTCAAGCGAACGGAGCGTCTCAAGATATTCGATGCATGAGCCTGTAGGGCGTCTGAGGCAGACGCCCAATCAAAATAACCGCCGTCTCACAGAATAGCCTACAAAGACCACGAAGGTGAGGCAATTCGAGGCGTATCCTCCCACCAAACCATTGGCGGTAGTGTTGCGCTTGCCGCTATCTTGGCAATTTCGTTAATCGACCATTGATCTCTTCGCCATGACTTTACGGCGGCAGGGTATAGACTTCGACCAAAGCATTACCAGTAGTGTTGTTCTTACCGCTCACGATCGCGGTGCTGTTTCCCCCCGGCCGCACGGCGATGATGGCCGACTCGAGCATGTTGGGAGGAGCGAATCCGCTCGCTTGAATTTCTGCCTGCTGGGTATCGGCCCAATTATCGTTAGAGGCGAGGAGCGTCCCGTTACCGTCGTGGAGTTCCAGAGTCGGATCAGCCAGGACGTTCGTCACACCAAATTGCGAAAGGGTCGGACCGAGCGCGCGCACAATTACCCGGGTAATCCCGTTACCGGAGATGAGGCCCCCGATCATGACGTTTTGACCGGTATCGACAAAACCGCGCGTACTAATATTGGTTAGGGTCGTGGCAACGGCCTTATCGATGTCGTAGCCTTCCACCAGACCAATCCCAGTTATATTATTTTTGCCACGCACGATGGCGGTATGGTTACCCGCAGTGAAAGTATGCAGAATGGCCGACTCCAGATCGTTGGGCGGAGCCAGACCAGTGGCGGCGATTGCGGCCTGCTGGGTGTCCTTCCAATTATCGTTAGAGGCAATGAGCGCTCCGCCGCCGTCATGCAGCTCCAGCGTCGGATCGGGCAACACTCCGTTGATTCCGAACTGACTCAGAGTCGGCCCAAGGGCCCGCAGCAGCACCTGCTTGTTGCCAGGGCCACTGATGATGAAGCCGCCGATCAATACGCTACTGCCAGTCAGCACTTCCATGCGGGTAGAGATGTTGAGTAATTGTCCAATCGAGCCGGAGAACTCCGAGCTATTGTTGTTCGGATCCGTCGCGGTGGCGGTGACCCGCTGCTCGGCACCAATTTGGGTGAAGCTCGCGTTAAAGGAGACGTTGCCGCTGCCGTTGGTGGTGACATCCTTGAAGCCGATGAAAGTCTGCCCTTCGCCGTAACCGGTGGGATCAATCGCGTCGTTAGCGAAAAACTCGATCCGGTAGGTTGTGTTAGCGATGCTGTTGAGGGTGCCGGTGATCGTCGTCATCCCGCCGCTATTGGTCACCGATTTGATTACCGGGAAATTCTGCAGGTTGTTGGGGCCGCTATCGGCATCTCCAACATCGTTCAGCGTGACGCCGTCGAGTCCCAAGTCTATTCCCAAGCCGCGCCCTGCCGTCGTTCCCTTACTGGTGTTCGCGAAGATTGAATTGCCGAGGATGGCGTTCCCAATGGCAGAGCCGACGATCATTTCGATCCCGCAGCCCTGACCTGACCCGGCACCATTGAAAGCGATGATATTTCCGGCTCCCGCTGTGGTGCCCCCGATTAGGTCATTGGGAGCGTCACATTCGATGCCGAAGGTGCCATTACCCAAGGCACCGGCGCCAGTCACGTCGACACCTATAAAGTTCCCTTGAACGATGTGGCCGCCACCGCCGCCGTTGATATCGATGCCAAACTCGGTATTGGCAGAGACAACGTTGCGCACCCCTGCAACTGTGCCGCCGATCGTAGTGCTCGCAGCGTTCAGAACACTGATGCCAATATCGTTGGGTACCGCCTTTGTTCCGGTGGCGTCCGTGCCAATGAAGTTACCCTTCACCACGTTCCCAGTAGCCGCGCCACCGCTGATATCCACTCCGGCGGACACGTTACCCGAGAGCACATTGCGTTCTGCAGGTGTGCTCCCGCCGATGGTATTGTTAGTGGGGGAACTGAAATTCAGACTAGCCACTTGAACGCCCTGCCCGTTGGGCAGCGCCATCGTGCCGGTCGGATTTGTGCCGATGAAATTCCCGGTAATGAAGTGTCCGGAAGTCTGAATGAAAATACCATAAAACTGGCATCGATTGATCACCAATCCACGCACCGTCGTAGCACCTCCCGCGAGAACTAATCCGTTTGCGTCAATGCCCGCGAAGTTAGTGCCGTTCAGCTCTATCTTAAGGGCGGCATTATCTCCATTAGCGAGCGTGTTGGCGCTCGCTCCCGGCTGGGTGTAGCCATCAATGACTACTGAATCGCTGATCACGGGCAACGGCGATAACGGCGTGATCGTGTGGACGCCAGATCCCGGGATACTGAAAGCGATCGTGTCGAGCCCTGCGTTATTGTTGGCATCGGTAATCGCCTGGCGCAGCGAACCGGTGCCTGAATCGTTGATGTTGATTACGGTAAAAGTACTCGCGCTCGCGCTGACTGCAGACAAACCAACTGCGGCGCAGAAAACCAAAAGACGTATTCTCATGATTTAGCAAGGCCGCTACAATTCTGGATGGGAGCTTGCAAAAGGTTTATGAATTTCGATCAAGGCGTTGACTAGAGTGTCGTCGACACCGCTCGAGATATTTGCATCGCCAAACGCTTTGCTCTCATTGACCGCTTGAGATAACGCGCCCGCGCCTGAGGTCTTGCTCCGAAACGAAGGCGGTAACTCGATAATCAACATAACACCTGATTCTTTCGAACGGTCCCAGTGTTCGTATTCCCTGCGGGAAGAGGGCCAGGTGCTTTGCCGGAGACGCCTAAACAGACTTAGCGCGGCCCCGATTGTCTTATGACAGGAGGTTCTGTCAAGCTTCATTCTGTAGGAGGACACCTCGTACTAATTCAACGCATATATTTCCACCAAGCCTTCGTCGGCAGTGTTGTTCTCGCCGCTTGAAATAGTGAGCGCCGCCACGACGATCAGCAGCCCGGAGTGGACAAGCTGACGATCCGGCGGAGCACGACAGCAATAACAGGACTCCTATATCACGACCAACGACATGGTCTCATTCTCCGGTATGACCACGAGCAACGCGAACATTGGTGGTATTAACAACCAGAACGACGGCACAGTGAAAATCAATGCCTGTACGCTTAAAGACAATTCCGGCACGGCCTTTTGTCCGCTAAGGGATTTAATCTACCGTAGGAATCACACCGCAACCTTTATTGCCGGTATCCACGGAGCGACCGCCGCCAACGGCGTAGCCGTATTTATCGAGCCCGACGGTCACCTCGGCACCGTAAAATCTTCCGTCCGCTTCAAGGAAGCGATTCAGCCGATGGATAAAATAAGCGAATCAATTCTCGCCTTAAAGCCAGTTAGCTTCCGCTACAAGCAGGAGCTTGATCCCGCTGGGATTCCACAGTTTGGCCTTGTAGCCGAGGAAGTGGAGAAAGTAAATCCGGATTTGGTCGCTCGAGACAAGGACGGTAAGCTGATGACAGTCCGTTATGAAGCCGTGAACGCAATGCTACTTAACGAGTTCCTGAAGGAGCATCGCAAGGTCGGGGAACAACAGGCAACTATTGCCGAATTAAAATCAGTCATCGCGCAGGAGCAGAAAGAAATCAAAGCTCTGGCGGCGAGCCTGGAAGCTCAAGCAGCAGCTATTCAAAAGGTGAGCACGCAGCTTGAAATAAACAAGACTTCGCCGTTGCTGGCTAGTAGCCAGTAGCTGATCGTTGATAAAACTACGAAGCCCCGCCTTTACTAGTTGCGGCGTAGCAGGCGAGTGACTTAAAACTGGCTGACACTAATCACTGATAGTGGATAATCGAGAAGCGATAGCTAATTTATGCCTCTCGGGAACCTTCCAATCGTCGTTAGAGCAACCGGCTTCCCAATCCATATCTCTTAACACCAGCGTTGGATCAGCGAGCAAAGGGAACGGAAGATTGGGTCATAAACGAACCAAGGAAGAGAAAGCGCGGGGCGGTCTTTAACGTTGCTATTTGCGCACCGAATCGCTAAAAGCGAGGCATGAGACACGCCTTAATTCTGACGGTCAGCCTCACACTGGGAATCCAGGGCGCAATTGCCAGCACCTTTACCGTAATCAACACGAATGATTCAGGAGCGGGCTCGCTCCGGCAGGCAATCCTGAGTGCAAACGGCAACGCCGGACTCGATACCATCAACTTCAACATTCCCGGTGCAGGCGTGCACACGATAACTCTCCTGAGCGATTTGCCGACCATCACGAGTCCCGTGATCATTGACGGCTACACTCAGTCGGGGGCGACAGCAAATACGCTGGCGGTAGGAGACAATGCGGCTTTGCGCATCGAGATAAACGGCAATAGCAAAGGAGGATTCCTCATCGCTGCCGGTGGCGATGGCTCCACCATCAAAGGCCTGGTACTCAATCGCTGTGGGTGCGATACGGGTGGAATATGCGGTGCCATTAAGTTGCGCGCCAACAACAACGTGGTCTCAGGCAATTTCATCGGCACTGACGTTACCGGCGCCACCGAAATGCCAAATTCCTCGCCGGGAGTTCTCATCTCCACCGGGTCGAATAACCTCATCGGAGGCACAACTGCCGCGGCGCGGAATCTGATCTCCGGTAATTCGGACGGCGGAATTGGGAATGTCGCTATTTTCGCGATATCTTTTCAGGTTGATCCGGCGCCTACTGGAACGATCATCCGCGGCAACTACATCGGAACAAACGCGAGCGGCACTGCCAGCCTCCATCCCCAGCAATTCCAAAACGTCCCAGGCATCAGGGTCTTCTTCGGCTCGAACACCATCATTGGCGGCACGGACGCCGATGATGGCGCGGTGGATGGGAATGTGGCTTCACGCAATCTGATTTCCGGCAACATTGAAGGGATAGAAATTAGTGGATCAGCAATCGACGGGGTAACGATCGAAGGTAATTTGATCGGAGTAAATGCAACCGGCACCGCCGCCGTGCCGAATTTTAACGGCGGCATCGACGCGCTCGAGAGCACCACCGGGATAACGAATATAGTTATTGGAGGCACGGCCGCGGGCGCTGGAAATGTTATCTCAGGCAACACTAACAATGGGATTTTGCTCAGTGTCTTGAGCGCGACCGTCCAGGGAAACCACATCGGCACAAACCTGGCTGGAACTGCGGCCATCCCAAATGGTGGCAACGCTGGAGTCGCGTGTGAAATCGGAGGAAACGAGGGGCCGAATATTCAGATTGCCATCGGCGGGACGACAGCAGCCGCGCGCAACATTATTTCCGGAAACACATTCCACGGGATCAGGCTTTCGGGAATTCAGTCCGGCTCGGTAACCATTCAGGGAAATTACATCGGAGTAGCAACCGACGGCCACAGCGCGTTGGCTAATCAGGTTGATGGCATCAACTGCACCCGCCAGGCCGCTATCGGCGGAAGTGCAGCTGGTGCGGGAAACGTGATCGCGAATAACACCGGAAACGGAGTGACGGTGCTCAGTGGCAGCAACGGCACTAATACGGTGACACTTGAGGGCAATTCTATTTTCGGCAACGGACTACGTGGCATCGACCTAAACGGGGAAGGCGTCACTCCCAATGATGCCGGCGACAGCGACAGCGGGCCCAACAATCTCCAGAATTTTCCGGTCCTCACTTCCGTGACGAATAGTAGCGGGATGACCACTATCAAAGGAACTCTCAACAGCACTGCAAATACGATGTTTCGAGTCGAGTTGTTTGCGAACGATACGATTGATTCGACTGATTTCGGTGAAGGAAAAACCTTTCTCGGTTTTGCCAACGTCACGACCAATGGAAGCGGAAATGGTTCCTTCACTGTCATGCCGTCAAAGGTTGTGGGACAACCGCACATCACCGCCACTGCCACTGATCCAAATGGTAACACCTCGGAGTTTTCGGCCGGCTATGGTCAATTACTCAATATTTCCACTCGCGAGAAAGTGCTTACCGGTAACGGTGTTTTAATTGGCGGCTTCATTATAACTGGTGACGTCAACAAACCAGTGCTGCTGCGCGGGCTTGGACCTACCCTCACTCAGTTTGGGGTGACCGGAGTCCTGGCCGATCCTTTCCTTGAACTACACGATGGCAGCGGAGCTCTCATCGTATCTAATGATAATTGGAAAGATACTCAGCAAGCTGCCATCATGGCCACTGGCAAGGCGCCGCCTAATAACTTGGAGTCGGCGATCCTGCGCACACTTGCGCCCGGTAACTACACCGCGATCTTGCGCGGAAAGAATAATGCGACAGGCGTAGCTACGGTGGAGGTTTATGATTTGGACGACACCCTTAGTACTACTCTGACTAATATAAGCAGTCGCGGTTTCGTGGATGTTGGTCAGAATGTCATGATCGGAGGGTTTATTTCCGGTAATGGCCAGGCCAAAGTCATCGTGCGCGCGCTCGGGCCAACTCTCTCGCAGTTTGGTGTCAACAATGTGCTGGCTGACCCAACCCTGGAGCTAAGAGACGGAAATGGAAGTCTTCTCGCCTCTAACGATAACTGGGCGGACACCCAGCAAGCCGAGATTCAGGCGAGTGGATTCGCTCCGCCTAATGCCAGTGAATCGGCCATCATCGCGGTGCGTCCATCGGGCAACAGCACCGCTATCGTGAGCGGGAAAAATAGCACTACCGGTAATGCCCTGGTCGAAGTCTACCCAATTCCATGAACGCGGGCTGGTTCAGGCAAGCTCCGGAATAGCTAATGGCTGATAACCTTCCTCTTCCTACTTCCTATTCCGCTGATCGTTGATAGTTAGCTTCGACGTTCGGCGTTCGATGTTGGGTGTTCGATGTTTTCTTCTCCTCTACCTTTTCATTCTCATGCTCAGTGTTCGATTTCATGATTCACGATGCAGTTCTTGCCGCTGCAGCTTTCGCCCTTAAATCTCCGAAAGAGACAGCAACGGCCAGAATATTTGTATTGACAAGAATCGATGTAAGCAGACACCCTACAACCGATCTGGATGCGGCGTAAGGCGCCTGTCCCGGTGGCTTCTTCCGCCGTCTCAGACCTGCAGTCCAACACTTAGCCACCGGGCGCAGGAACAGTTTTATGGATCAGCCCGTTCATCCAGCTAACATTCCATCGTTAATTAGTGCATTTCGCGCATCTTCTCTGTCGCGCGCTTTGGTCCTTCTTCTCTTTGCCTGCGCTTGCTTTGCTTTTTCGAGCGCAGTGCAGGCGAACCTGATTGAAGATGAGAATCTACAACCCGGTACGACTGCGTGGGAGCTGACTAACCCCGCCGATAACCGCCAGATTGAAGGCTACGCCTCGCTAACCAGCGTGCCGGTAGGCGGCGATATTGATCTCTTCGTCAATACTCAGGATGCGACCTATTCGTTAAACGTTTATCGGATGGGTTGGTATGGCGGCAAGGGCGGCCGCAAGGTATTCGGTCCACAAACGTTAACCGGCGTTCACCAGGTAATTCCCACAGTTGATCCAACCCAAGAGCTAGTAGAGTGTAACTGGACCAATCCTTTTCATCTCCACGTGCCCACCTCGTGGGTGAGCGGCATTTATCTGGCGAAACTACACGGCAATACCTCAGGTAAGGAGAGCTATATCACCTTCACCGTACGCGATACGCGGGATGCCGACATCGTTTTCCAGCAATCGGTGACGACCTATCAGGCCTATAACGGCTGGCTCGGCCAGTCGCTCTATACCTTCAACACGAAGGATGGTAAGCAGGTCGACCGCGTCTCGTTCAACCGCCCCTACGCCGCCGGCAACCCGCCCCAGGGCGCCGGCGCGGGCGATTTCCTGGGCACGATTGCCCCCGTGTCCATCGAGTACAGCATGGTCCGCTGGCTCGAGCGCCACGCTTATGACGTGACCTATATCACTAATGTCGATACCCACGAAGATGTCGGCCGATTGCTCCGAGGGAAAGGGTTCCTTTCCGTCGGCCACGATGAGTACTGGTCGCACGAAATGAAGGCGCACATCATCCAGGCGCGCGACAGCGGCGTCGGGCTCGGGTTCTTCAGCGCGAACTACGCGTTCTGGGCCAT
>WNFT01001795.1_pt1 | contig 32751 bp, 27 predicted proteins | sample 5400191 | NCBI WGS metagenome assembly WNFT01 (sample SAMN13153359, study PRJNA577476) | soil metagenome | isolation source: 80 cm saprolite under Madrone tree | place: USA:California | collected 2016-06-14 | reverse complement strand
GCGTCCATTGCCCCCGCCGGTTGTGCTCGACTGTTGGCCCATTGTGTCCGAGCCACGTCAAGCCGGAGTAGCGACTGGAACGTGCGACTCAGGTTCAACGGAAACAAAGACACTGCAGGCACAGATGCCTGCGCTTCCAGGCTTCACAACAGTTGCCAGTTGGCGCGGTCCGTATGGCGCCGTGCAGCACGACGGCAAGACTTTTGGCCTGAAGGTTCATGAGTTTCGAAAGTTTATCGAGTTGCCGCAGCGAACGAGGCAGACATTTGAGATCGCTTTGGATATTCATCCGTCCGAAGAGAAAGATTTGAATTTGTTGAAGCGCAACGAATGGCAAGTTGTTGACCCAAGAACAGTGGCGTCTGATCCGAATACGTTTCGCCAGTACGTGCAAACCTCGGGCGCTGAGTTCTCGGTTTCGCAGGGAATTTACGTGGAAACCAACAGTGGTTGGTTCAGCGATCGGACGGTTCGCTATCTGGCTTCAGGCAAGCCGGTGCTCGTGCAGGACACGGGATTCAGTCACAATTATCCGGTGGGCGAAGGGCTGGTGGCATTTCGAACTTTGGACGAAGCGGTTGTGGGTGCTGAGTCGATCGCGCGAGATTACGAAAAGCATTCACGGGCTGCGCGGGCTATCGCTGAAGAGTATTTTGATTCAGACAAAGTGTTGGGCCAACTGATTGGGATCGCAGCGTAAGAAGCAAGCTAGGTATGAACAACGTAAGTAATAAGTCCGTTCCTAACATCAACACGCCGGATTACTGGGACCAGGTCTATGCTCATGAATGGCAGCAGGGCAAGGTCTTAAGGGAAGATTACAACCGTGACTACGGCCCGATTCATGACGCAATCATTTCTCTGATTCCAGATGGCCACAGGGTGCTGGACATCGCGTGCGGTCCAGGGATCCTGTGCCGCAAGATAAAAGAGCGCGTACGTCATGCCGACGTGCTGGGCGTTGATTTCTCGGAATACACAGTCAGGAAGAATAGCGAGTTGGATCATTCACTAGGCGTCGAATACCTCTGTATGGACATCAGCAAGTCGCTCGGTTTAATCAAACGCGAATTCGACATAATCACGATGTGCGAAATTCTCGAACATCTCGACGAACCAGAACGCGTTGTAGCAGAAGCCATGAGCCTCCTGAGAAAAGGCGGGCTCTTCATCTTGACATGTCCCCACGATAACGAGATTCCCGACCCTGAACATGTGCGCCAGTGGGGACACGATGAAGTATTTCACCTGCTGGCACCTTACAGCAGTACGATCAGCTTTGTGCATTTTCCGCCACCGTATTTTCATGTGTGGATGCTGGGGCATTTAACCAAGGGGAAGTGACGCAGTAATTCTGACGATATTTATGAGCACGCAAGTTTGGTTAGGTGCCGCGACGCTTACTTACCCTCAAGCGGGGGGCCACTTCTGGGCCTATCTAAACTGGGCGCTCGGGCTCCGCGCATTGGGCTGTGATGTTACCTGGCTGGAAGCTTGCGATCCAAGGATGCCGATCGGCGACACACAAAGCCTCGTGAACGCGCTGAAACAGCGGCTAAAACCGTACGGCCTCGGACAAAGCCTCGCCTTGTGTTCCTTAGGGGAAGAATCACTCCCGTCAACGGTTACGGAGTCGTGTGTTTCGATTGAGCGCGTGGAGGAAGCGGACTTGCTCCTGAACTTATCCTATTCGTTGTGCGAGAGCGTCATGGATCGCTTTCGGCGCTCGGCCATGATCGACATCGATCCCGGACTGCTACAGGTATGGATTAACGAGGGCACCGCGACGATCCCACGCCACGATATCTACTTCACGATCGGAGAGACAGTCGGGCAGTTAACCGCGCGATTTCCCAGTGTGGGAATAACGTGGCACTACACGCCGCCGTGTGTAGCGCTTGATTGGTGGCCCGTAAGCCGCGCTTCCGACGATGCGCCGTTTACTACGGTCTCGCATTGGACATCGCGAGATTGGATTGACGAAGACGGCGAACCTCGGCGCAACGACAAACGTTCAGGGTTCCTGCCGTTTATCGACTTGCCACGTCGAGCCAGGCAGCCTTTGGAATTGGCGTTGTGCCTGGAAGCGGATGAAGACCTGAATCTCTTGCCCCACGAGGAGGAAGAGCGACAGGCGCTCGCCGCGCAGGGGTGGCACGTGCGCCATGCTCACGCAGTCGCATCGACTCCGTGGGACTACCAGACCTACATTCAGAACTCGCGTGGTGAGTTTAGCTGCGTCAAGCCTTCGTGTGTGTATCTACAGAATGCGTGGGTCAGCGATCGAACTCTTTGCTACCTGGCTAGCGGCAAGCCCGCGATCATTCAACATACTGGGCCGAGTAGATTTCTGCCGGATGCGGCGGGCCTTTTTCGTTTCCGGGATTTGGAAGAGGCCATGTGTTGTCTGGATAAGGCAACATCGGATTACGAGGGTCAATGTTCACTAGCGCGAGCTCTTGCCGAGGAGTATTTCGATGCCCGGAAAGTTGCGCGCAATGTGCTGGAGCAAGCACTGGCTTAAAACCACTTCACGACGAATAATGACTTGACTGTGAAACGTATTCTTCACATCGTCGGCGCGCGGCCTAACTTCATGAAGATTGCTCCCATCATGGGAGAGATGGCGAGATACCCGGACGAGTTCGCGCAGTTGCTGGTCCACACGGGGCAGCATTATGACGACAACATGTCCGGGCTCTTCTTCGACGAGCTGGATTTGCCGCACCCGGATATCAACCTGGAAGTTGGCTCGGGCACGCACGCCTGGCAAACCGCGCAGGTGATGCTGCGATTCGAATCGGTGATAAACGACTACCACCCTGATTGGGTGATTGTGCCGGGTGATGTCAATTCAACGCTGGCCTGTGCCTTGGTTGCCAGCAAGCTCGGGATCAAGATTGCTCACGTTGAAGCCGGGTTGCGCTCGTTCGATCGCACAATGCCGGAAGAGATCAATCGCCTGCTGACGGATCAGATTGCTGACTTGCTGCTAACACCCTCACGCGACGCGGATGAGAATCTGATGCGAGAGGGCGTGGCGCCGGAGAAGATTCATTTTGTCGGCAACGTGATGATTGACACTTTGGTTCGGCTATTGCCCCGCGCCGAGCAGCGATGGACTTCGCTTCGTTTGCAATTCAATTATGAACGTTTTGGGCTTGTTACCTTGCACCGCCCGAACAACGTTGACGACGCGGTCGCGCTGACTGAATTGCTGGCGGCTTTGAACGAAATCGCGTGCGATATGCCGGTCATCTTTCCTGTTCATCCGCGCACGCACGAGCGAATCGCTTATCACAAACTGCACCCTTCGCACAATCTGCTCATGATCGATCCGATTGGCTACCTCGACTTTCTGGCGCTTCAAATTCATGCCAGCGTCGTGCTCACCGATTCCGGCGGCATTCAGGAAGAGACGACTTTCATGGGCGTGCCGTGTCTGACCGTCAGGCCCAATACTGAGCGACCCGTGACGGTGACCAACGGCACGAATCGACTTGTAGAGCGAGACCGCCACGCCATTGTTGCCGCAGTAGCCGAGGCCGTGAAGTTCAATGGGAGCTTAACTCGCCAGCCTCCGGAGCTATGGGATGGCAAAGCGGCCCAGAGGATCGTGGCGCTGTTTCGGTCAGATTTGAGCAGATGAAAAGAATCAGAATTCTACTCAGCGGGATGATCGCAGGCGTGCCGCGCCAGGGCGGGGCAGCATGGGCTGTGTTGCAGTATCTGCTTGGTTTAAAGCGGCTGGGACACGAGGTCTATGTCGTCGAGCCGGTATCGAAAGAGGCGCTGCGGCCACTGGGCGCTTCACTCGTTTGCTCCGAGAATGCGAAATACTTTCAGAAGGTCGTCGCCGACTTCGATTTGAATGGCGCTGCGGCGCTACTGTTGGCGGGTACGCGCGAATGTGTGGGACTAAGCTACGAACGTCTGCGGAAAATTGCGGCCCAGACTGACTTGCTGGTCGACATTTCAGGAATGCTGAAAGATGAGTGTCTGAAGGAAAAGATATCGGCGCGCGTTTATCTCGATCTTGATCCGGCCTTCAATCAACTCTGGAATGCGAGCGACGGAATCGACGTAGGGTTCAATGGCCACACGCACTTTGTTACCGTGGGCGAGAGCATGGGCCAACCTGATTGCAAGGCGCCGACTTGTGGATTGCCCTGGATAACAACCAAGCAACCGATAGTCCTGTCGCTGTGGCCCGTTGGTGACGGGATTCACTATGACGCTCTGACTACGATTGGCAACTGGCGCGGCTATGGTTCGATTGATTACCAGGGTGAGTTCTATGGCCAGAAAGCCCATGCCCTGCGCCAGTTCATTGAGCTGCCAACCGTCACCGACGAGAGGTTCATGATGGCTCTCTCTATTCATCCTGACGAAACCAGTGATCTGGCCGCGTTGAAAGCTAATGCCTGGAAGCTTCTCGATCCGCTCCAGGTCGCCGGCACGCCGTCAGACTATCGCCGGTTCATACAAGGTTCGAAAGCTGAATTCGGAATCGCCAAAAGTGGATATGTAGTTTCACGATGCGGGTGGTTCAGCGATCGCAGCGCTTGCTATCTCGCATCGGGCCGGCCGGTGATCGCGCAAGAGACAGGATTCAGTAAGTACGTTCCGACCGGCGAAGGATTGTTCGCGTTCGAGACGAAGGCCGACGTACTCGCCGGCATAGAAGCGATCAATCGAGATTACGCGCGCCAATCGCGGGCCGCGCGCGCGATTGCTGAAGAGCATTTCGATTCGGATAAGGTTTTGAGCCGCTTGCTTCAAATTGTCGACGCGGCGTGAAGGTATCATGACTCAACTGCTCGAAATATTAGAACCTAACGCCAGCACGGAAGAGTTACGCTCTGTGCTCGAGCAATTACTGAGTGAGCACTTCAAGTCGGATCCCAGAATTGTACGCATTGATCGCAGGCCGTCACAGTATCATTCGAGTTTTCCCATCGAGGAACTGGACGTCGAAGTCGATGACGGATCGATACTGCATCTGATCTTCAAGAATCTGAGTGACGAAGCGCTGCTGGAGGAAGCCCGCAGCGCCAAGCCTCGGCTCATTCGCAATCCGCGTCGGGAGATTGAAGTTTACGAACACATCCTTTCATTGGAGGCTCTGGGCACAGCAAAGTTTTATGGAGCGGTCACCGCCGAGAAGACGCAAACGCATTGGCTTTTCATTGAAGAGGCGCCGGGCCTCGAACTTTACCAAATCGGTGAGTTGTCAGCATGGCAGGAAGCGGCGCGCTGGCTGGCCCGGATGCATGCTCGGTTTGCCAGCAGAGTTTCTGAATTGAAGAGCAATGCGAATCTGCTGAATCGCGACGAAAACTTTTATCAGATGTGGATGCTCCGGGCCGAAGAATTCGCGCGCTTTGATTCGTCTCCGGAGCAACGGCTCCAAGTTGAAAAGCTCGTCGCGGGCTTTGATAAAGCCGTCGAGAGAATAATGAAGCTTCCGCGAACTTTCATTCATGGTGAGTTCTTTGCGTCCAACGTACTGGTTGAAGATGGGGCCGACAGGTGGCGCGTCTGTCCGGTGGATTGGGAGATGGCGGGTACTGGACCCGCGCTGATGGATTTAGCAGCGCTCGTCAGTGGAAAGTGGTCCGCAGATGAGAAAGAGGCAATAGCGAGCGCTTATTACTCTGCCATGGCTGGCAGTGAAACGTGGCAGCCAACTTTCGCCGAATTCTTGAACGCTCTGGATCATTGTCAGCTAGCTCTCGCGGTGCAGTGGCTCGGCTGGTCGCGGGATTGGATACCGCCAATCGAACACAGACACGACTGGCTGAATGAGGCTATGCAACTCGCGGACAGCTTAGTTCGTTGGCCGGCAGCCGAGGATGCGGCCGCCTATGGTCGCAAGCATCCCGAACTCAGCATCGGGCTCCATCTCGATCTCTGTGAATGGATCTATGGCGAGGATGCGTGGTCCCCACTATACGAGGTCGTCACGATTGACGATACGGAAGCGGTCGCAGACGAGGTTGCCCGGCAACTGGAAACGTTTCGCCGGCTTATGGGTCGAGAACCAACTCATCTTGATTCTCATCAGCACGTACATCGGTCTGAGCCGGTGCACTCATTAATGATGGAGACTGTTTCCCGACTCGACGTTCCGCTGCGGGATTACAGCACTGAGGTCAAGTATTGCGGCGGCTTCTATGGGCAGGCTGCGAACGGCTATCCTTATCCAGAGGGCATAAGCCTGGATGGACTAATGGAGTCATTGAAGTTACTGCCGGAAGGCATTACCGAGTTAGGATGCCATCCTGGTTTGGCAGATGACTTGAATTCGATGTATAGCAGCGAGCGCATGAAAGAAGTAGAGGTTTTATGTGACCCGAGAATTCGAGCCATAATAGAGGACGAAAGAATCGAACTTTGCTCGTTTCACAGCTTGGCTGTAGAACCTCTTGTGACGTAATGGCGTGGTTGAAAAATGGCGAATTCAAAGGATTGGAAGTATGTTGTTCTTTTACGACGGTAAACTACAAGGACATTACCAACTAATGCTTATCGGGGCAAGATGCCGAATCACTACGGCGGCGATCGGTTTCGTTTTGCTGTGGTCACTGACTGTTATTGCGCGTGGCGAGACGAATCTTCCGCCGCCTCGCGGCCACGTAAATGATTTTGCAGGCGTCCTGGATGACGCCAGCCGAGAACGTCTGGAAAATATTCTCGAGAACCTTAAGCAGCGAACCGGAATCGACTTTGTCATTGCGACCGTCAAGACCTCCGGGGAAAAAGATCTTTACGATTACTCTTTGAGCGTGGCTAGTGACTGGAATGTCGGATCACAGAACAGCGCGGAGAAGACTCTACTGACTCTAATTGCCACGGATACCGGACGGTTCTTTACTCAGCCCAGCCAAAGCGCACAAAAGGAATTGCCCTCGGGTTTAATCGGTTACATGGGTCGGCGAATGCGACCGCAGTTTCAAGAAGCGAAATACAGTGACGGACTCCTAACTGGCATTCAAGTGTTTGTAAGTATTCTGGGCGAACGTTTGAATTTCACCTTTGATGCTTTGGACCAAAAGTCAGGAGCTCAAACGACCGCGCTTCAAACGCCAGGTCGCTCGTCCGCAACTCTCGACAAGGCTCAGCCGACGAAAACGCGCCCGCAACTTAAAACTTCAGCACAAGTGGCCAGCGCGTCTGAAACTGCGAAGACGGCAATAACTGCGGCCCAGAATGAAAGCCGCTTAAAGGAGGGAATCCAAACTTCCGAAACGCCGGCGAAAGCTTCGACTCCGAAACGACCAGTCGAGATTGCTTCGGCGCAGCCCGCGGGACTGAAGCCTTCAACAAATGGAACTGAGGCATCGCGGAGTCTGACGAACGCGCCGAACCAGAGCTTCGTCAATCCTTCAGCGCCGAAACCGGACCAGGCCGGATCGATTGCGTCGAACTCAACTATCGCCGCTGCGCCTAAATCGGCGCTCAACCCGAACAGCGCAAAGAGGACCACAGGCACCGGCGTTTTGTACGGTCAGGTGGTTGATACTTTGGGTGGTCTGGTTGTTGGCGCAATAGTCACAGTAACCGATCCTACAGGCGCAGAAAAAAGCGCGGTCACCGACGGCCAGGGCAATTATGTGGTTTCTAATCTGGCGCCGGGAAAGTTCGTAGTGCGAGCCTCAGCGTCTGGATTTGCTGCTTACGAAAATGCCGAAGTCGAGGTTTCCTCACCCCGCCGGCAAATGCTGAACATCAAGCTCGAGGTAACTATCGGAAAGCAGGAAGTAACGGTAGCCGCCGAATCGCCGTTAGGAAGCGGTATGAATATGCGCGTCCTGCGCGGAAAGGATCTGGCCGCCTTGCCAAACGGTCCGGGAGGTCTGAGCGCGGCATTGCGATCTCTCGCCGTGCCCGCTACGGGGCCTGGCGGTCCTGAGATTCTCGTTAATGGTTTTTCCGGCGGTACGTTGCCTCCGAAGGATTCAATTCGCGAGATTCGCATCAGCGATAATCCGTTCTCGAGCGAATATGCTCGACTCGGTTTTGGGCGGATCGAAATCCTCACAAAGCCCGGCTCGGACAAACTGAAAGGCACCGCGTTCTTTAACTTCAATGACGAGAGTCTGAACTCGCGCAACCCGTTCGCTGCGAATCGGCCACCTTATCAATCGCGGCTTTATGGCGGCAGCCTGAGCGGACCGATCAAATCCAAACGGTCATCCTTTTACGCCGAGTTTGAGAGACAGGAATTCGACAATAACGCGCTCATCAATGCGACCGTGCTCGATCCGGCCCTTACGATCACGCGGTTGAGCCAATCGATACTGACGCCACAGCGGCGGACTGCCGTCAGCCCACGTTTTGAATTTCAATTGAACAAAGCCAACACCATCGTGGGCCGTTATTCATACTCGAACGGCAGCTCGAAGAATGCCGGCGTGGGCGATTTCTCGCTGGCTTCGCGCGCCTACAACAGCTCGAGCACAGAGCAGCTTTTGCAGCTTACCGAGACCGCCGTGCTCGGCCCGAATGCGATTAACGAGATGCGTTTTCAGTATCTCAGAAATCGCAGACGAGAGACTGGCAATAACTCAATACCGACGATTCTGGTCCCGGAAGCTTTCATCGGCGGCGGATCGCAGACCGGCTTATCATTCAACCACGAAGACCGCTGGGAGTTGCAGAACTACACGTCCTGGACTTGGCGTAGACACAGCGTCAAAGCCGGCGGGCAACTGCGCGGCGTGCGGCTTACTGATTTCTCAACGCAGGACTTCGGGGGCACATTTACGTTCTCTGGTGGTTTAGCGCCGGAACTTGATGCAGCAAACAACGTGATGCGGGATGCGAATCGCCAGCCGGTGATCGTTCCGATTACGAGTATCGAGCGTTATCGCCGCACGCAGCTCACGCGGCTATTTCAACAACGTGGGCTGAGTCTATCGGACATCAGAGCGCTCGGCGCCGGCGCAACTCAATTCTCGATTGCGACCGGTCAGCCTGAGACCGGCGTAGCGCAGTATGAATTAGGCGTCTTTGCGCAGGACGATTGGCAACTGCGTCCGAATCTCACGCTCGGCCTCGGTTTGCGATACGAATTGCAGAACAACATCAACGATCGTCGCGATTTCGCGCCCCGCCTCGCTCTGGCATGGTCGCCGGGAGGTGAGGCAAACAAGCGCAAGACCGTGGTGCGCGCCGGCACAGGTCTCTTCTACGATCGGTTCAGCGAGGCCTATACACTCGCGGCGCATCGCTTCAACGGCGTCACTCAGCAGCGGTTTATAGTTTCAGATCCGGGTATCCTCGATCTCTTTCCGCAAGTTCCTTCGCTCGACGTGCTGAGCGCATTTGCGGTTCCGCCAGCAATCACGCGCCTCGCCGGGGATCTCCGGGCGCCATACACGATGCAGTCTTCGGCTGGTATTGAGCGCGAGCTGCATGATGGCCTCACTCTGGCAAGCACTTTCATCAACACCCGAACTTTGCACCTGCTGCGCTCGCGCAACGTCAACGCGCCGTTGCCGGGCAGCAAGATTCGTCCCTTGGGAGGTGTCGGAGATATCTTCCAATACGAATCCAGCGGCTATTTTCAACAGAACCAGTTGGCCGTCAACGTAGTCGAGCGCTTGAAGAGCATGATGACGCTCTGGGCCACCTACGTCCTGAACAACACGCGCAGCGATACGGATGGTCCGGATTCGTTTCCCGCCAACTCGTACGACTTGAGCATTGAGCGGGGCCGCTCGGCGCTCGATGTTCGTCACAGCTTCTATTTGGGCGGCTGGATCACCGGGCCGTGGAAACTTTCATTCAGTCCGTTGATCTTCGTAAGGTCCGGCGCGCCATTCAATATCACTACGGGTCGAGATACAAATGGGGACACACTCTTTACCGAGCGCCCGGCTTTCGCCACCGATCTCGCGCGGCGCAGTGTAGTCGTATCGCGCTTTGGCGCTTTCGATCTTGATCCGACTGCGGGCCAGACGATTATCCCGCGCAACTACGGGCGCGGACCGGGCTTTTTCTCGGCGAACCTGGGAGTGAGCAGGTCATTCGACTTCGGACCTGAAGCAGGTAAGAATGCGAAATCAAAGGAAGGCGACAGTAACTCGAATACGTTTCGCGGTTTTTTCTCGAGGCGTTACACGCTGACGTTCACTGTTCAAGTCGAGAATCTTCTTAATCACACAAACCTTGGCGCCCCGATCGGCAACCTCAGCTCGCCACTTTTCGGCCAGTCTTATTCCTCTGCCGGAGCCTACGGGTTTGGAAGTAATCCCGCGGGCAACCGGCGGATCGAGTTACAAATATATCTTAGCTTCTAACGAGCAGGAATCGGGTCTGCTTTTTCTGCTGCAACAGGATGACATTAGAGTTTCTGGGCCGTTTATATTGGTTATGACGATTACCGTCCGTAACCGGCCGCTTCGAGCCTGGCCTGCATCGCAATGAACGCGTCTTCTTCCTCAAAATGTCCTATTTATTTCGACACAGCTTCAAGTAAGAGTTTCACATCCCAATATTCTTAAGATGGTAACGGTCGACATCGTAGTAACGATCGACGTCCACCGTTCTAATCCTTCCTGATACAGCAGAGATATCGACCAGCGATAATTCACATGCGGGAGCAACACCACGCGCCGAGACCATCTTTCCGAACTCATCCGCGGCCACGGCTTCAGCGGCGCGGGCCCCGAAAAGCACACCCATGATGCGATCGATAGCGCTCGGCGGGCCGCCGCGTTGCGGATGTCCCAGGATCACGGCTCGAGATTCGTATGGGGTCTCGCTGTCGATCTTTCGCGAGAGCACCTCTCCGATTCCACCCAGTCGCGCATGTCCAAAGGCGTCTTGACGATCGTCGATCGTAATTAACTCACCGTCGTCGGCGCGCGCTCCTTCGGCGACGACGATTACCGCGTAGCGGGGCCTCTCGGATCGGCCTCGGCTGAGACCGGGTTCACCAAGTCGCTCCGTCAGAAGCTGAAACACGCGTTCGTAACGAAAAGGATGTTCGGGTATCAGGACGATGTGCGCCTGGCCGGCAACACCGGACCATAAAGCCAGATGGCCCGCGTGGCGGCCCATCACTTCGACAATCTGCACCCAGCCATGTGAACCGGCAGGCGTGCGCGAGCGTTCGATCACTTCAGCAACATTGCGCAGCGCGGTATCAAATCCAAGTGTGTAGTCGGTTTCGGCGAGGTCTTTGTCGATGGTCTTTGGAACTCCGACTACCCGTACTCCGAGTTCGGAAAATTTTGCGGCCACACCGAGGGTATCCTCGCCACCGCATACGACTACCGCATCGAGCTCAAGCTTTTCGATATTTTCAATTACCTCTCCGGATCGATCTTGCGATGTTCCGGCAGCGGTTAATTGTTTGAACGGATTCGTTCGCGAAGAGCCGAGATTTGTGCCGCCGTCACGATCCCAACGCCGCACTGCTTGTCGATTAAGAGGCAGACCTTCCGGTAGAGGATTCAGCAAACCTCTCCAGCCATCGAATAAGCCTGTGACTTCGATACCAAGTTCCGAGCCTCGATAAACCAGGCCTTTGATTGCCGGATTCAATCCGGGCGCGTCGCCACCGCCAGTTAGTACACCAACTCGCTTCGCTTTAGGCATATGATTAAGAGAGTCGTCTCCGTCGAATGAGTTACAAAACAGTCGGCATATTTACCGATCGGGAACATCTTCGCATCACCTGAAGCGCGGTGTCTAACCGCGGTATGAAAAGCAAGCGAGCTAAATCTCCAACCATTATTTATTGATAATAACTTCGAAATCGAATTGAAGGTCAGATTAGAGTTGCGTCTTGAAACCCTATGATTACCAGAAGCGTAGAAGCTAAGTGTTTTTGGACGTGAGGATTGGCTTAGATGAATACGCATCTGCGGTTTCCAGGACGTGGTTTCGTATGACCGTCCTCTCAGGAGTTCGTCATGGCGGAAATAAACTTTTGGGCCATCTACTTCCTCTTCTTAAGGATGGAAGAGTGCGTCCTCGATTTTTCTTTTCGCGTTCGGATTTCACATTCTCGTGCTCATTAGCGGGACGCTCTACACCGCGATGTTGGTTCACTTCTTGTACGACGTAACGGCGGGTGTGATTTTAGGTTGGATGGGAAAGTCTATTAACGAGACAAAGGCGATAAGCGAACCCGCGACCGCTTAGGTTTGATTAAGGAGAAATCAATGAACAAGTCAAGCTGGGCATTGTTATCACTTTGGGCCGTGGTTCTTGTGACCGTAGAGTTACTCCTGAAAGGAACTCCGCACTCAACTTTAGTAGTTACTATTTTGGCCGCGGCGATGCTGCTGAACCAGGCTATCCATGTATTCTCGTGCGATGGTAGTTCGCGGAATGAACGCAAGGCGTAGATTCCAACCGGTTCTCGCTCACACTGGCAACAGCCTTATTCGAAGAATCTCATACTCGCTCAATCTCAAGCGCTGCAAAAGCTGTACCTAGCGTTGATTCGATGCGGTTGGGAGGACACGGTCCGCCCTAGTTGATGGATTCGTACGACGACATAAAATCGGGATCGCGTTTTCTGAGTTCCGCGTCATCAACTCGTCCACTCCGCCTCATTAACGAGTAAGCAAGCTCAATCGGCATCAGATGCATGTAGTTTCCAGCGTTCTCGAACCACAGCATACTCTCGTGGGCCGCGGCCTGATATTCCTCGATTAAGGGTTTGCGGGCCTTTTCGTATCGTTGCAAAGCCTCACTTACGTTCGATCTCTGGTCGAAAGATTGTTTCAGCCCGATCGCGTCTTCCATCGCCAGTTTGGTGCCCGAGCCGATCGAGAAATGCGCGGTATGCAGCGCGTCACCTAGCAACACCACGTTCTCGTGATACCAGTGCGCGTTCTTCACCAGCACAAAATTGATCCATTTCGAGTTATTTGAGAGTAAGGGATAACCATTCAAGTCCGGCTCGAACACTTCGGCGAGTTGAGCGCGGGTCTGTTCGTCCGTGAGGTTTCCGAAACCGGCACTGGCCCAGGTATCGGGATCACATTCGACGATGAAGGTGCTGGTTGTCTGATCGAATTTGTAAGAGTGCGCGGCGAAAACGCCGGCCGCGGTTTCCCGAAAAGTCAGCGTCAGTCCATGGAACAACTGTTTGGCGCCGTACCAGATGTATTTGTTAGGACGGGTGCTGAGATTCGGTTGGAAGCCGGCACGGAAAGTCTGCCTGACAAGGCTGTTCACTCCGTCCGCGCCCACCAGTAATTGGCAATCGCCTTTGAGTGCTTCGAGGTCGTCAATTTCATTTCGAAACTTGATCTCAATGCCGAGGTCTTCACATCGCTTCTGCAGGATCTTGAGTAAGCGAATGCGAGCAATTCCGGAAAAGCTGTTTCCATGAATCGATATCTTTTCGCCGCGATGAACGACATCAACATTGTCCCACGCCTCGAAGTCTCGTGTGATATCTGCATGCGAAGCCTCATCTGCTTCACGCAGATTCGCTAGCGTCTTTCCTGAGAAAACCACGCCCCAGCCAAAGGTATCGTCAGGTCCATTGCGTTCATAGATGGTGATATTGTGCGCGGCATCGGCCGTTTTCATGAGGATGGCGAAGTACATGCCGGCCGGGCCGCCGCCGATGATGTTGATTTTCATGGGCGCAACTCATCCAGCGCCGCGCCCAATCGCTGCACCCCTTCGCTGAACAATTGCGGTTCCGCGCACATACCGATGCGAAAATGCTGAGGCGATTCGAAGAAGCGGCCGGGCACAACGGCCGTGTCGTATTTCGCAGTCAGCAAGTCGCAGAGATTTTCGACGCGCCCTTTCAGCAAACGCGGAAACGAGGTTGTGCCTGATTCGGTTCGTACCGCTTTGAGATCCTCGCGCGAATCGAGAAACTCGTTCAGCACGGCGCGATTGCTTTCCAGAATCCGCTTGGCGCGGGCTACGAACTTCGGCAACTTTGAGAGCGCAGCCACGCTTAGTCTCTCCACCGGATGCGGAGCCAACGCGCCGAAGATGTCGTGCAGCAGACGCATTCGTTGCGCCAACTCCGGCTCGGCCAGAATCCAGCCACAACGCAAGCCGCTCAAACCGTAACCTTTAGTGAGGCTGCTGGTCGAGATAAACTCCGGGCCAAGATGCACTGAAGATCGCGGCGCGGCTTCGAACATTGCTTCCAGATAAACTTCATCAACCAGGACGCGTGCGCCGGCGCGTTCCGCCAATTTGCCGATTTGTTTCAGCGTCTTATCATCGACCAGCGTGCTGCTGGGATTGTGCAGGTTGGTCAGCACGATCAGTCGTGTGTCAGGTGTAATCTGTCTAGCGATCTCTTCAGCGTCGATGCGAAACTCGTTCTCAAACGCTCGGGAAAAGCGCTTGATTTTCGCGCCACAATATTCAGCAACGGCAAGCAAAGGCTCGTACGTCGGTTGCTCGATCAAGACTTCGTCGCCGTGTTCGACTGCGGCGGCCATCGCCAGATGATTCGCCATCGAAGTGCCGCCGGAAATCGTGACGACTGATTCAGGAGCGACCTGGCAGTGCGCCGCCAGCGCCTCAACCAGCGGTCGATAGCCGTGGTAGCGACCGGATCACCAATGACCTTTGATTGGGCGACGATGCGGTTGGTCCTTTTCCAAGCTACCCATATGATCCGGTCGCTACCGCTCGCGGTTCTGACACGAAGATACCTAACGTTTCCGTCGCGCCCAGATAAAATATGCGGGCAAGCCAGCGAACATAATACTGAAACTGATTGCGCTATTCAGCGGATACTTGTACACGAGACTGAAAGTTATCACGCAACACGCCGCAATAAAGAAAAGCGTTGTGAACGGATGGCCCGGCACGTGAAAAAAGTCACCATCGCGATTACGCCTTCTGAAAACAAAGACGCAAGCCGCGGTCAACGCAAAGAACACCACATCTACCGACACAACGTAATTCAAAATCTGTTCGAAGCGGCTGGCGACAAGTGCGATGACGATTGCCAGTCCGCCTTGTAGCGCAATTGCGAACGCCGGAACTCGCGCGTAATTAAGCCACGTAAGCTGCTTGAAGAAGAGTCCATCTTCGGCCATTGCGAAGTAAACTCGCGGCGCAGTTAGCATGCTTTGACTCAAGAATCCAATCGTGGAAATGGCAATCCCTGCGGCAAGTAGACGGCTCCCTCTCTCACCCAACGCCAAGCGCATTACGGCCGAAGCCGGAGTCTTTGTCTGGGACAAACCTTGCGCGCCCAAAGCATGAACGCAGACATAATTCACTGAAAGATAAACCACAATCACACCTAATACGCCCAGAAGTAAACCGCGCGGTAGATTTTTTCGCGGCTCGCGCACCTCACCGGCGACGAAGCACGCGGTCTGCCACCCGCCATATGCGAACTGCGCCGGAATTAAAGCCGCGCCAAAAGCAGTCAGCAACTGCCAGGTGGTTGGCGATGAGTTAATGCCCTGTACTCCTAAGACTTGAGTTGGTCCGCTAACCGTCAATCCAACTGCCACCAGGGCCGCAATCGCTATCAGCTTCAGAATCATTAAGATATTCTGCGTCATACTCCCGGCTCGCACACCGACGCAATTGATAACAGTCAGCAACGCCAACGCGATCGACGCCAGCAGCGCAGCTCGCAAATCTGTCGTCCGCGCGCCCACTAATTCATAGATATGATTTGCGAATATGAGAGCTACCGCAGCCATGCCGCCAGTCTGGATCACGAACAGCAAGCTCCATCCGTAACCAAAGGCAACCAACGGATGCATCGCGTCGCGCAAGTAAACGTATTGACCGCCCGAAGCCGAAACCTGCGATGAAAGCTCGGCGTAAATAAAAGCCCCGGCCAGCGCGATGAGTCCGCCCACAGCCCACGCGCCAAGAATCAAAAATGGAGTATGGACTTGCTGAGCAACGACATAAGGATTAGTGAATATGCCCGCGCCGATGATCCCGCCCATCACGATCATCGTGGCGTCGAAGAGTCCGAGACGACGAGCGAGGTGCGACTCAGTCGCAGTTTGATTTGAAGCGGTCTTGTTCTTCACTCTTTCATGAGTTGAGCCGCGATGACCAGTTTCTGAATCTCTGAAGTGCCTTCGTAAATTCGTAAGGCGCGCACGTCGCGATGGAGACGCTCGACCACCGTGCCACGAACGAGTCCCGTCGCACCGTGAATCTGCACGGCTTGATCGATAATGCGCGAGGCAGCCTCGGTGGCAAAGAGTTTGGCTTCGCTGGCTTCACGCGTCGAACGTTCGGCGCCGGTGTCCTTCAAATAAGCGGCGCGATAAACCAATAATCGCGCGGCGTCGAGTTCGGTCGCCATGTCCGCCAGCTTTTCTTGAATCAACTGATGCCCCGAGAGTGGGCGGCCAAATTGCTCCCGCGATTTCGCATGCAGAAGACTCTCGTCAAGCGCCCGACGGGCCATGCCGCACGCCGCCGCGCCCACACTCGCGCGAAACACGTCAAGCGTTTGGAGGCTAAGTCGCAACCCATCACCTGGCGCGCCGATTATGTCTTCGGCGGGTACGCGGCAATTCCTGAATTCCAATTCGCCAATCGGATGCGGCGCCAGCATCTGAGTTCGCTCAGCAACCCTGAAACCCGGCATGCGGGAGCTAATGATGAATGCGGAAATCTCAGCGCGCCCGTCTTCACGCGTGCCCGTGCGGGCAAAGACCGTGTAGAAATCAGCGACGCCGGCGTTTGAAATGAAGCGTTTGCGGCCATCGATCACGTACGCCTCGTCTTCGCGACGCGCGGTGGTTTTGATTGCCGCGACGTCGGAACCAGCCTCAGGTTCGGTCAAGGCGAAAGCCGCGATCGCTCGCCCAGTGGCCGCGCGAGCCAGCCAGAAATCGCGTACGTGCTCGGTTGCTCCGAGACTAATCGCATAAGAGCCCAAGCCCTGCATTGCGAAGGCGAGATCGGCGAGCGATGAGGAATATGAAAGCGTCTCGCGAATGATGCAGAACGAACGGAGATCGAATGGCCGGCCCGGTGATGCTACCGCGTAACGCAGCAGATCATGGTCGGCTAATAACAGAACATAACTTCGCAGCGCTTCATCGGCATCGCCTTCGTCATCGCCCGCGCGCACTTCGATCTCGCGCTCGGTGAACTCGGCCAGGCGCGCCGCCAATTCCCGATGTTCATTCGAGAAGAATGGAGTTGTGTCTATAAAACTCATTTCAAAATTACGTGAACCTTTTTGCTGGGAGCGCGGACGTCCCGTCCGCCCAGCGCTACCGCCGCTCAACCTTCGAGCGAGGCGCCGACTCTTCACATTTCGCGCGCGGTGCGGGCGGGACGCCCGCGCTCCCAGCCAATCATTTGAACTTCGGTTTGCGCTTTTCAATAAACGCTGCGTGAGCCTCTGCAAAATCAGGATGCTGCATGCACAGTGCCTGCGCAACAGCTTCGGCTTCGAGCGCGGATTCGAATCCCATGTGCATTTCGCGATTCAACATCTCTTTAGTTTTCGCCAAGCCCAACGCCGGACCGTGTGCCAGTTTCGCAGCAAACTCGCTGGTTGCCGTTTTCAGTTGGTCCCGTGGCACGACGCGATTATAGAGTCCGATCTTTTCAGCTTCCTGGGCCGAAATGAAATCACCCGTCATCAACAACTCCGTCGCTTTCGCCAAACCCACGACGCGCGGCAGCAGATAAGTCGCGCCCATGTCAGTTCCCGCCAATCCGACTTTCACAAATATGAAAGCAATCTTCGCCTCTTCGGCAGCAATGCGGATATCTGAAGCGAGCGCGATGCAAGCTCCGGCTCCTGCAGTCGTGCCATTGATGCTGGCGATGATCGGTTTCGGCAGCGCGCGCATGTTGTGAATGAGTTCGCAAGTGAGGCGCGTGAACTCTAATAGCCCTTCGGCGTCGCGCCCTTGCAGTTCTCCAATGATGTCGCGCACGTCGCCGCCCGAACAGAACGCGCGACCAGCGCCGGTGATCACGACCACGCGTACGTCCTTTTCATCATGCAGACTCGCGAAAAAGTCGGTGAGTTCGTGATAGACCTCGAACGTGATCGCGTTAAGCCGCTCGGGACGATTGAGCGTGATGGTCGCGATGCCGTCGCGTTGTTCGTAGAGAAAACCCTTGGGTGAAATCATACTAGCGCAAACTGTTAACTTGCGGCGTTCTAATACTTATGCTTAACAACGCAAACTGACAGTTTGCGCTACAACACTGCTATCCCTTCAATCTCAATCTTCGCGCCATCTTCCAGCAGGCTTTTGACTTCCACCAACACCATCGCTGGAAAATGCTTGCCCATGCGCGCGCGATATCGTTCACCGATTTCGACCAGTCGTGCGCGATAGTCGAGCTTGTTTGTTACATAGATCGTCAGTCGCGAGATTTGATCCGCCTTTCCGCCGGCTTCCGTCACTACGGCGACGACATTTGCGAGCGCGCGAGCGAATTGTTCGACGAGATCATCGCCGACGATGTTTTGATTCTCATCCCACCCAACCTGTCCAGCGATGAACAACAGTCTTCCGCCCGGCTCTGTCAGAACGCCGTTTGAATACCCGCGCGGCGGGCCGAGCGATTCAGGGTTGACGAAAGCGAAGCTCATCAGTTTTCTTCTCCTGGTCCTCTGTGGTGAAAATCGATCATTACCACAGAGGACACAGAGAACCGAGGAGGTTACACAGCGGCTTGAACGATCTCGATTTGGTTCCCGCCCGGATCGCGCACATAGAAGCGCGGCGAGCCGGGAATGGGTCGTGGATCCGGAATGATTTCTACGCCCGCCGCGCGGAACCGTTTCTCAGCCGCATCAAGATCGGAAACCGTGAAGCAAACATGTCGTGAACTCAACGAACTAATAGATCCACCTTCAATCGACAAATGCAATTGGTTGCCGCCAATCTGGTACCACGCACCGCTCTGGCGCGCCGCGGCCGGCTTCGGCACTTGTGTCAGTCCCAGCACCGATTGGTAGAATTCCTTCGCCACCGCTTCCAGCTCGGCCGGGACGGTCACGTTCACATGATGAAGTGCGGTTACCATTCTTAAGAATCGCTCAGCACTCACACTCGCAGCTCAATGAATCTTGAAATGCGGATTCTCGATAATGCCAAAGACATTTCCAAAGGGATCTTTCACGGTCGCAACCTCCGCATATCACCCGGTCGCTACCGCTCGCGGTTGTGAAACTGCGCATTAAACTCGGCCGATCTGTTCTTTGGCACGCTCAAGCTTTGCCACTCGCCTGATTTGAAATGCTTCGCGAGAAAGACGATCTGTCCAACATGGTACGCATAATGAGCGAGTTGGCGATTGATCGCTTGCACCACGGTGTGATCTTGTCCGCGAACCCTGATTGTGCTCATCAAGTCTTCCGGCCTCAGCGGCTCAACTGCCTCAAAGACACACTGCCAACCTCTCTCCCAATACGCGAGCATGTCGTTCTTCGATGTTTCCGGCAACATCACAAACTCCAGGTCGCGATTACGTTCCGGTTTCTCTCCGTCGGTCGTCAGAAAATCCGTCCAGCGCGAAATCATGTTGCCGGCAATGTGTTTCATGTTGATGGCGATGCTGTTCGATTCTTCATCGAGCGTGCGAAAAAACTCTTCGTCACTAATTTGGGCAAAGGCGCGCTCCGCAAGCTTCTTGTAATCCCGAAATCTTCGCAGGGCATCGTCGAGATAATGCTGGCCTATTGATTGATCGTTCATGATGTTTGGTCCTGTAATGCGCTTGCGACCTCGCCGCGCTTTACCGATCGCTGCTCTCCTGAACGCATGTCTTTGATAGCCGCCTCGCCGCGCAATCGTTCATCCTCGCCGATGATAGCCACGAATGGAATCCCGCGAGATGATGCATACTTGAATTGCTTCGCTAATTTGTCCGGTTCTGGATAAAGATCCACGGATAAATCCTTGCTCCTTAATTCCGTTGCCAAGGCAATTGATTCGCCGATGGAATCTTCATTCCAAATCGTAATCATCACGTCCGCCGGCGACGACGCCAACTTTGCGGAAAACATCTCTCTTTCGCTCATCACCACGATAATTCGTTCAAGACCGAGCGAAAATCCGCATGCCGGAACATCTTTCCCAAGAAACATGCCGACCAGATTGTCATAACGCCCTCCACCGCCCAGGCTGCCCGCGAGATCGGTAACATTTATCTCAACGATCGCGCCCGTATAATATGCCAAGCCCCGCGCCAGAGTCGGATCAAGTTTGATTCGCTTATCAACTCCGCTGGCTTTGGCGAATTGCAGAATCTGCCGGAGATCGTCGACTCCTCTGGCGCCGATTTCGTGCGCGCCGATGAACTCGACCAGACGCCCTAGAACGTCGGCGTTGAAAGCCGCCTTTTCTGATCCCGGCTCACCAAGATCAGCGAATCCCGCGGCGCGTCTTACTCCCGCAAGGCCCTCGAAGAAACGCATCAACTTTACCGCGGCTTCGCCAATGATTCCGCGCTCGTTCAATTCACGAGCAACGCCTTGGGGTCCGGCCTTGTCCATTTTATCGAGCGCGATAAGAGCGTCTTCGTGCTTCTCCGGCGCGACGCCTGCTTGAGCGAGAATGCCTGTCAGGACCTGTCGATGATTTACGCGAATGACGAAATCGTTGAATCCCAGCGCGACCAGCGCAGCGCTTGCTGCCGCGATCAACTCCGCTTCAATCACCATCGAACGCGAGCCGAGCACGTCGACATCGCATTGATAGAACTCGCGAAAGCGTCCACGCGCGGGGCGATCGGCACGCCAGACGGGCTGAATCTGGTAGCGTTTGAAAAACTTCGGCAGCTCGTTTTGATATTGCGCGACCACGCGCGCCAGCGGCACCGTGAGATCGTAACGCAAGGCCAGATCGGCTTCGCCGGTCTTTTCATGTTCGCCGCGCTTGAGAATTTTGAAGATGAGCTGATTGCCTTCTTCGCCGTACTTGCCCATCAGTGTCTCGATGTTTTCGACGGCGGGTGTTTCCAGCGGTTCGAAGCCGTAGCGCTCGTACACGGACTTGATGACGCCGATGACGTATTCGCGCTTGCGCACGTCACCCGGCAAAAAGTCGCGCATGCCGCGGGCTGGTTGGGTTTTGGCTGAAGGCATGGCCGTCCATCTTACCTGAAATGCGCTTCAGTAGTAGAATGCCAGACACGATGGTCGCACAGCCACTGTACTCAGCCGAAGAGTATCTTGAATTCGAGCGTCAGGCGGAAGAACGTCATGAGTACCTCGACGGGTTCATCTACGCAATGGCCGGCGAGAGCCCGCTGCACGCGGACATATCGGCGAATCTGGTGATTTTGGTCGGAGCGCAATTGCGCGACTCGCCCTGTCGCGTAAGAACCAAGGACACGAAAGTTCGCAGCGGCCCGACCCAACGCCGAAGCTTGAAGGGTTTGTTTTCCTATCCCGACCTAGTGGTGATCTGCGGGGAGCCTCAATATCACGACGAACATCGCGACGTGGTGATTAATCCCACAGTCATCATCGAAGTATTATCCGAATCAACCGAGGCGCGCGATCGCGGCGTAAAGTTTCATCGCTACCAGACCTGGAGCCCGACGCTGACGGATTACGTTCTGGTCTCGCAAATAGCTCCAATCATCGAGCACTTCGAGCGCCGGCTGGATGGTAGTTGGTCTTATCACGTCTACGACAAGATTGAAGAGACTTTTACGATCAAATCGATAAACTGCACACTGAAACTTTCGGAGGTGTTTGCCCGCATAGTCTTTCCCAAAGAATCAGACGAAGAGTAAGTATTATTTCGTCTTCGGTTCAGCAAGAATTTCACCGACGAAGCTGCCAGCTCAGATTTATCGGACGAGACTTTCCTTGAAAGTCTGTAACTTTCCGGGTATAAGCAACGTCAATTCAGAAAACAGCCCGTCAGCCTTAATCGCTAGGCGAGCGAGCCGACTTTCCAAAATCAGTCACAAAGGAGTTATCTGAAATGTTCCGACGCCAATTTGCCGCTTTAATTCTGCTTTTCACGCTGCTCGCGCCCTACGCGGCGTTCGGCCAGCAACCGCAAGGACCGCAACAGCCCGCGCCCGATCCCAACGATCCAATGGTGCGCATCAAAGACGAAGGCATGAATCGCTCGCAGGTAATGCAGACACTTTCGTACCTGAGCGATGTCATAGGTCCGCGTTTGACCGCTTCGCCAAACATGAAGCGCGCGTGTGAATGGACCCGCGACACAATGACCAAATGGGGTTTGCAGAACGCGCACCTCGAAGCCTGGCCATTTGGCCGCGGTTGGTCGTTGAAACGTTTCTCGGCGCAGGTTACGGATCCGCAGGACATCCCGCTTATCGCTTATCCGAAAGCCTGGTCGCCCGGAACGAACGGGCCGCTCAGTGCGGAAGTCGTTTATTTCGATGCCAAAGATGAAAACGACATGGCGCGTTTCACAGGCCAACTGAAGGGCAAGATCGTTATGACCGCGCCGATGCGCGAAGTTAAAGCGCGCTTCGAAGCGCCAGGAACGCGACGCGATGAAAAGAATTTACTGGCACTGGCGAATGCGCCGATGCCACGGCCCGCCGGACGTGGAGGTTTTGGCGGCAATCGCAACGCAGACTTTCTCGCCCAGGCGCAATTCGCCGCGAAGAAGAACCAGTTCTTTGTGGACGAAGGCGCGGCCCTGTTGGTTGAGTCGAGCCGCGGCGACGGCGGAACGATCTTTGTGCAGTCGGCAACTGTTCCGCAGCCGTTTTCGCCGAACGCGTTTGGTCCAAACGCTCCGCGACGAATCAATCCGTACGACAAAGACGCACCCAAGTTTGTGCCCCAAGTGGTCGTAGCGGTTGAGCATTACAATCGCATCGCGCGGATGATCCAGGCAGGCGAGAAAGTGAAGATGGAAGTTAATCTCGCAGTCGAGTGGCAGGATCAGGATCTCAATGGTTACAACACCGTCGCCGAAATCCCTGGCAGCGATCCACAACTGAAAGACGAACTCGTCATGCTCGGCGGACACATGGATTCGTGGCATTCAGGCACGGGCGCAACGGACAATGGCGCCGGCGTCGCTGTGGGAATGGAAGCGGTACGAATTATCCAGGCACTCGGTTTGAAACCGCGCCGAACCATTCGCATCGCGCTTTGGACTGGCGAAGAAGAGGGACTGCTTGGCTCGCGTGCTTATGTCGCTCAGCATTTTGGAAAACTGGAGACTCCGCCGACGACGGCAGCAACGACGCCGGCGGCAGGCGATGGCGCGACCGCGACGCCGAGACGAGGAGGAAGCGATGGCAGCGCTGCCTCCATGAGCCCGCCGCCCGCACCGGCGCTGATCAAGATGCCTGAGTACGACAACCTTGCCGGCTATTTCAATCTCGATAACGGCACCGGGAAGATTCGTGGTGTCTATCTGCAAGGCAATGAATCGATCGCCGGACTGTTTCGACAGTGGCTGGCGCCGTTTCGTGATCTGGGGGCGGAGACGCTTTCGCTTTCAAATACGGGCGGAACGGATCATCTCTCGTTCGATGGCATCGGCTTGCCCGGATTCCAATTCATTCAGGACGAGATTGAATACGATTCGCGTACGCACCATTCGAATATGGACGTCTTCGATCGCATCCAGGGTGACGACATGAAGCAGGCCGCGACTATTATGGCCGCGTTCGTTTACAACACCGCGATGCGCGACGACAAATTGCCGCGCAAGCCGGCGCCGGGACGGTGACGTGTCAGAACCGCCTGCGGTAGCGGGCGGTTACCCTCTGACATTCAGGCTCTCGATGTTAAAGACAAACCGCCTGCTACCGCAGGCGGTGCTGACATCAACGGCCAATCACGACTTCCAACCAATATCGTCTCAACTTCTCCCGATTATCTCTCCGATAGGCCGCATAGTCGCGCCCGATTCCCTCGTCGGGTCGCGCAAAAAGCACAAAGGCCTCGAGCAAGCCCGTGTCGTTCAGCTTGATCAGGTTAGCGAGCGATGTTTCGAGCGCTTTTACTCTGCCGGATTTCAGATCCCTGGCCGCGGCTTCCGCGACCATTCTTAGTGCCGCTGTCTCTTCTTTCAGACTGTGCCGGTAAATCTTCTCTTCGGAATAGTTCTTAAAGAAATCTGCTTTTGACCACGCAATTCGCGTCAAATCGTACATCAGCCAGTTATTCGATCCGTCGTTGCTGTTTAAGGTCTTCGGATCAATCGAGAGCGTAGTCTTTCCGTTTTCATTGCGAGTCGAGTTTGGCGGCTCGATCTTTGGATGGCCCAACGCAACCTGGTGACGACCGGCCCACTGCGTCAAGCCAACAAACGAGTTCCGGGTGTAGGGCTGGGCGATAATTGCATCGACGAACTTGTCGCGCGCTTCATTGATTTTGCCTTGCGCTTCCAAAGCGTCGCCCCAATAACGATAAGCCGTTTCGCGGTCCGGATTAATCGCGATGGCTCTGGCAAACCAAATTCCGGCAGCGTCAAAGTGAACGCTCCGATACTGCGGATCGGTCGAATTATGTGCTTGCTTATACTCCGCATCGCCCGCATAAACCGCCGCGTCGTAGAGCTGTGGATCGGATTCAAGCGCTCGTTTGTAGGCCGCAATCGCCTTATCCATGTCACCACGCATAAACGCTGCCTCGCCTTCGCGAATGGCAAGCTCCGCGGCTTTGATATTCGAAAAAGGAACCTGAGTGCCATCCGGCGCCGAAAGGGCGTCGAGAGCCATGCGCGTCAAATTGCTGTTATCCCCGAGCGATTGCGAGCGCAATAGAGTAGTGCGGGCGCGTTCGCGCATCTTCTGGCGCAAGGCTGCGTCTTTGACGTCGAACGAGTTGGCGTAAAGGGTGAAGCCTAAACGCGAAAGAATCACTGGGTCGCTGGGGTTCGCCGCCGCGACTCTCTCAAGTAAAGGAAGGGCAGCGACGAGGTTATTAGCTTCGTAGAGTTCGAGCGCGCGCTGCCGATCGGATGGATCTTGCGCCGGAGCCGACATGACCACTGAGCATGCGAGCGCGACGACCATCCCCAGAGATATGTTGAGGAAGATTCTTTTTGCGGTTAAGGTAGACATTGCGAGAACCTCTAAAACCGAGAAATGATTCAAGTTTGGCCGGGAATGACTGAGTCTAATGTCTCATCTACTCGAAGTCAAAAATCTCGCAACGCACTTTCCGACGCGTGAAGGCTTAGTGCGCGCGGTTGATGGCATCAGCTTCTATCTCGATCGCGGCGAGCTGCTCGGTTTGGTTGGCGAGAGCGGCTGCGGCAAGTCAATGACGGCCCTTTCAATCATGCGGCTGGTGCCGCCGCCGGGAAAAATCGTCGCCGGAGAGATTCTGTTTGAAGGCCGGAATCTATTGCAGCTTTCCAACCGCGAAATGCGTGACGTGCGCGGTAACGACATCGCGATGATTTTTCAGGATCCCATGACCTCGCTGAATCCGGTATTCACTGTGGGAGAGCAGATTGCCGAAGCGCTGCGTTTGCATCGTCGTCTCTCGCGTCGAGACGCGCGGGCTGCCGCCATCGCCGCCATGCGCGAGGTTTCGATCCCTGATCCTGAATTGCGCGTCAACGATTATCCGCACCAACTTTCGGGCGGCATGCGACAGCGAGTTATGATTGCGATGGCGCTCGCGTGCGATCCGAAACTGCTGATCGCCGATGAACCAACGACGGCGCTGGATGTCACAATTCAAGCGCAGATACTCGAGCTGCTGAACTATCTGAGAAAGACGCGCGAGCTTGCGATTCTTTTGATCACTCACGACCTGGGCGTCGTAGCGGAAGTCGCTGATCGCGTGGCGGTGATGTACACGGGAAAGATCGTCGAGGAGTCGCCGGTTGATGAATTGTTTGCCCAGCCAAAGCATCCGTACACGGAAGGCTTGCTGAGTTCAGTTCCAAAGCTGACCGTGAAAGACGTGGCGAAAGCCGAACGACTACAAACGATTGAAGGAGTGGTGCCCAAGCCGACAAAACTTCCACCTGGATGCCACTTTGAACCACGCTGTCCGTATCGAATGCCGAGGTGCCGCGAAGAAGATATTCCGCTTTATCCGGTGAGCGAGGGCGTGACCGCGCGGTGCGTGCTTTACGATACAGCGACGATTGCGGCTCCGCCGCAGCACAGTGCGGAAAGGCTTCGCCTTTCCGGCGTCGAGTGAAACCTTAACTGAGGCTACGCCTCTGTGGGAGGCGCAGCCTCCTTTAATCTTAAAAACAGAATCGACGGTAAGGCGGAGCCTTACCGCACTGTGCCGCGGCCGAGCCGCAAGTACATGTTGATGACCGTAGAACAGAATCATGAAGCACTGGTCCGCGTGCGCGGGTTGGTAAAGCATTTCCCCGTTGAAGGAAGCGACCAAGTCTGGCACGCGGTAGACGGTGTTTCTTTCAGCATCTTTCGCGGTGAAACCCTCGGGCTGGTCGGCGAATCGGGTTGTGGTAAGTCAACGACGGGTCGTTGCCTCCTGCGTTTGATTGAACCGACTCAAGGCAACATCAAGTTCGAAGATCGCAACGTGACGGCGATGGGCAAACGCGAGCTGCGCCAGTTGCGTCGCGAAATGCAGATCATCTTCCAGGATCCAAATGCCTCGCTCAACCCGCGGATGAAGATTGGCGACATCATTGCAGAGCCGCTGGTGATCCACGACATTGGAACGAAGCAGGAACGGCGCGAGCGCGTCGCGTGGCTACTCGGCAAAGTGGGCCTCGATGCGGACTACAGCAAACGCTACAGCCACGAATTCTCCGGCGGCCAATTGCAACGCATCGGCGTGGCGCGCGCGCTGGCGCTGAATCCTAAACTGATTGTGGCAGACGAACCGGTCTCGGCGCTCGATGTGTCAGTGCAGGCGCAGGTCGTGAATTTACTCCAGGATTTGCAGGAAGAATTCGGGCTCACCTACCTTTTCATTTCACACGGGCTCGCCGTAGTCGAACATATCTCGACCCGCGTCGCGGTGATGTATCTGGGCCGCATTGTCGAAATTGCGCCGGCTTTCGATCTTTACGCCCGGCCATTACATCCTTATACGCAGGCTCTGCTATCGGCGATTCCGATCCCGGACCCTAACGCGAAACGCGAGCGGACAATTTTGAAAGGCGACGTGCCCACCGCACGGAATCCGCCTTCAGGCTGTCGCTTTCGCACTCGGTGTCCGTTGGCTATTGACGAATGCGCGCGAATCGATCCAGAGTTACGCGAAATTTTCCCCGGGCACTCGGCCGCGTGTATTCGGATTGAGGGTTATTCAACGGCCCGGCCAGTTGAGAGTTTGGTGACTCACGCAGTGTGACTATTCGTTCAGGTGCTTGCCCGAATGTACAATATTTTCTATTACGTCTGGAGGTTAACAATATGTCGTTGCAGCTGACCAAGATTTTTCAGAAAGTGCCGGAGGGATACATAGGCTTCGTTGAAGAATTACCCGGCGCCAACACTCAAGGGGACACCCTGGAAGAAGCGAGAACCAATCTCGAGGAAGCCATTGCGCTGGTCTTAGAGGCAAATCGGGCTCTCGCTGAAGAGCAGATTCGGGGTCAAGACGTTATTAGAGAATCGGTGGTCTTGTCAGCTGCATGAAGCGAAAGGAACTCATCCGCCATCTGGAGTCGAATGGCTGCGAGTTTTTTCGTGAAGGTCGTAAGCACACGGTTTAGGTTAATCGCGCAGCGCAGGCGACCTCGTCAGTACCCCGTCATCGGGAGATTAATAGTTTGCTCGCGCGCAAGATTTGCCGAGAGTTGAAGATACCAGAGACGAAACAGCAGTGACTTTTTTTAGAAACATCGCGACCACGCGGCGCGTAAGAACGTTCGAATTGAAAGCAGTTTCACCCTTCTCAAACTCGACGGGAGACTAATCATGAGCGATCCTAATCAGGAATTTCACATGCCGCCCGCACCGGCCATAACAGAGCCGGAAGTAGTTCGAGCCACGAAACTACTACCTTATGCCATCGGGTTGTTTGTGATCGGGGTCATCGTCTGCGTCGCCGGAATCATAAAACTAATTCCGGGAGGCATTGGCACGGGCGCGGCGTTTGCTTTTTGGGGGATTCTTCTTTTCGCGTACAGCTTCATCCCGCTACCGCAATCGAAAGGCGACGAAGAGCCGTCAATTTCAGGGTTGCAAAAACTAACGGGCATTTTTTATGAGCCAACCCGAGTGTTTCGCAATCTGAGAGCACACCCGCGCTGGCTGGCGGCGTTCCTGACCATTGCGATTGCCAACGCGGCTTACGCGGCAGTGTTTGTGCAACGCCTTACGCCAGAACGCATTTCTGAATTCTTTAACGAGAAGATTGAGCAGAGTCCGATTAAACCTCCGCCCGATAGAATGGCGGTAACGAAAGAACAAAACTATCAACAATTGAAGCAGCCGATTCAGCGTGTTCAGTCTGCCGCCAAGACTTTTGTCGGCGTTTTCGTCTTCATCTCCTTTGTCGCGGCGCTCTGCTTGTTGGGCGTGCTGGCGTTCGGCGGCACTATTAACTTCTGGCAAGCGTTCGCTGCGGTGGCCTACGCTTACGTACCAGTGGCGGTGATCGGAAAGCTCGCAAGCATCATAATTCTCTTCATCAAGTCCCCGGATGACATTCATCCCATGCTGGGCCAGGAGACTCTTTTGCAAGACAATCTGGGAATATTGTTCTCACCGGCCGAACATCCAGCCCTCTATGTTTTGGGCTCGGCCATCGGTGTGCTCTCGCTTTACGGCCTCTGGTTAAAAGCCAAGGGGTTGGCAAATGCCGGTCAAAAAGTGAGTTCCTCTGCAGCGTGGGGAGTTGCGATTACGCTTTGGGTATTGGCCCTGGGCCTGGGGATGATCTTTGCGACGCTGTTTTCAAGCTTCATGTCCTGAGCGGCAAAGGGCTAAGAGCAAAGGGCCAAGAGCGAGCTGCTCTTAGCTCTTTGCTCTTTGCTCTTTGCTCTTTGCTCATTCATACCGCAGTGACTCGATAGGATCGAGACGCGCGGCTTTCCATGCGGGCCATAATCCGAAGATCATGCCGATGCCGACGCTGGCGAAGAATCCGGCCACCGGCGCCCATAGAGGCACATACGAAGGCATGATCAGTTTCACCACCAACGATCCCAGCCAGCCAAGGGCCAAGCCCACAAAACCGCCAAAACCGGTGAGCGTCATTGCTTCGATCAGGAATTGCCACAGGATGTCTTTGCGGCGCGCCCCGATGGCCTTACGAACGCCGATTTCACGGGTGCGCTCAGTAACCGAGACCAGCATGATGTTCATCACCCCAATGCCGCCTACCATCAAGCCCACCGAGGAAATCACGACCATGGCGAGTGCGATGCCGCCGGTGATTGAATGAAAAGTACCGATGAGTGCTTCCGTAGTCTGTATGCCAAAGCTGTCAGGATTCCCGAAAGGCACCTGCCGGCGAACGCGTAACAGGTCGGTCACCTGATCCATGGCTTCTTGCATCATTCCCGGTTTGGCCACGGCGAGCAGGTAAATATCTTCCGAGTTGGGTTTTAGTTTGCGCGCGACGTTATAAGGCAAGTATATGACATTGTTTTGATCATCGCTGCCGCCGCTGAAGAGAAACTGCTCGCGCTTTTGCAGCACGCCCACGACTCGGAACTCTTCTGATCCGATCTTGAGCGTGTCGCCCACGGGCGAGCCGAAACGAAAGAAGTCGTCGGCGACTTTTGAGCCTACGACGCAAACGTTTTGATTCTGATCGTTTTCGAATGGCGAAAAAAAGCGCCCTTCGGCAACGACTTGCGTGCCCGCCTTTTCGAAATCGGGCAGCGTGCCTTCTAAGCCGACAGAGGCCGAGGTCTTACCACCGCCACTAACCAGAATCTTCTGGCCGAAGAAGTTGTTGGTGATTTCCAGAAAGGGCACCGCAACTTCAATGGTGGGCAGTTTTGAAAGCGCGCTCGCGTCATCGTAGGTCAAAGGCTTGCGCATGCGCTCTTCGCGCGAAAGCCGCCCGACGTGAAGGCCCGGGTTGTATTTGCTGATGTACATCGAGCGCGTGCCGAACGATTCGACCTCTTTGGTGAAAGCCGTATCGATACCACTGATAATCGAGGCGATGAGCATTACCGTGACGACGCCAATGATCACGCCGATGACCGTAAGGAATGAACGCAGCTTGTTGGCCCGCAAGGTACCGAGAGCCATCCAGAGGTTTTCTAAAATGTCAGATCTGAAGAGTTTCATTGATCCTTTTTAGAGTATCAGTTCGACGATCTCTTCTGTCTTGGGCTGAACATTGAAAATTGCAAATTGAAAAATGCAAATTTCAAATTGTTCAGATGTCACTGGCTGAGCGGAATAATTATCCTCCGCTTCCTTTTCAAATTTGCAATTTTCATCTTGCGATTTGCAATTTCCTAACACCAAAATTCATGTGTCGGCCCGTAACGCTTCAATCGGATCCAACCGCGCGGCTTTCCAGGCGGGCACGATTCCTGAAAGGACGCCGACTCCTCCCGAAGCTGCCAGAGCGAATAGAATCGCCAGCAGAGAAAGATAAGTGGGGAAAAAAGTCGCGGTAACGACCTTGCCCACGATCCACGCCAGAAATATCCCGATGGCCCCACCGATTGTAGCTAAGGTGACGGCTTCAATCAAAAACTGTTTCAGGATGTCGGCCTTGCGGGCGCCCAGTGATTTGCGCAGCCCGATTTCTTTGGTTCGCTCAGTCACCGAGACCAGCATGATATTCATGATCACGATGGCGCCCACGATCATCGCAATGGCCGGGACGGAAACGGCTACCAGAAAGATCGTGCCGAAGAGTCGATCCCGCAACCCGGTGATCGCGTCCGGCGTGACGATACCGAAGTTATCTTTTTCGTTTGCTCCCAGGTGGCGGCGCGCGCGCATCAAAAATCTCGATTCCTCGACCGCGTCGTTAAAGGTATCGTCGGTCTTTGAAGTGGCTATGAAATAGAGCGAGCGTTGTCTAATCAAGGATCCAAAATCGATCGAGTAAGTCTTCAGTGGGATCACAATGAAGTTGTCCTGGGAAATCCCGAAAACCGTGCCTTTGACTTCTTCAACTCCAATCACCCGATAAGGCATCCCTCGAACTGAAATCTCGCCACCGATCGGATTGCCGGCGGGAAACAATTTAGTGGCGATGTCCGCGCCTACATAGGCGACCCGCGCGGCGCTATCATTCTCTGATTCGCTGAAGAAACGACCGTTAGCGATGGTGCGGTTATCGATGTCCGCCGTATTCGCGGTGGCCCCGCTAACAAAGATATCTTCCAGCAACTGGTCGTTGCGCTTGACCTGAGATGGCGTGCCGCGCGCCTTGGCGCCGATCCTGCCGATGAGCGTCGCGTGCTCTTTAAGATATTCATAGTCTTCCATCGTCATCTCTTTGTTGCGTCGTTGCGCCGCGGCGATGGTGTCGGTGTCTTTGAAATCCTCGAATGGATTGAAGCGCTGAACGGAAAATGACTTGGCGCCGATGCCCGCGATCTTTTCATCGATGTAAACATTGAAGCCCTGAATTAACGAGACAACCGTCACGAAAGCCGTAACGCCAACGATCATGCCGAGCAGCGTCAGGGCAGAACGCAGTTTGTGCGCCCAAATGGCCGCGATGGCAACTTTCAAGATTTCGAAAAGCTTCATCTGAATTACTACCACGGTTCACGAAGTACTTTGGTTACTGCGCCATGTTTCAGAACCGCGAGCGGTAGCGACCTGATCTTAAAGGTAACCTGGAAAGAGAACACCGCCAGAGATCGGGCTGTAGTTTAATTCAAACGCGCGCGGCAAGATCCGGTCGCTACCGCTCGCGGTTCTGACACAGTCTCTACTCCCATCTCAACGACTCAATCGGATCCAACCTCGCTGCTTTCCATGCCGGCCAGAGGCCAAAAATGATTCCGACTCCTGCTGAGATGCCGATGCCGACACCGATGGCCCAGGCGGGCACATATGCCGGCCGCGGCGAATACTTGTTCATCAAGATACTGGCCAGTTCTCCGACCGCCAATCCAATCAAGCCGCCGATGGCAGTCAGCACGACTGCTTCGATCAGAAACTGAGAAAGGATATTTGTGCGCGTCGCGCCGACGGCTTTTCGCAGGCCGATCTCTTTCGTTCTCTCCGTAACTGACACCAGCATGATATTCATTACTCCGATCCCGCCGATCATTAAAGCGACCGCAGAAACGGCTGTCAGCACCAGATAGGTCGCGCCGGTGAGTTGATTGTAAATGTCGAGCAAAGCGTCCTGGGACGAAATGCCGAAATTGTTGGGCTGATCAGCAGGAACCTGGCGGCGGCGGCGCAAAATATCCGTCATTTCATCAATCGCAGATTTGACGTGCGCTCTGGAGATCGGACGCACAAAAATTCCAAAGATGCTCTCCGGAAAAGTTATCTCGGGATAATACTTCTGAAAAGTGGTGACCGGGATGTAGAGCTGATTGTCGCGCGATTGACCCAGGATTTGACCGAGCGGCTCCATCACTCCCACGACCAGAAACGGACGGCCCGCAATCTTCAATTCTTTATCAAGCGGATCCTCATAGGGAAAAAGCGCCTTAACCACATCGCGCCCAAGCACGCAGACGTTCGCGCGTTGTTGCACGTCCATTTCGCTGACGAAGCGACCGTAGCCAATGTAGCTCGACATCGTGAATTCGTAGTGTGGACCTACACCAAGCAGAATTGGAGTGTCAGTTTGCTTGTCCTGATGCCGCACCGTTTCGGCAATCTTGCGATAAAACGGCGACGTGTCGGACACGGAAGGCGCTTCGCGGCGAATCGTGTCGGCGTCTTCGATGGTCAGGTCCTTGCGGTGTATCTCTTCGTCGGTAGGTT
>WNFT01000480.1_pt1 | contig 32758 bp, 20 predicted proteins | sample 5400191 | NCBI WGS metagenome assembly WNFT01 (sample SAMN13153359, study PRJNA577476) | soil metagenome | isolation source: 80 cm saprolite under Madrone tree | place: USA:California | collected 2016-06-14 | reverse complement strand
TGGTCGGGGCGAGAGGATTCGAACCTCCGACCTCTCGGTCCCGAACCGAGCGCTCTACCAGGCTGAGCCACGCCCCGACGAAGTAAATGGATAATAGGGAAGCTGTGTTGCCCTGTCAAACGCAACAACTTGTTCTGTATAGCGGAACAAGGAGCCCTGGCAAACGCGACAAATAGTCCGTCGCACGCAACAACTCGGCTCAAAAGCAACAAGACGGCCCGCCTATCTGAAGCACGATTGCTGTGATCTTCGCCTCCCCACCTTTTGCAAGATAACTCGCAAATTTTCTATCAACTATATTGGTCGCTGTCTCGTCTAAATGTTGACCCGGGGTGCGCCCAAAGTGCTATAGTTACTTAACGCCTGGGTTATTGGCCGGGTGGCCCTTCCACCAATCCAATTGGGATCAGCCTCATCAAATTACCGTTTTGCGGTAGCACCTTTTTGGTAGAAATTTGTGTTGGAGAGCCAGCTCTATGACATTCAGTCTCCCGTCCTATTGTTCTCGAAGCTTTTTCGCGCTTGTTGCTTGCGCGGTTCTTGAGATCGCCGCTGGTGGTATTTATTCGGCTCGCGGCGCTAACCCAAACCAAGCTCCGGTCTTGATAAGTGACTCTACTTCTACTCGCGCCATCGCCTTGGAATCCATAACGCTGAAGGCCGAACCGTTTCCACTGACATCGAGTGTAGAGTTTGGCAACGACACGCGCACGCGTATTTGTATCTTCGCGCAGAATCTTGAACTGCTCGCCGGCGAGGGAGTGAGTTCGTTTAGCGCCGACGTTCAGGATGCTGCCGGGAAATTGTATTCGTTTAAGGTTGAATACGAGGCGCCTGTCGCTGGTTTCCCGGGTGTCAGCATGTTGATACTGCGCCTGTCCGACGATATTGGCGACGCGGGAGATGTTCTACTGCGAATAAATCTTCATGGCGTTGGGAGCAACCGAGTACGTGTGGCGATTGGCCATTCTGGCGGTGGACCGGCCGATGATCCCGGATCAGTTGCGACCCCAATAGTTGGCGATCCTACAGTTGCGGTTCCGGCAGCAACTCCAAACAGTTATGCCGATCCCGCGTTTGCGTCAGGGGCCGATGGTATTAGATTTCTCGAGCAGGCGACCTGGGGACCATCTGATGGGGATCTCTCGCACGTGCGCGCCGTAGGCTATGCGACCTGGCTCAACGAGCAGTTCAATACGGCACCTCAGTTCAGCGCAACGCAGTCTGACTATCCTGCGTTTCCGCTTTATCCGCAGTTTTATCCGGCTAGTCCTCCAGCCGCGCCATGTGATTCGACTACGACTTGTTTTCGGGACAACTACACTCTTTACCCATTACAAAAACAGTTCTTCACTAACGCTTTGTCGCAGTCTGATCAATTGAGACAGCGCGTAGCGTTTGCGGTGCACCAGTTCATCGTGGTCGGCGGCGTGCAACTGAATGCCAACGAAACAAGTTGGTATGCGCCATACTTGCAGACGATCGATCGCAATGCGTTTGGCAGCTTCCGTACGTTGCTTTTTGAAGTAACTCTCAATCCTGGCATGGGCGAATACCTGAACATGCGGGGCAACTCGGTCGTCAACCGTGCGAATCCGACGCCGAATGAGAACTATGCGCGAGAGATCATGCAGTTGTTCTCGATCGGCGTAGACACACTGAATCAGGACGGCACTCCAGTGCTGGATAGCCAGGGCAATCGCGTGCCGAGTTACGATCAGACGACAATTGCGAACCTGGCGCGGGTCTTTACCGGCTGGGATCTTGCGGCGAACAAGACCTGGAGTGTTGACGGCACTACTGCGGTGGTGAATTACCTGGACCCGATGGTTCCCAACGGTAATGTAAACCGCTACGACATCGCGCAAAAGACGCTGCTGACCGACATCAATCACGCAAGTCCGGTTGTTGTCCCTGCGTGCGGTAATTGTACTGGCAATTCTTCGGCAGTGAATCTCGCGAACACTCAAGCCTATGCGATCTCTTCGCTCAATACCGCGATCGATAACCTGTTCAATCATCCGAACACCGGTCCTTATGTTTGCACGCAATTGATCCATCAGTTGGTGACTAGCAATCCGAGCCCCGCTTACGTTGGCCGTTGCGCGTCCGCCTTTGCGAACAACGGGTCCGGCGTGCGTGGCGATATGAAGGCGGTAATTACGGCTATCCTGTTGGATATCGAGGCGCGCGGTGATGTGAAGAACGCTCCTGAGTATGGCCACCTGCGCGAGCCGGTGCTGTTGATGACTCATCTGCTTCGCACTTTCAATGCGACCAGCGATGGCGTGTTGGCGAGCACTCCGTTTAGCTACACCAACGATCTTGGTCAGAACCTATTTAATCCGCCAACTGTGTTCAGTTATTACCCGGCCGATTACGGTTTGCCTGGTACCAACCTCTTTGGTCCCGAGTTTGGTTTGCTCGATACATCGACAACTTATAAACGAGCGAACTTTGTGAACACTCTGTTTCTTGCGAACAGCGGCAACGGCATTCCCATCAGCAACCCGAATCGACCACAGGGCACACAAGTCAATTACTCGACCTATCAAGCCCTGGCCGGCAGCCCGCAACAACTGGTCGATGCACTGAATGCCAGGCTGATGCATGGGACAATGTCGCCGGCAATGAATACCAATATCGTCACCACCGTCAACGCCATCACCAATGCGAACGCGACCACGCAAGCCCAGCAGCGCACGCAAACGGCAATTTATCTAATCGCGACCTCATCGCAGTATCAGGTGGAGAAATAGAACAATGAGTGAATCACGTCGAAAATTTCTCAAGACATCAGTTTGTGGCTTAACTGGAGCGGTGATGTTTGCCAGTTTGGACAAGTTCAATCTGGTGAATGCGATGGTCCAACAGCAAACGGAGGCCGCAGCGGATTACAAAGCGCTGGTGTGCATCTTCCTTAACGGCGGTACCGACTGCAATAACATGGTGATTCCGTACGATGATTACACGGTGACTGGCGGCGGTACGACCAATGGCTATGACAACGTCCGTACTGGCTCAGGGCTCGCAGTTCCTAAGTCGGCGCTTGCAAATACTAAGATCACTCCCGCAAATACCAGCGGCGTTTCTTATGCCTTCCATCCAAATCTTTCGCCCGAGTTTGGATCGGTTGCCGGACAGGCGAAAGGCCTAATGGATATTTGGACTGCGGGCAAGCTAGCGGTCCTTTGTAATGTTGGATCTTTAGTTCGTCCCATCACGCGCGCGCAATATACCGCGGGCATCGGCCGTCCCTATCAGCTCTTCTCGCATTCGGATCAAGTTAGTCAACAAATGACCTCGGTGGCCAACACGGTAGGTCAAACCGGTTGGGGCGGACGAATTGCCGACAAGACTAATGCGCTGAACGGGAACGTAGCGCTGCCGATGAATATCTCGCTCGCCGGCACGAGTCTCTTTTCCACCGGTATCGACTCGCGGCAACTAGCCATCGCGGCCGCCCCGACGACGCTGGCAAACCTGCTGGTGTTAAACTGGAATGGAGTAGGCGGAGCTAATCCGAACCTGACCGGCAGCAGCTATCGCACGCTACTTGGGTTTGATACGAATTCTTTTTTGGTTAAGGGAGCAAGCGATACCACCAGTCAGGCATTGTCGGCTGATCAAGCGTTGAATCAACCCGACCCGGCGCTGGCTACGGCATTTCCAAATACATCTTTGGGTAATCAGTTGAAGCAGATCGCCAAGCTGATCAAGATCAAAGACGCCGCCGGCATTACCATGAAGCGCCAAATTTTCTTTTGTTCGGTCGGCGGGTTCGATACCCACACCAACGAAACCGGCAACGATCCAGCGAATCCGGCCGGGGGAGCCGCGCAATCGGGAACGCAGGGTGGCTTGCTCACGCAAATCAGTCAGGCGATGAAGGCTTTTTATGATGAGATGGTAGTGCAGGGACTGAGCAATAGCGTGACTACCTTTACACTTTCCGATTTCGGCCGAACACTGCAACCGTCTGGTTCCGGCGCGGGCAGCGTGGGCACAGATCATGCTTGGGGCAGTCACGCATTCATCATGGGTGGCGCAGTGCTGGGCGGCGCTTTTTACGGATCGCCGCGCCCCGATGGATCGGGTTTAGCTTACGGTTATCCGTCGCTGCAACTTGCAGGACCGGACGACACTACCAGTAATCGCGGTCAATGGATTCCAACTACCTCAATCGATCAATATGCTGCGACACTGGCCAACTGGTATGGTCTGGCGCCAAGCGACCGGGCAGCGGTCTTTCCGAATTTGGCGACGTTTGCGACACCGACATTGTCTTTCCTTGGCTAGGAACGAGCGCCGGGTTTTATAGATCAAGCGGGAAAGTTGAGGACCGAGGCGTTTGAACACAAGCGGAGTTTCGGTGTTCACGCGCGCTCGGTTCTTTTGTGAAGGAAGTCAGTTCGATGATGTTCCGGTTTCCATGTTAAGAATATCCGTTCGCCGAGACCGAGGTGAGCCTTGGTTCGAGACCACGTGACCCTTTCATTAGCACCGCGGCTTTAGCCCGGTGATTGAAGGTTGCGCTAGCAATGGAAACCGTTTAAACGGTTTCAGGTTCTGAAGAGCGCTGGATTCACCGCGCTAAAGCGACGGTGCTAATGAGATAAGAACAGCACCACGCTCGCGCGCCAAAATTGTAATTTGGTAATTCGTGTTGAGCTTCAAGCAGAAAATCATTCTGGGTGGTCTCTGCGGCGCTATTGCGTTGCTCGGGCTCTGTTGGGCTGACTCAGGAACTAAGATCACGGCAAGCCGGCCAGAGAACGCGGCAAATGAGGCTGTCCAGCCAACGGAGGCTGATCCACCACAGCCAGAGCTCCGCAGCTCGCCTAACCTGAATCTGCGCGAGTTTACAGCACACCTTCCGCTTAGCTTCGAACAGAATGTTGGTCAATTGGACAGCCGGGCAAAGTTTTCTGCGCACGGCGCCGGCTACAATTTATTCCTCACCTCCACCGGCGCTCTGCTTGAGCTTCGTAAAAACAGATCATTGCGGAAAACGCGAGGCGAGTTGGCGGGCCGCTGGCAGTCGCGAACCTCATCTTCTTTGCTTGGTCTGAAGTTGCAAGGCGCGAATCCGCAGGCAAAAGCAATCGGAGTGGACCAGCTTTCCGGTCATCGGAATTATTTTATCGGCAACGATCCCTCCAAATGGCACACCGACGTGCCGACCTTTCGCGCCGTTCGTTATGAAGAGATCTATCCCGGCATCAGTCTCACCTACTACGGCAATCAACAACAATTGGAATACGATTTTGCAATCGCCTCCGGCGCGAATCCGCAAACCATTCGACTAACATTCGATTCGGAAGTCCGGCCGCGAATCTCTGCCGAAGGTGATTTGGTGCTGCGTTCTTCCGGCGGCGAGGTTCGTCAACGAAAGCCGGTTGTCTATCAGGAAATTGAGGGTCAGCGTCACTTCGTGGAGGGACACTTTGTCTTGTTTAGTAAACAACAAGCAGGTTTCGAAGTCGGCCAGTATGATCTCACCAAAGAATTGATTATTGATCCCACGCTGGTCTACTCAACTTATCTGGGTGGCAGCGGTGACGACCTCGGCAGTAGCATTGCTGTCGACAGCAACAACAATATCTACATCGCTGGAACCACAAGTTCAACCAATTTTCCCTTGCACGGGGCCGCGTTCGGCGTCAATGCAGGATTGGCAGATATCTTTGTGACGAAGATCGATGCGGCCGGTGCAAATATAGTTTACTCAACTTATATTGGGGGCAGTGGCCAGGATCGCGGTGACGGCCTCGCCATTGACGCTAACGGAAACGCCTACCTCGTGGGTCGCGTTGATTCCTCATCCACTAATTTTCCGGCCACTCCCGGCTCATTTGCTCCCAGCTACCGCGGCGGCGATTTTGACGGCGTTGTTTTCAAACTGAATGCACAGGGCAATGCATTGGTCTATTCAGGGTTTCTTGGCGGCGAAGAAAACGACTCGACCGAAGGTGTCGTCGTCGATCCGGCCGGCAACGCGTACGTAACCGGCGGCACCAAGTCCACTGGCTTCCCGACAACGGTAAGCGCCTATCAAGGGACGCGCGCCGGCGACACGGACGCCTACCTGACGAAGATCAATTCGACTGGTTCAGCGTTGCTTTACTCGACGTACCTTGGCGGCTCGGGCACTGATCGCGGCAGCGGCATCGCAATAGACTCCAATGGCAATGCATATATAGCAGGCTTTACCAGTTCCAGTGACTTTCCTACTGAATCCGCTTTTCAGAATGGCTTCGGCGGAAGCTTTGATGCCTTCGTCGCCAAGTTCGACACCAACAGCAGTGGCATTAATTCGCTTGTCTTCTGTTCATATCTCGGCGGGACGGGTGACGACAAGGCTTATGGAATCGCTATCGACGGCGGCGGGAACAATGTTTATGTCAGCGGTCAAACGTCTTCGAATAACTTTCCGCTGCTGGCGCCTGCACAACCCGGGTTTGGCGGATCGTTCGATGCGTTTGCCGCAAAAATTTCAACCAACGGAACAAAAATCTACGCAACCTACCTGGGTGGCACTGGTGACGATCGTGGCAGTGGTATCGCAGTCAATTCCGCCGGAGCCGCTTATGTAACTGGCTTTACTTCATCGACGAATTTTCCCACCGTGACCCCAGTGCAGCTCTCAAATGGCGGGGGCTTTGACGCGTTTGTGGCAAAGTTGAATCCTGCGGGAAACACGTTCCTTTACTCAACCTACCTTGGCGGCGGCGCGAACGAGAGCAACACCGCTACCGGTACGTCGACGAATCCAATAGCGCTTGATTCCTTGAGCAACGCGTATATCACCGGCTTTACCCTGTCCGCGAATTTTCCCACCGCGGCGCCGTTGCAACCTGCCAATGCCGGCGGCCAGGATTCTTTTGTCGTCAAGATTGCCGACGCGACACCCGCTGCGGATTACGCGATCGCGGTCGTGCCGGGTTCGCGCACCGTACTCCCTGGAGGCGGCGCGAGTTACACAGTTACCGCAACGCCGGTAGGCGGCTTCACCGGCGCCATTTCATTGAGCGCCTCGGGCTTTTCAAGTGATTCAACTGCGACTTTCAATCCTGGCACTATCGTTATCAACGGGGCGTCGGCGCAGTCGTCGACACTAACAGTCACGACCACCGGGGCAACGCCGCCGGGAAACTATTCACTGAATATCAACACTACGAGCGGGAACTTGCAGCACGCTGGGTCCGCTCAGCTCGTCGTGTCAGGAACGGCCAGCGCAAATTTGGCAATCACTAAAACGGCATCGCCGAACCCAGCCATCTCGCTGGCAAGTGTCACTTATAGGATCATTGTAACGAATAATGGTCCATCACCGGCGACGAATGTGATGGTGACTGATCAGTTGCCGTCGGGTCCAATGTTTGGTTCGGCGATACCTACACAGGGTAATTGCAGCGGTACAACGACCGTGACGTGCAACCTGGGATCAATAGCGAACGCTGCGTCTGCAATTGTTAGCATCACCGTAACGCCGCAGACAGTTGGTCAGTTAACTAATACGGCCAGCGTCGTGGCCACGGAAAACGATCCGGACATGAATGACAACTCGACCACGATTCAGACGACCGTCAATGCGCCGTCCAGTGGTCCATCAATGCTGGATCCCAATCTTTCAGTTAGCACGGTCATCAGCGGTCTCAGCCAGCCAACCAGTATCGCGCTGTTCGGCAATGGTTTCTTCGTGCTTGAGAAGGACACGGGTAAGGTCAAGTTTGTCACGAACGGCGCAATACAAGGGATCGCGCTTGACCTGGCAGTTAACAGCGCCTCAGAACGCGGCTTGCTGGGCATAGCGTTGCATCCCAACTTCAGTTTCAATCATTTCGTCTATCTCTATTGGACCGAAAGCAGCACCGGAGTAGATTCCACGAACCTTGCCGATGTTCCGCTGCTGGGGAATCGTGTCGATCGTTACATCTGGAATGGCTCGACTCTTGTCTTTGATCGCAATCTCATCAAGCTGCGGGCTTATCAGGCTGACGCGAATCAATCGCTGCGCGGCAATCACAACGGCGGCATATTGCGTTTCGGTCCTGACGGGAAGCTCTACATCCTGATGGGCGACAATGGCCGGCGCGGGTTCTTGCAAAACAACCAACTCGGGCCGGTTCCCGACGATCAATATGGCGGGCCCGAACCGGACGATGCGCACCTGACTGGATTTGTGCTTCGTCTCAACGATGATGGTTCGACGCCAACTGACAATCCTTTCTATAACGCAGCGACCACTCTCACCGGTCAGGCCGCCGCAAACATCAAGAAGCTTTATGCCTACGGCGTTCGGAATGGCTTTGGTTTGGCTTTCGATCCGCTCTCAGGAAATCTATGGGACCAGGAAAACGGTGACGACGCGTTTGACGAAATGAATCGCATCACTGCCGGATCCAATAACGGTTGGGTCGAAACAATGGGACCGCTTAGCCGCGTGGCTGAGTTCAAATCGATCGAAACAACTTACGGCGCCGGCAACCTGCAACAGTTGCGTTGGCCGCCTTCATTGATCGCGGACACCCCAGCGGGGGCGCTCGCACAGCTCTACATGTTGCCAGGGGCGCACTATAACGATCCGGAATTTAGTTGGAAATATGCGTTGGCTCCGGCAGCGATGGGATTTGTGCAGGGCAGGGGACTGGGTCCGCAGTTTGAAGGAGACATGTTCGTGGGCGCCGGGCGGACCTTTCTCGCTGGTGGTTATCTCTTCCGGTTTAAGCTGACTCCTGATCGTTTGCATTTCTCTTTCAGTGATTCCCGGCTTCTCGATCTGGTTGCCGACAATACAGACAAGTTTGACATCACCGAAAGCGAATCGCTGCTGATCGGAAAAGATTTTGGCATCGCAACCGCCATCGAAACTGGTCCCAACGGGGATGTCTTTGTAGTTTCAAACACGAACGGCGCTGTTTATGAAATCTCAGGCAACCAACCAACTCTCTACGTGGCCAACCTGAATGGCGCGCAGGAAGTGCCGCCGAACAGTTCAAGCGCCACCGGCACCGCGACGCTGCTGCTCAGTCCGGATGAAACAACCGCGCGGGTTTCGCTAAACTTCACTGGCCTTTCGAGTGCTGAAACCGTCGCGCACGCCCATGGCCCAGGCGCTGCCGGTGTTACCGCGCCGGTGCTGTTTCCCCTGCCGTCAGGTGAGTTTAGCGATTTTGAGATCACGCTGACGACTACCGACGTGCAAAACCTGAAGAACGGACTGCTTTACGCGGACGTGCATAGCAACAATTTTGTGCCGGGTGAGATACGTGGGCAATTTCAAACCTCCGCAGCCGCGAGCAGTTTTCAATTTAGCTCAGCAACCAATCTGGTAACTGAAGGGGCGAGAGACGCCGTTGTTACAGTAACCCGACTCGGCAACACGACAGTGCCCGCTTCAGTAAGCTTTGCAACCAGCGACGTTGCCGCAATCAATTGCAACGCTGCGAACACGGGCGCCGCTTCATCGCGCTGCGATTATGAAACAACTTTGGGTTCGCTGAATTTCGCGGCTGATGAAACCTTCAAAACGATTTCAATACCGTTGATTGATGATTCCTATGAAGAAGGTAACGAAAGTTTCTTTGTCACGCTGACCAACGCCGGCAGCGGCGTCTTGATTGGTTCACCGGCGCGGACCACTGTCACCATCACTGACAACGATGCAACGAACGGCCCAAACCCGATCGACATGGCGGACTATTTTGTACGACTACACTATCTTGATTTTCTGAATCGCGAGCCTGACCCGCCGGGCTACGGCTTCTGGACAAACGAAATTAATTTGTGCGGCATGAACCAGCAGTGCATCGATGTGAAGCGCATCAATGTCTCGGCAGCCTTTTTCCTGTCGATTGAGTTTCAGGAGACGGGTTATCTGGTCTATCGGACGTATAAAGCAGCTTACGGAAATCTGACTGGTACGCCCGTGCCGTTGAGGCTCAACGAGTTCCTGCCCGATACGCAGCAGATCGATCTGGGCGTCATCGTTGGCTCCGGCAACTGGGCGGCGCAGTTGGAAAGCAACAAGGTCGCCTTCTTTGCGGATTTTGTTTCCCGGGCGCGGTTTTCCACCGCATATGCAACGACCATGACGCCGGCGCAATTTGTTGACGCGCTTTTCACAAACGCAGGCGTGACACCCTCAGGAACGGATCGCACCGCGGCAATAGATGAATTCAGCGGCGCCGCAAATACCGCAGACCAGGCGGCGCGCGCGCGAGCGCTGCGGCGCGTGGCTGAAAACACAACCTTCAAACAACAGGAGTTCAACCGCGCGTTTGTGCTGATGCAATACTACGGCTACTTGAGAAGGAATCCCAACGACTCGCCAGAACCGGGATTGAATTTCGCCGGCTATGACTTTTGGTTGACCAAACTCAATCAGTTCATCGGCAACTTCGCCGACGCTGATATGGTCAAGGCATTCCTGGTTTCGGGCGAGTATCGCGGCCGCTTCGGACCATGAGCGCCTTGATAATCGAGCTAAAGTGGGCATGAAATCTGCCTCGCCGTCTCCACGAGGCAACTTATGCGGCCATTATCCGCCCTAATTGACTTTTGTCTGGCAGCTTCACCACACTGATAAGGTTTATTCCAGATTTAGAAACCGGAAGCCGCTGGCGTCTCTTTGTATTCGTTACTAGTTTCGCGCCTGCTGTTAAAATAGCGCGCGAGACGAGTTGCAATCATCTGCTCTAATTCGTCAGTACTATTCAAGCGGAGAAATAAATGCTCAAGGTGCAATTAACGTTCTTCAGGATTGTTCCGCATATGCGTAGCAGATCTCTCTGCAAAGCCTGTGTGCCAGACGCTTTTGCTTTGATCGTCGAGGATTAAGGTTCTGCTTGCTTACTGTTGATTTCTAGAAGACGCAGACAAGGAATTTAAATTAGAACAGATCTGCAAGAGAACCTTCATTGACACGCTTTACTCACCTGGTTAGGCTCCGACCGCATTAACTTTTTTCTCAATCACGTTAAGTTTTTAATGACGACTCACTTCGTTAACGTGCGACTCACGCCGCTTAAGCCTCTCGTCAACGATTAGAGCACAAGCCTTCAACGGCCGCAGCCGCAGCACCACTTGGTTAGATGTGCATAGTGGCAGCCAAAGGAGTCCCTCATGTTCTCAATCTCTCGGACCCGCGCAATCAGTCTATTGGTTATATTTTTGGCAGTGACGTCATTCGCCGCGGCGCAAGATATCAGGAATCCGCAGAGCGCGATCGACAACCGGATGCGCACCGACCTGCGTGTCGATCCGGTTTCGCACGCCTTGCAGTTTCAGATCCCTTTGGGCCAGTACCCCGGTCGTGGTGGCAGAAGTCTGCCCATCACGCTGTACTACTCGTCCAAGCTTTGGAACATCAAGTACGCGAACACCATTCAGTGTCAGGATGATCCGGGCTCGCTTTACTTCGCTGAATACGCCCGGAGCTCAGCCTCCGGCTGGACTTCGAGTCTCGACTGGTTCAGCTGGCGAGGGGATATCTCGCTAGAGCTCTACGACCCTTACACCTCCAGGCCTACCAACAAAGGCACCGTCCTCCACAAGATTGCGCGCATGCACGTTACACTCCCGGACGGCTCCCGGCATGAGCTGCGCAAAGATGATGATTTTCATGCATACAATGAGAACATCAGCGGACTGTTCTACTCGGTCGATGGCTCGCGCCTGATCTACGACACGACCACGGGCACGCTCTACCTGCCGGACGGCTCGCGCTACGTAGCCACCTCATCGGGACAAACCTATATCGACCGCAATGGCAACCAGTTGAGCTATGACAGTACAAACCGTCAATGGACAGACACGCTCGGCCGCGTGATCGGACTGCCGTTGGCGACGACAGCGGTTGGCGACAGCGTAGGCCTTAACGAGCAGGAATACACTTACTCAATTCCCGGCGTCGGCGGCACTTCGCTGACTTATACGCTTCGTTGGAAACACCTTTCCACGGCGGGCGTGATCAACGAGCAGGAGACCGACCAGACCCTCCGCTACAAGGGCGATCACACAACCAATTGCCAAAGCGGTACTGATTATTCGGGTCTTTTCCACTCAACTGAAGCCGATTTCAACGGCCTCTTAAAATCGAACGTCTTCGATCCGGTCGTGCTCTATCAGGTCGTATTGCCCACGGGACAGGCCTACACTTTCAAGTACAACATCTACGGCGAGATCACGAAAGTAATTTACCCGACAGGCGGCTACGAGCGCTTCAGTTTTGGGGGAGCGCCGCTGCTCAGCGCCGAAGACGCCATCGGCATCTATTCGCAGGCCAACCGGGGCGTCACTGACGCCTGGATTAGCGCCGATGGAACGACTGTGAGTGAGACTCATTGGATCTACTCAGGTTTCAGCACGACTGCACCCGACGGCACTCGCACTGATCGATTAGTCTTCACGAACCCTTACGACTGGTCCGCCTATGGCTTCGAAGATCCGCGGCTGGGGATGGTCTACGACGAGCGCGTGTACGCGCCCGGCCCGAACGGGCAAATGCTGCGGCGCAAACTGACAGACTATGCCGTAGACGGCGGGCCCCCAGTGCTTTACGGGACCTACTATGCTTACAAGCAGCGCAAGCCCCGACCTACGAAGGAAGTTGAAATTATTCTCGACACGGGCGGAAACGCGTTGACCACGACCACGACTTATCAGTACGACGCCGACCTCAACCCGACAGTTACAAATCACTACGACTTCGCTTCCGTGGATCAGACGACGGCACAGACCGGAGCGATTACCGCGATGCCGCAGGGCGCGCTACTGCGCACAGACGAAGCGACTTTCCTGGTTAATGATCCGAATATTAGTTCGAGTACGCAGGCCGCTTACCGCGCGCGCAATCTGTTATCGCTGCCCACCTCGACGCGGGTAAAGGACGGCGCAGGGAATATAGTGGCGCAGAGCTTTGTCAATTATGACGAAGCGGCTTATCCATTGCTCACTTATGGAGCAATAACAGGTTGGAGCGATCCGGGTACAACTGTGCGCGGGAATGCGACGACCTCAGGCGTGTGGCTCAATACTACTGGCGCTTATCTGCAAACTCATGCGCAGTACGATCAGGGCGGCAGCGTGCGCAACGCCTGGGACGCGAAAGGCAATCAGTCGCAGGTTGAGTATTCAAGCACTTACGCTTATGCCTATCCAACCTTGACGCGTAGCGCAGTGCCCGATCCTTCGGGCGCCTATGGCTCAAACATTTCATTCGTCAGCACCAGCGCCTACGACTTCAATACCGGCCTGGTGACTTCCACCACTGACGCCAACAATGTCACGACCACCTTTGCATACAACGACAGCTTGAATCGTCTCACTCAAACTGTGCGCGCTTCGGGCACGGCGTTGCAGAATCAAACCACGGTTAACTACGACGACATCAACCGCATCATCACCACGACCAGTGATCTCAATGCCTACAACGACAACCTGCTGGTGAGCAAAGTGCTTTACGACGCGCTGGGCCGCACCATCGAGACGCGGCAATATGAAGGAAGCGGAAACTATATTGCCGCGCAACGCCAGTATGATTCGCTGGGCCGGGCTTACAAGACTTCCAATCCGTTTCGCCCGTGGCAAAGCGAAGTGGCCATCTGGACGACGAGCGCTTTCGACGCGCTGGGACGAGTTGTATCCGTGACGACACCGGACAGCGCGGTGGTGACAAGCAGCTACAGCGGCAACACGGTTACGGTAACGGACCAGACAGGCAAGACGCGCAAAAGCGTAACTGATGGGCTCGGCCGGCTGGCCCAGGTGTATGAAGATCCGAGCGGCCTAAACTACCTAACCAGTTATAGCTATGACACGCTCGATAGTCTGACAACAGTTTCGCAGGGCAGCCAGACGCGCACCTTTGTCTATGATTCACTCAAGCGTTTGACTTCAGCTACAAATCCCGAGAGCGCCACGGTTAGCTATCAATACGATAATAACGGAAACCTCTCACAAAAGACGGACGCGCGCGGTGTAGCAAGCACGTACGGCTACGACGCGCTCAATCGCAATACGACGGTCACTTATACAAACGATCCAAATGCCACGCTGCCCGTATCACGCGTTTACGATTTGGCAACCAACGGCAAGGGGCGGCTTTATCAATCGCTGACTACCGGCGCGGCGGGCTCGTTGACGACCGTTGATTCGTACGACGCACTGGGATGTCCACTCAGCGAGCGGCAGCAGTTTTATGCGAGCGGCGCCTGGAGCCAGTCTTACACGACGCAGCGTGGTTACAATCTAGCCGGCAGTGTTACGTCGCAAGTTTATCCTTCAGGGCACAGCGTTACTTACAACTATGACAAGGCGGGACGTTTGGGTGATAAGGACGCTCAGAATCCGGCCTTCACCGGCAATCTCGGCGACGGCAGCTCGCGCAATTACTCCAGCGAAATTCTCTACACACCACTGGGCGGCCTGAGCAAAGAGAAGTTTGGCACCGACCCGGCCATCTACAACAAGCTGTTTTATAATTCCCGTGGGCAGTTGGCGGAGATACGCGAGAGCACCGGATACACCGGTCCCACGGATACAACCTGGGATCGCGGGGCCATCATCAACTATTACAGCAACAATTGCTGGGGCATGTGCGGCGGCACAGGCAGCACTACCGCGATGACGGACAACAACGGCAATCTGAAGAAGCAGGAAGTGTTCATTCCCGGCGCGAGTTCGTGGTTACAGCAATATGATTACGACTCGTTGAATCGCTTGCAGCGGGTGCATGAAACGACCGGCAACACCGCACTCGATTGGCAGCAGGAATATGTTTACGATCGCTATGGTAATCGCACCATTAATGGAGCGACTGACAAAACGTTTGGCAATGGCGTAAACAGCGCGCAAATGTCGGTGAGCACGGTTACGAATCGCATGTATGGTCCAGGTGAAACCGATGCCAGCCATACGCAGGTGGACTACGACGCCGCCGGTAACCAGACAAAGGATCTAGTGGCTCCGACAGGCGCGGGTACGCGGGTGTATGACGCCGAGAACCGGATGATGATGGCACGCGACATTAATGGCAATCAGAGCGCCGCCTACGGTTATGACTCTGATGGCCGCCGTGTCCGACGCAACGTTAATGGCGTTGAGACCTGGCAAGTTTATGGCTTCGATGGTGAACTGCTGGCTGAATATGCAGCGAACGCCAGTGCCGCGAGCCCACAGAAAGAATACGGCTATCGCAATGGGCAGTTGCTGATTACCGCCGATGCTCCGTCCGGTTCGCGGATCAACGTAGCTCTCGCATCGAACGGTGGGGTGGCTACGGCATCGTCGGCCTATCCCGGCGGCACTTATGGCGCCACTGCGGCGAACAACGGCGATCGCAAAGGCGCGGCCAACAGTTACTGGAACGATGCCGCCCCGGCCAATACTTTTCCTGACTGGCTCCAGGTGGACTTCAATGGCAGCAAGACAATCGATGAAATCGACGTTTTTACTGAGCAGGACAACTGGCAGAGTCCGAGCGAGCCTACCGAGACGATGAGCTTCTCGCTTTACGGACTGAGCGGTTATGAAGTGCAATACTGGAACGGCTCCGCTTGGGTAGATGTGAGTGGCGGCAATGTCAGCGGCAATAACAAGATCTGGCGGAAATTTACCTTTGCAGCGATTACCACCAGCAAGATTAGAATCCTAACCAACGCCTCGGCTGACGGCTACAGTCGGTTGACGGAAGTTGAAGCATGGACTCCGCGAACGAATTTTGCTTTAGCTTCCAACGGTGGGGTGGCTACGGCATCGTCGGCCTATCCCGGCGGCACTTATGGTGCCACTGCGGCGAACAACGGGGATCGCAAAGGTGCGGCCAACAGCTACTGGAATGATGCCGCCCCGGCCAATACTTTTCCTGACTGGCTTCAGATAGACTTCAATGGCAGCAAGACAATCGATGAAATTGACGTTTTTACTGAGCAGGACAACTGGCAGAGTCCAAGCGAGCCCACCGAGACGATGACTTTCGCGCTTTATGGACTGACTGGCTACGACGTGCAGTACTGGAATGGCAGCGCATGGGCAACGGTCACTGGTGGCAGCGTCACTGGCAATAACAAGGTGTGGCGCAAGTTCACCTTCAGCGCAATCACCACAACCAAGATTAGAGTGTTGACTAATGCTTCGTCTGACGGTTATAGCCGTCTCACGGAATTGGAGGCATGGGAAGCAGCTGCGGGAGGTGGAACGAATGCCACAATCAACTGGTTGGTGACGGACCAGCTCGGCACGCCGCGCATGCTCTTCGACAAGACAGGCGCGCTCGCCAACCTGAAGCGCCACGACTATCTGCCGTTTGGTGAAGAACTCTTTGCGGGTACGGGTGGCCGAACCACCGCGCTAGGCTACATTGGCGACAGCGTCCGCCAGAAGTTCACCCTCAAAGAACGCGACAACGAAACGGGGCTCGATTACTTCAACGCCAGATACTATTCGTCCACTCAAGGACGGTTTACCTCCGCTGATCCACTACTCGCTAGTGGTAATCCATTGCAACCGCAGAGTTGGAATCGTTACACGTATTGCGTAAACAACCCGCTCATAAATGTCGATCCTACTGGTCTATGGTGGTACACGAAGAACGGGGGAGATGGGCATCCAGAGTGGCATGATGATGATCCTGGGGATGGCTATACAAGATTCAATCAGGATGTGTACTGGGCCGGGGAGAGCCATGGATATGTGGCGTTGGATCACTACAGCAAGAACTGGCAAGAGGGTTTTGAAACCGAAGGAGATGCCGGTGCTTTCTCTAATGCCCTCTCTGGCGAGACCATGCAGGCGAGGGATCCAGGACAGTATGTTAGTCAGCTTGAAGGCACGTTGGAAATGTCCGGGTACATCTCGGGTGTTACCGGTCTCGTTCGCCTTGGCGGAATGGCGTTGGCCGAAGGAGCGGCCGAGGAGACACTAACCTCGATTGGCACTGAGGTCGCAGCCAGCCAAGCAGCCAGAACCCCGCAGATCATCCTTAACAGACTCGCCGGCAAAGCCGCAGAAAAGCTAGTAGGAGAAGAGCTGGTATCAGAAGGTAATACGATTCTTGGCAGTAATGTTGCCGCGAGAACATCTCAAGGGCTCCGCTTCATTGATCATCTGATCGAGACTCCTGGAGGTGACATTATGGCAGTTGAGGTAAAGTCAGGCGGAGCAGTTAGAAGCGCATTGCAAGTAGCCAAAGACAATCTCATGTCAACCGAAGGAGCTACTCTTGTTGGCAAGAATGCTCCGGCCAGGTTAGTCGGTCAGACTCTTGTTATCCAAACAGTCGTCAGGACAGTGCCCAAATGAAAGTCAAGCAGTGGGAAAAAGTCTTGCTCGATAAGCTGTCGGAACAAGTGGAAAAGTACGGCTTCGATAAGAGCGTAAGAAGACAGTCTTTCTATAAAAAGACGCCGTTCGGTCGGCTCGCACTGCACGTGTCGTTCATTGAACACGATGACGAGGACTTTGACGTGACTGCCGACGTAGCGGTGAGATTCGATGAGTTAGAAGACTTACTCAACGAATATAAAGGTCACCTGTCAGAAGCGGAGAAGAAGAACACGTTTAGCCTTGGCGCGGAACTAGGAAACATGAGCGAAGGCAAACAAAGAAGGTGGACTGTCGCTGGCCTTGCGGATGTAGAGCCTGTCTCACGATCCATCATGGATGCTTTTTCAAAGATTGGTATCCCTTACCTAGAAAAATACTCAAATGTCGAAACTGCACTTGAGGCACTGAGCGGTGATGACAGAGCAGCATGGCTTCACGCACCAATCCACGGTGAGCGCGCAAAATGCGCAATCAGTCTTGCCTTCCTGTTAGGCGATCGAGAAAGGTTCTACGAACTTGCTGCTGCTAAAACAGCGTTCTTGATTTCCAGAAATGACTTTGGCTTACAGTCATTTCTGCAATTGAGAGATGCTTTGGAGCGTCGCCTAGCGCTTGTCACAAATGAGGTGCGAAGTGAATTGAAGTGAATATCAACTCACGAATAGCGTTACTGCTGGCGGCATCTTGGCTCGTTTCGGGTTGTTCTCTACTGACGCACAACACAATCGTTTTTGAGGGAACTTCAATGCTGCCGACGATCAAGAATGGGGACAAGGTTCAGACAATAAGGCTTAATGCTGAATCCCGAGCCAAGCTGGTCCGGGGTGAGATTATTGCCTTCCGATACCCGAAGGATCCGTCCAAAGGTTACGTAAAGCGCCTGATTGGTTTGCCTGGAGACACAATCGAGATCCGAAAGGATGAGGTCTGGGTAAACGGTATCAGATTATTGGAGCCGTATGTTGAGCCGAAGTTCAATATGTCACAGCGGTCTCTGCCACCGGTGAGCATTCCACAGCAAGCTTATTATGTGCTCGGAGACAATCGAGACAACTCCAGCGACTCTCGAATCTGGGGTTGGGTGCCCGCTGAGTTAGTCTATGCTAAAGCAGTTAATCACTAGTGGTCCCGAAAATGGCTGTTGAATGTAGGCGACGCGCAACGCTGACGGGCGATCGGACTCAATTCCCAGGGATGGAGCTTTTTGTGGAGCGACCAGAGAATGAAAACAAATCACCACAATTGGTAGCCGGTTACAATCCAAACGATAATGGTAAGGGCCCGTGGGACTTGTTTCGAAAAGAGCATTTTGAGGTTGACGGGCAAGTAGTTTCCCCACGTTAAAAAGATGATACTCAAGTATTTTCTAAGCTTGTTATTGCTGCACCTTGTGCTAACCGCCTTCGGTGGGTGTCATGAGAAACAACGACGGCCAAATAAATACCTAATCCCGCAAGACTACACCGGATGGGTACGAATCAACTACAACGTCAAAAACGCTGCCCCGATTCCTATCGATGATGGCTTTTATCTTGTGAAGTTTCCGAGGACCGGCTTAGCAGATACGTCATCTGAGGCTGAAGAGGGTTGGGCAGGTGACGAATATTACTACTACTCGGATGGCAGCTTTAGCAGATTACCCGAAGTGGGTGAGTCCAAGATGATTTGGGGAGAGATCGGTTATGGCACGAGGCAAGTGCCCAATCAACAACCCACTAAATACGGGGAGTTTTTCGTGGGAACTGAACAGCAATTCAAAGAGGTTGGTCTGAAATGTCTCGATAACGATCTAAATCCCATCATTGGACCGATTGAAAACTGTCTCAAGAAGATTCGCGACCGAACGCCGGCAGATAAACCGTGAGACTCACCAAGATAGACGTTAACGTTCAGCAGAAGTTCACCCTCAAAGAACGGGATAATGAAACCGGGCTGGATTACTTTGAGGCAAGGTATTACGCGAGCACACAAGGTCGATTTACCAGCGTTGATCCTGAGAACTATCAAGCTATGCTTGATCCAACTGACCCACAGTCTTGGAACGGCTATTCATATGTAAACAACAACCCGCTCGGCAGAACTGACCCGGACGGTAAGGGCTGGTGGGACAGATTGAAGAACCTTTTCCGCTATGGGTACGCGGTCGAAAATGACCAGATCGCGAAAATGGAGCAAGAGAGACGCGATTGGCTGAGCCAGCACTATTATGAAAGCGACGCCCAGGGGAATTGGCAACCATATGACGCCAGCAAACTGAGCAGAAAAGACGTCTTCGACAAGTATAATGAAGTAAAGTGGCTCTACGACCATAAGCAGTTAACCCAGCTTACGGACCAGCAGATTTTAGAAGCTTGGAAAATGGCGCCAATGATAGGGACTGGTACCCGAGGCCCCTCCGGCCGCGAATCGTCCGAAAAGTATCTGGAGAAGAATTGGGACAAAGGCACATTCGGGTCAATCAAGAAGTCAATCGAATACCATGTCGCTAAGCATGGAGGTGGGCTCTCGGAAGTTGAGTATACCCAGCGGGCACTAAATGCCTTCAATGATTCCGGAGCCGCGCGGTCTGCGGCTGTGGACAAGGTGGGTCGTGCAGTCGTGCGAGTGGTCTCAAAAGAAGGTACTGGGTTATTCACCAAAGCGGGCAAGATCATATGGTTTCAGCCAAAATGACAGCGGAAATAAAACGGTGCTATGAAGCATTGACAGACAAGAGGATTGATATTCACAAATACTCGGGTCCTCTGTTTGACGTGGTATTCGAAATTATTACCGCTGACACTTTCGTTGCAGGAGTTGCTAGCAAGCTCTTGGATCGAGATCCGGTTACCCGTGAAGAAAGAAATATTATCAGCGCCCAGATGCTGCTAGAAGGTCGATTGTGGCGACTCGATAACGGGCAGCTCTTCGATCTTCAAGCGCACGCGGAAATCAAAGAGATCGCGATGACCATTGAGACGCTACGTGCTAAGTGTAATGAGGCTTTGGTTTCGTAGAATGGACCTTGAGCTGCTAGAGCGTTCTCGTTAGCTGCCCGTTCTTTGACAATTTGGACTCTCGCGCGGACGCAGGCGCGTGGTTCAACTGCCCGTTCTTAACCCTCAAAGAACGGGACAATGAGACGGGGCTCGATTATTTCGGTGCAAGGTACTACGGAAGCACGCAAGGAAGATTCACGTCTGCCGATCCGTTGCGTGCTAGTGGGAAACCTTACGCACCGCAAAGCTGGAACCGCTACAGTTATTGTTTGAACAACCCGCTCGGGCTAATTGATCCCACTGGGATGATATGGGTTTACCAAGATTTGGGAAACGGTCAGATCCAACTAGGTTGGTTCAATGGAACCGAAGAGCAATTCCGCAAACAGTTCGCACATTCAGGATGGCAGCTCTACAGCGGACCAAGCGTAGTGCACATGCACAAGGGAGGTTGGTATCGACTTGAGAACAATGGCAGGGCCACGCCGGTTAAGCCGGACTTCAAACTGAATTTTGACCAGGATCGGCTTAATGTCTCTGCTGGAATGTTTGATGGCTCCGTTCCCTTTGGCCGAGATATTCGGCACGGTTTGGGGCTGACTGGCGGCATTGATGAAGACTCCCAGGAATACAAGAACGCCGAGAAGATAGGTAACGGCACGACGACCGGTCTACTGCTTTTCACTGGCGGGGGAGAGGTGGAAGAAGCAGGCAACGCGGTAAAGGAAGCTGTTGACCTCGCTGAGGAAGTGGGCAGTAAAGGTCTTAGGTTTGGACCCGATCAAGATGCGGTAATTCAGTTGGCAAAGCAAGCTAAACGAACAGGCGGCGTTACGGAAGAAGAGGCGAAGACTTTACTTGATTGGGCGAAGGAGTATGGTGTCAAGCCAGCTCAAAACCACATCGGAACTGACCATTGGGTCGGAGGTGACCATATCAGAGTTGGTCCAATTAACCATATACCGGTCAAGACGCCATGAATGATTCACGCGCACCTTCAGGTGGTTTTTTAGTCGTACGGAGGATCGACTGGGTCACCGAACTACCATTTGCTGAGAACGTTCAGCGACAGAGCATCAGATCGCCAGTTGGCGGGCTTACGCACGAGGACGTTCGTGATCGTTACCGGGGCTTTGACGGCTGGCCGTGGCCTGATTCCGAGGACTTCGCATTACCTCCCTTAACAAACGGCTTGGCGTCGACAAGAGTGCTTCCGGTCCTCGAGCAATACTATGAAAAGGAATCGAAGCGCCATTCATGTGATCTAATCTTTCTCGATTACACAGAGGGAATTAGGGCTCTTGTAGAACTTCCCTCGAAGTTCAAGTTCCTGGGTTATGATTACGGTTACTATGCTTGCGAAGATAATATTTTTTCTTCTTTGCTTCACGAGGTGATTTTTGGAATCTACGCTGACATCACACGCTTTGCGGAGTCGCTTAACGACAATTTGTTGCTCCCGAACATTGAAACAGCAAAGGACCTCGATCGCAAACGGGCAGAATTACTGGAAAAGAATGCCGATCTTGAGCGAAACGGAGAGGTGCTCACCCCAATTGCGATCTATGGCTTCCAGCATCACGACTCGTGAATCGATTTGTTTACAACTTAATTGATGAAGTAAAGGGCGAGAGTTACGTAAGGCTGCTTCATCATGCCTTGGGTTATTGTGACTCCTTCATCTTGATCATCCGGCACTCTATTGATGTGAATGCATCTGCGCAGACGTTGTTGAACAGGTTAGAGCCATTTCTCATTCGACGCGATGAAAAGAACGAATGGCCTGGAACGAGGTTACTTAGTGAAACACCCCGCGTCTGGGGTGGATATTGAGTGGTTGGTGACGGATCAGTTGGGCACTCCGAGAATGATTGCGGATCAGACAGGCGCTCTCAGCGGAGTAAAGCGACATGACTACTTACCCTTTGGTGAAGAGTTATACGCGGGCATCAGCGGTCGCACCACGCAACAAGGCTACACAGGGGACTCTCTGCGGCAGAAGTTCACCCAATATGAACGAGATAACGAGACCAATTTAGATTTTGCAGAATCTGGATACTACTCATCGCTAATGGGTAGATTCACTTCGCCGGATGAGTCTTTTGCAGACCAAGAAGAGGATGACCCTCAATCATGGAATCTCTACACTTACGTCAGAAATAATCCGTTGCGGTTCATAGATTCCACAGGAGAAGGTCATATCGACCCCAAGACCGGAATTTATGTTGGGGATAAGGATGGCGAATGTGAAGATGGCCTTTGCTGGGATGAAAAGAACCAAGCCTGGGTCGATAATGTTCCAGTAAACGGCGGCACGGTTCACGAGACTTATGATCAAACTTCATCGACGCCTTTGATCGCTGGCGGCGTATTAGCGTGGAACTTCTCGCCGCCGCCAGTGAAACTTGCAACTGCCGGGATGGGCGTTTTAATCGGAGTCGCAGCTCTGGCCGCATATTTTGATCGCGATATGCTTCATCTTCCTGCTCCTTTCGTCGGCCCTTTTACGATAGTAAATCCAACGAAGATAGACATTGTTGGACCTTTACCGCCGCCGGTCTCTTCTAAAAATAAAAGCAGAGATAATAAGAGAAAAGCTGATGGACTCATTACGGCCGCTGCCGTAGAACTTGGCAAATTAATGTCTGACCCTCCAGGTCCGGGAGGACCAGGAGATCATCACAAGGAAGAAATCAAGGCAATGCTCGACAGAGCTAAGCGCCTGGTCGAAAGATTCGTCGGAAAAAGCAAGGCAGACAGACTCAGGAAGATTGATGAGATTGATAAGGCGGTGGGTCGACATTAAATAAGCTAAAGGGAGCAGAAAAATGGACAAGAGAGAGCAGGTTAGAGGAAGGATTTCTGACGCATTTGCCGACTTTGAATTACCACGTCAGACAATCAAAGATATCGCTTTTCACATGACTGATTGGAAAGAGAACTTAGATGATTTAGCGAGTCTATACGAAAAGCCGGAGCAGTTCAGTGACGGCCAAATTCAGAAAATGGTACTCGTGTTTTTGGCTCATGTTCCCAATCATGTTGCAGCTGCCAAAAAGCTAGTTGGATTAGGTCCAATAGAAGATGTATTTGAGGTTGGAGTGATGGAGGAGGACAAGTAGACGTCAAGCTTTTAGTGCTTTTGGAGGAGACATGGAGAAGGGCGCTGAACTTGGGCCAATACATTTCACGATAGTGGGTATCGGACTCGATATCGATGGGATTTCTCAATCTCTGGGCATGAGCCCTAAGCACTCGCATCGTGTTGGAGACATCGACCCGCTCGGCAGACCCTTCCGACATGACATGTGGTCGCTACAATCCGAGCTCCCAGAGGCTGAGCCTCCGGATACGCACTTAGAGTGGTTGCAACAAAATTACAACCTCACTATGACTTCATAACCTCGTTGAAGAGCAAAGCAGAAATTCATGTTTACTGCGGCTATAACTGTGAGAGCGAGCAAGATGGGTTCATATTGAGCTCTGAGGCCTTGACGATATTTACAGAGCTCGCAATTCCAAATGAGTACATTGGAAGATAGCAGGTTCTCAACAGGGAATAGCGTCGTTGCAAACGTTTATATTTTAAACCTTTGCGTGCTAATCATTGCCTTTATCTCCTTTGACGCTTGCCACGCAACAAGCTCGTCGAAAAGAGCCGAGATGGTCAACAGTACTGAACTCCAGCGAAAGAGCAGTCATGATCGTGAGATTATTAGTATTGTCCGAAGCTTTGCTACGAGCGATGCCAGCAAGCAAGGGACGGCATGGACCGCGCTCCGCGCTTATCACCGCGATGAAATAATCGGAGAACTTCGGCGATTACAGAATGATGAAACGATAAGTGAAGCCGACCGTATCGCCATCGCATTTGCTCTATGCAACATGGACTTCGACTATTCTGTTCACCGTCAATTGATCGTCACGGGCCTCGAAACCGAACCACACTACAAGAATCCGCTTGCTGATTGGGAAGCAGGTTTAATTGGACGCCTCATTGATCGTGGCGACAAGGATCTCTTGCCAGTACTGTTCCGGGCGTCTCAGTGGTCCGATGGTGCGATGGCAGAGGATCTGTCGAACATTTTCGAACAAGAGCTAGTCAAGAACCCGGAAAGCTTTGTTGTTCAACTAACAAACGTTCCAAGCGGCGTTAGAAAGAGCGTCTATAGACTGATCGAATACAAGAGACTCCCGACCAAGGATGTTGAAAAACTCAAAAGTTATCTAAGTTCGGCTTTGTCAGACTCAGGCAAAGGTCATATTGCGCGAGAGTTGCTGATGAAGCTGGGGCAATTGAATCTCCTCGGCAGTCAGTTTCTCAAGCACAAACATCAACTGGCTGGTGACGGATCAGTTGGGCACGCCGCGGATGATCTTTGACAAGACGGGCACGCTGGCAAACGTGAAGCGGCACGACTACGCGCCGTTCGGCGAAGAACTCTTCAACGGCGCGCGCACCACGGCAATGGGCTACGCCGCCGCTGATTCCACCCGCCAAAAGTTCACTTCAAAAGAACACGATAATGAAACCGGCCTCGATTACTTCGGCGCGCGGTACTTCGCGAGCACCCAGGGACGCTTCACGTCTACGGATCCGATCATCATGGCACCGGAGCGTGTGCTCGATCCCCAACAGATCAACTTTTATGCTTATACAAGAAATAATCCGCTGAGGTTTGTTGACCCGGACGGAGAGACCATCAACGAGCCAACTGGTCTGAGCGAAAGAGATCAGAAACGCTACGACGATTGGAAGAAAAAGTTTCTTTCGACACCAGAAGGACAAAAGTTGTGGAACAAATACAATGACGATAAGAACTTCACCTTGAATCTGGTTGTCACTGATCGAGGGAGCGACAATAAGAACAAAGGGGCTGAGACTGGTGATTACAAGTTTGATAGTAAGGGGAATCTGACGGGAGCCACGATCACGCTGGGAAACAACCTGGGTGGTGGCATTGCAGGTCCTGCGTCAGATTATCCGGTATCAAGCACCCTTGAAGGTTCGGATGCGCATACGATAGCGGCGGCCAAGATTGGTCATGAGTTCGGTCACGTCGAGTATGACCGCTCACTAGGTCATCTGTTCTATGAGCAGCAACAGGTAGTTGATCAGTACAGCGCGAGGCAAGACTATCTAACCAGAACCAACGCAACTGCCGCGCAGCGATCCAGCGATGCAACTCTTAACAGCCTATCGCAACAGTTTCAGAACCAGTTTGGTGCGACGATGGAAACGGTCAGGAATCAGCGCGAACTTGGAGCAGAGCGCACTGCCATTCCTGTCATTCGACAGCTTCTTAATAACAGGCCGTCTTCTCAAACAGAGAGAGCAATGAGGCGCTTAGAGCGCGGTCCCTAGGAAGGTTAGCAATCATGATGAGATACAAAGTCTTTGGGTCAGTTGTCTTGCTGCTGCTGTTGATTACACTTTCAACTTCGGGGAAAGCTCAGGGTATTTGTGTGATCTCCGAGATGAAAATCTCTGAGGTCAAAGGCATCATTTTGTTGCCGAACAAAATACCGATCCCTGATGCGACTGTTGAACTTCACGAGAAAAACAGCGAAGGTCGCATAATCGCGCAAGTAAAGACTGATGAGAATGGGCGGTTCAAGTTCGCTGATGTTGCATCAGGCAAGTATGCAATCGTAGCGAGCTACCCTACTCTAGTGACTCTTCATGTCCCCGTGCGTATCACATCAAAGGCGCGCAAGAGTGAACAGAAACAGATCGTCATCATCTTGAATGGCCTGATAGATAAACCTTGCGGCGATGGCGATGCGTACCTTCAAGAGCAAAAGCAATCTAAGAAAAAGCAAAAGACTGCTCATAGTGGCACTCTCAGCGTCCGGCGTGGAGAGCATTGAAGGGTTCGATGTTGGCGGCGATCTTCTGTTGCTGAACTGCGCGGAAGTCGGCTGGTGACGGATCAACTGGGCACGCCGCGGATGATCTTTGACAAGACGGGCGCGCTGGCAAATGTGAAGCGGCACGACTACGCACCCTTTGGCGAAGAACTCTTGAACGGCGCGCGCACCACCGCCATGGGCTACGCCGCCGCTGATTCCACCCGCCAAAAGTTCACTTCGAAAGAACGCGACGTGAAACTGGGCTAGATTTCTTTACGGTGCATGGCGGAAAACCAGACTCTGAATCAGCAGGAAAAGGATCGGGCTCTTGTGTTGATGCAATACTTCGGCTACCTGCGAAGAAATCCGAACGATCCACAGACACAGACTACAGTGGTTACGACTTCTGGTTGACTAAGTTAAATCAATTCAACGGCAACTTCGTCAACGCCGACATGGTGCAGGCGTTCATCGATTCCGGCGAATATCGCGGACGCTTTGGACCGTAACAATAGTCATCGGCTCTGGTAGTACAAAGATTGATCTTCGAACATCCGACGATTCCTTCTCAAACTTGCTTTGCTCAAATCTCTACTTGACTCTCAATATGAGCATTTTGTAATATGCGCCGACTTTTGTAAGGAATCGCGCAAGTTTTAGGTTCTTCCCAACAGTTCTTGCGCCCTCCCACACCGGCTCTAAAGGAAGGTAAGTAAGACAATGCCTCGCAACCCTCGCCGCCATTCTGTGCAATCCGCTTACGCGTTTTTTTGCGCTCGATACTCGAGCAGCTATCTCTTAAATTCCGTCGTTAGATCGTGCTCTGCGCGCTTCCGGTCTCTGATCTGGTTGAGCGGTATTCTGTTCTTATGTCTGGCAGTAAGCTTGACAGTTACGGAAGGCGTTAGAGCGCAAGGCTCACCTGGGGCGCTCTCGTTTACCCAATCCAGCTACACCGTCAATGAGGGTGACGGCAACGCGACGATAACCTTAAGCCGCACCGGCGGTACGGACGGCGATGTGTCCGCTAAGGTCACGTTGGCGAATGTGACTACGAGCAATGCGGATTATGTCTTCAATCCAGGGGCACTTGATCCAACGTTGGCCGAAGTTCCAGAGGCAGTGAACGGATTTCTTTACTATAGTTCTCAGATTGCCTTGCAGCCCGACGGAAAGATTCTGGTCGGCGGAAATAGATCCATAGTTAGAGTCAATTCCGATGGTATTCCTGATCCGACCTTTAGCGCGGGCGCGCTAAACTTTGGGGTTAGTTCGATCGCCATACAGACAGACGGAAAAGTCATCATTGCCGGGTCCTTTACTACTGTAGGTGGGGTAAGTAAGCGCGGTGTTGCACGGCTGAATGCGGATGGCACATTAGACAACACGTTCGATGTTGGCGTGGGATCCACCAATATAAATGTTATCGCGTTGCAGAGTGATGGCAAGGTGCTAGTCGGCGGGGGTTTCACGAGCTTCAATCTTGCCTCCAATACTTTTTTCGTCGCGCGATTGAATACCGACGGCAGTGTTGACTCAACCTTTCTTAACGGGGCGAACGTAAGTACTACTTACGCGATCGTGGTACAGCCGGATGGAAAAATTCTTCTCGGAGGATTAGGGTCGGTTTCAGTAGTCCGTCTCAACTCAGATGGCAGTGCCGACAATACATTCAACAGCAATCTTGGCGCTCCGGTACTCTCGATAGCTGTGCAGCCAGATGGCAGAATCATTGCAGGCGGCGGGTTTGATCACGCCGGCAGTCAAGGCATATACAATCTCGCGCGACTTAAGTCCGATGGCAGTCTTGACGGTGGGTTCAATCCCGGCTCCGGACCGGATCAGGCAGTTGAAGCAATCAGGTTACAGCCTGATGGAAAGCTGGTCATCGGCGGCGATTTTAGAACTTTCAATGGATCTACGGCAGTTAACATTGCACGGCTTAACACTGATGGTAGTTTCCTCCCAGGTTTCGGTACCAACATTAGCAGTCCCTCAGGCAGTTTTATTCATAGCCTGCTGTTGCAGCCGGATGGGAAGATAATTGCTGGTGGATCCTTTACCGCCGTGACCGTCAACTTCGTTAACCGGCGCAATCTGGTGCGGATGAACGGCGACTTGTTTGTCGAATGGAAAAGCGGTGACGGCGCCGATAAGAACATCAGCCTGCCGATTGTGGACGATCTGCTCGACGAGTCCGATGAGACGCTCGCCCTCACGGTAACCCCGTTAGGTGGCGCATCTGCCGGAGCGACTCAAAATGCGACGCTGACGATTATCGATAACGACGTGCCACCCGCAATCACCAGTGCGCCGCCGCCGCAGGGTATTACCAGGTTAAGCTACAGTCACACGTTCACCGCTACGGGAACGCCGAACCCAACCTTCGCCCTGACGTCGGGCACGTTGCCGCCCGGTCTGTTTCTGCAATCTTCGGGAGTGTTATTGGGCACCACCGCAACCGCCGGAACATTTAGCGATATCACCGTGACGGCGAGCAACGGAGTCGCACCGCCGGCAACCCAGACTTTCAGCATCACGATTCTTAGTGGTGGAACATTGCAGTTTAGTAGCGCGAGTTACAGCGTTACTGAGGACGGCGGCTCGGCGACGATCACGGTTACGCGCACGGGCGGCAGTGCCGGTGCGACGAGTGTGAACTTCAGCACCTCAGCGGGATCGGCAGCGGCCGGCACCGACTTTACTAATACCTTCGGCACGCTCAGCTTTGCTGACGGCGAAAGCAGTAAAACTTTTGCGGTGCCAGTCATTAACGACAATCTCGACGAATTCGACGAAACGGTGAACCTCTTTCTTAACGTCGTGAACGGCAGCGCAACGCTGGGCTCACCTACTCTCGCAACCTTAACAATTCTTGACGACGACCTTCCGCCGACTGTTTCCATCCAGGATAGTGTGCTGACTGAAGGGAATAGTGCGACAAAGTCCGCTGGCTTTACAGTCACCCTTTCCGCGCCCAGCGGACGGCCCACCTTAGTTAACTTTGCCACTACAAACAATACTGCCCTGGCTGGCTCGGATTATCAGGCTACTTCCAGCTCACTAACATTTTCTCCTGGAGTGACCACCAGGATTGCCACCGTGACGGTGCTGGGCGACACCAATGTCGAACCGGACGAAACCTTTTTCGTTGACCTTACGAATCCGCAGAACCTGATCCTTGGTCGATCGCGGGCGACAGCCACAATCGTTAACGATGACAATAACGGTGGCAATCCGATCGATCTGGCTGGGTTTTTCGTAAGGCAGCACTATGTCGATTTCCTGAATCGTCAGCCTGACACGAGTGGTCTCGCGTTTTGGAGTAATCAAATCACCGAGTGTCAACAACCGGGCGCGACCTGTAACGCTGCCATTCGCCGTATTAATGTTTCCGCCGCCTTCTTTCTTTCAATTGAATTTCAGGAGACTGGATATCTGGTCGAGCGGCTTTACAAAGCTGCGTATGGCGATGCGTCCGGCACATCTAACTTTGGTCCGACACATCAACTGGCGGTGCCCATTGTGCGGCTCAGCGAATTTCTACCTGACACGCAGGAAATTGGCAGAGGACTGGTAGTTGGGCAAACAGGTTGGGAGCAGGTGTTGGAGAACAACAAGGTCGCATTCATCGCCGGGTTTGTGCAGCGCAGTCGGTTTACGACTGCTTATCCAACCTCGCTGACGCCGGCGCAATTTGTTGACATGCTATTCGCGAATGCCGGCGTGACGCCAACTTCAGCGGAGCGAACATCAATCATCAACGAGTTTGGTGGAGCTGGAACCACCGTAGACGCAGCGGCGCGAGCGCGAGCTTTGCGGCGAGTAGCAGAGAACTCAACTTTGAATGAGCAGGAGAAAAATAAAGCGTTTGTGTTGATGCAGTACTTTGGCTACCTGCGAAGAAATCCGAACGACCCACAAGACACCGACTACAGTGGCTACGACTTCTGGTTGACGAAGCTGAATCAGTTCAATGGCAACTTCGTCAACGCTGACATGGTTCAGGCTTTCATCGATTCCGGTGAGTATCGCGGACGCTTTGGACCCTAGAAAGCAGTAGGCAGTAGGCAGTAGGCAGAAAGCAGTTGCAGTGGTATCAGGGGCCTTGGCGCGACACTCATGAAGCGAGCGCGTTAGTAACTTCATCGGCGGTACAACTCATCGCTCTCCACATCGAAAACACGATTCAAGCGCGCGCGATAATTCTCAAACGCAATCTGCGCTCCCAGTTGCAGCAATTGTTCTTTGGAGAATTTATCCCGTGCAATGCAAAGCGCCGTCGAGCCGCCGCACTCCAAAACGGAGCAAGTTCGCTCTAACGATCCGGACTACCCGACCCCGCGTTTTCAATCTATTTCGGCAACAGAGAGCAAGGCAGGGGATGGAAGCCGCTCCACTGAAAGTCCGAGCCGACAACTATTGGTTGATCGGAAGTTACCCTCACCGCAGTCGAAACATTAGTGACGCCATCGAATCCCGGCCCACCCGCCACCGGCGTTTGCCAGTTTACGTTCAACGTATTCGCTGCGGCTAAAGGTACGGTAGCGCTGCCCGTTTGACCCGGATAAGTAGAAGCTGGACTGGTACCGGGAACGTTGGCGCCGGACAGGTTGTTTCCATTCTTGTCCAGGATGTGCAGAGCGACATTCGCAGTCGCCGGGCTACCGTTGAAGATATAAACGTCGGCCCTGGTATTACTGCCGCCGTTAGCGAAATATGCGGGCGTGCAGACCCAGACGTATGGTGGGCCGCCTCCTGAGCCGGACGGTCCCGGCGGACCCTGTGGACCAACGCAGGCACTCGACACAGTTAGAAAAACGAAGGCAACACAAGAGAAGCAAGTGCGTAGAAACCAGCTGTTCATGGCAATCTCCTTATAGATTGAACGTCAGGAATCGTAAATCGTGAATCGTGAATCAGAAACCGCCACAGACTGAAGTCTGTGCCACTTAAATCGTGAATCGGCTAGAACAAGTACAAATGAACTACCGCATGGCTTTGCACAAAAAGTACTTAGGTTCAGAATCTGAGCGATTAACATTGCGGTTTGCCGCCGCACAGTGCGGAAAGGCCCGGCCTTTCCGGAAGCGATCTCTCACCTCTTTTCCTGAGGCTACGGCCTCAGGAAAAAGTCATTAAGAAGAACTAAGCGGAAAGCCATAGGCATTCCGCACTGTGCGGCGGCAAGCCGCAACTTAATCGCTCCTGCCCGTTGCGTTCCAAGCTTTAGCTACTTTTTGTGCAAAGCCCTACCGCATCAGTGATTGAAGAACCTGGCAAAGTAGTTTGATAGTGGCTGCTGTGACGTATCCGAAGAGATGAAGCCAATGTAATTGTCGGGTCGCAAGAGCACGTTAAAAGGTTTGTCAAACCCGAAGATTCCCACTACGTTTGGGTCAAGCGGAATAACGTGACGATCAATCAGACGAACATTTTTGCTCTCGGTTTCGCTTAGCACACCTTCGTCACCGACGAGATCCTCGCCGCGATTATTTACGACGCCTGCTGAACCACTCGGCTTCTTTTCACCAACACTTTCTAAGTCCGAAAACGTAAGCAGGTGAAACTTTGGCGCGCGCAGTCGATCGTAAATGCTCTCACCGTCAACCAGGAAATACGGCATGCGGTCGCCGGCTTTGACTTCGAACTGGCGATCTCCCTCATCCGCGTCCGTCTCATGCATGCTCAGTGAGCCACTGCGGTAGGTAATTCCAATCTGAGAAATCAAGATGAAGAACTTTTTGCGCACCGCCTCGATCGAGAGAATGTATTTCGCCAGCGGCGGAAATATTGTGGTGCGAATCAAACCCACAAACCAGTCTTTGCCGGCAGCAAGATTGAACATGCGGTCAGTGGTCGCGGTCAGCCTTTTCGCATTCGGCAGGCGCTCCTCATTGTAAGTATCCAAAAGTTGCGCGTTGGCTGAGTGCTTAAGAACCAGAGCCAGCTTCCAGGCGAGGTTGTAAGCGTCCTGGATGCCGGTGTTCATGCCTTGCCCACCAGCGGGCGTGTGTATGTGCGCCGCGTCCCCGGCAACAAAACATCTGCCGGCAGAAAACTTGTCAACGTGGCGTGTGTGGACCTTGTAAGTCGAAAACCAATCGACCCGGGTGATGTCGAGCTCGAGTTCCGCATCCTCTTTGATCTGCGCCTCGATCTCTTCGTAGACAATCTCGCGCTCATCTTTCTCATGGCCTTCCGGAAAGGCGCCGACGATGCGCCAACGCTTTTCGCCGGGCATGGGAAAGAAAGCAACGACGCCGTGCGGAGCCAGACAGACTGTCAAAGCGTCGTGACTGAACTTCCAATCGATCCGCACGTCGGCAACATAGAACAAACGCTCAAAAGTGCTGCCCTCAAAGCCAAGACCAAGCGCGTGCCTGACTAAACTATGTGGCCCATCACAGCCGACCAGGTATTTTCCTTCGATTGTTCGAGATTCAGCGCTGCTGTTTTTAACATGAGCTGTGACCGCGCCGCCGTCCTGCGAAAAACTTTCGAGTTCCGTTTGCCAAAGTACCTCGCGGTCGTGACTTTTCAACCAGTCGTACATCAGTTGCTCGTTCCTGCTTTGCTCCAGCACCAGCATAAAAGGA
>WNFT01000702.1_pt1 | contig 32759 bp, 31 predicted proteins | sample 5400191 | NCBI WGS metagenome assembly WNFT01 (sample SAMN13153359, study PRJNA577476) | soil metagenome | isolation source: 80 cm saprolite under Madrone tree | place: USA:California | collected 2016-06-14 | reverse complement strand
TCAGCTGGGCCGAGATGTTTCCGTGGATGGACGGCATCGCGATCTCCTCCACCCCGGCGCCCAGCCCCTCGAGCGTTTTGAGGGCGCCCCGGACCGCGTCGCCCACCGCCTTCTGGAGATGCGTCAGCGAGTAGTCGCGGATCAGGCCGATCCGAAGCCCGCGGACCCCGCGCCCCAGCCCGGCGCGATAGTCGGCGAGGGGCACCTCGGCCGAGTACGGGTCGAGCGGATCGTAGCCCGCGATCACCTCGAACATCGTCACGCAGTCCTCGACCGTCCGCGTCATCGGCGAGACGGTGTCCATCGTCCAGGCGAGCGGGACGACGTTGTGGTTGCTGACGCGCCCGATGGTCGGGCGGATGCCGACGATCCCGTTCACCGACGACGGCAAGCGGATCGAGCCGCCCGTGTCGGTGCCGAGGGCGCCGAGGCAGGTCCGGGCGGCCACGGCCGCGCCCGATCCCCCGCTCGACCCGGCGGGGAAGCGCTCGGGGTTCCAGGGGTTCCGGCAGGTCCCGTAGTGCGGGTTGTCGGTCGTCCCCCCCCACGCGAACTCGTGCATGTTGGTCTTGCCGACGACGATCGCCCCCGCCCGCTTGAGGCGGGCGGCGACCGTCGCGTCCTCGTCGGGGACGAAGTCGGCGAGGATCTTCGCCCCCGCCGTCGTGCGGACGCCGCGCGTATAAATGTTGTCCTTCAGCGCGATCGGGATCCCGTGGAGCGGCCCCAGGTAGTAGCCGGCGCCGATCATGCGCTCCATGGCCTGGGCCACCTCGCGCGCCTGGGGGGCGCACACGGTGATGTACGCGTTGAGCGTCGCGTTGACGGCCCCGATGCGCTGGAGCACCGCCTCGGTCAGCTCCACGGGCGACAGCTCCCGCCGCTCGAGGCGGGGGGCGGCCTGAGCGATCGTCAGGTCGAGCAGGTCAGCCTCGGCCATCTCATGCCTCCTCGCGCTCAGGGAAGCGCGTGACCGGCAGCACGCCCCGGCGGGCGCCCTCCGCCATCTTCCGGTTCAGCTCGTTGGCGGCCGCGATCAGCCCCGAGAGCGGGAGGACGAGTTTGTCGCGGCGCGCGGGCGGCAGCGGCAAGTCGGCGAGGACACACAGGCGCTCGACGGTCTCCTTCGTCACGGGCGCGTCCTTCTTCATCGCTCCCTCCTTTGGCGGGCGTGCCCCGGGTCAGACGCCGAGATACTCGGCGATGACGCGGGGGTCGCTGAGGCCGTCCGGCCCCAGCTCCTCGGTGATCTGCCCCTTCAGCATCGTGTACGCGCGGTGGGCGAACTCGCGCGCGAAGTCGAGGTTCTGCTCGACGAGAATCATGGTCACGCCGAGGCGCGTGTTGATGCCGATCAGCTGGCTCAGGATCTCGTCCACGATGGACGGCTGGATCCCCTCGGTCGGCTCGTCCAGCAGCAGGACCTTTGGATCGCCGACGAGCGTCCGGGCGATCGCGAGGATCTGCTGCTCGCCGCCCGAGAGGCTCCCGCCCCGCTGGTCGAGCCGCTCGCCGAGCCGGGGGAAGACCTCGAGCAGCTCGGCCACCCGCGACGACGCCCCCGGCCGGCCGATGGCGCCCATCGTCAGGTTCTCCCGCACCGTGAGCCCGGGGAAGATCTCGCGTCCCTGGGGCACGTAGCCGATGCCGAGCCGGGCCCGCGCGTGCGGCGGCAGGCGCGTGATGTCGCGATCGAGCAGCCGGATCTGTCCCCGCCGACAGCGGAGGAAGCCCATGAGGGCGCGCAGCAGTGCGGTCTTCCCCACCCCGTTCCGGCCGATGATGACGACCCGCTCCCCGGCCCCCGCGCGGAGCGAGACCCCGCCCAGGACCGGCACGCTCCCGTAGCCCGCGTGAATGCCGTCAGCCTCGAGCACGCCGGCGCGTCCCCAGATAGATGTCGCGGACGGTCGCGTTGTCGCGGATCTCGTCGATACTGCCCTCGGCCAAGACGGCGCCCCGGTGGAGCACGGTGACGGTGGCCGCGAGCTGACGGACGAAATCCATGTCGTGCTCGACGACGACCACGGTCGCCCGCCGGTTGATCTCGCGCACGAGGTCGGCCGTCCGCCGCGCCTCGGCGTGGGTCATCCCCGCCGTGGGCTCATCCAAGAGGATGAGCTCCGGCTCCCCCGCCAGCACCATCCCGATCTCGACCCACTGCCGGTCGCCATGCGAGAGGTGCGCGACCGTCGCCTGCCGGCGCTCGCCGAAGCCGATCTCGGCGAGGGCGCGCTCGACCGCGGCACCGGCCGCCGCCCGCCCGTGACGGAAGTTCGCCGCGAGCCACAGGTTTTCGGCCACGGCGAGCCGATCGTAGACGCGCGGCACCTGGAACTTAATCCCGATCCCGGCCCGCGCGACCTCGTGCGGCTCGAGCCGCGAGAGGTCGAGGCCCTTGAACCGGATCGTTCCCGCGGTGGGCCGGAGGACCCCCGCGAGGAGCTTGAAGAGGGTGCTCTTGCCGGCGCCGTTGGGGCCGATCAGACAGCGGAGCTCCCCGCGCCCGAGCGTCAGGTCCACGCCGGCCACCGCGCGGAGTCCCCCGAACTCCTTCACGACCCCGCGCGCCTCCAGGACGCTCGCCCTCACGGCGGGACCTCGAGCGCGCGCCCGGGCCGCGGGGCGAGGCGGGACAGCAGACGTCCGAGCGCGGGGACCAGGCCGCCGGGAAGGATCAGCACGATCACGACCAGGGCCAGGCCGAGGAGCACCGTCGTGTAGGTGACGGAGGCCGCACCGAGGTAGTTCGTCAGCGACTGCACGACGAGCGTGCCGGCGATGGCGCCGTAGAGGGTGCCGCGCCCGCCGACCATCACCCAGATGACGACCAGCGCCGACTGCGAGAGGCTGAAGACCTGCGGATTGATAAAGTTGCCCCACCCGGCGAAGAGGCCGCCGGAGAGCCCCGCGATGCCCCCCGCGATCACGAAGGTCAGGAGCTTCCGCCAGCGGACGTCGTAGCCCAGCAGCTCCGTCCGTCCCTCGTCCTCGCGGATGGCGACGAGCACCCGCCCGAAGGGCGAGCGGACGAGGACGCGCCCCAAGACGAGTACCAGCAGGAGCAGGCCACCGACCGCGTAGAAGAGCGGAACCGGCTCGAGCACGGTCGGGGCCCGGCCGGGCAATTCGAGTGCGAGCGACGGGATGTTCGTCATGCCGTTATAGCCGCCCAGGCGCGCGGCGCCGATCGCGTAGCGCGGGTCCGCGGTCGAGCCCATCACCTGGTGCAGGATCAGGGTCACCGTGAGCGTGATCACCGCGAAGTACATCGCCCCGACCCGGCCGTAGAAGGTGAAGTAGGCGAGGAGGGCGGCGAGGAGGGCGGCGCCCAGGACGGCGCCCGCCAGTGCGAGCGCCGTGCTCCCCGAGTTGATCCCGACCACCCCGTACGCGTAGCCGCCGACGCCGAAGAACGCCGCCTGGCCGAACGAGAGGATGCCGGCGACACCCCAGATCAGGTCGAGGCTCAGCGCGAGCAGGCAGAACGCCATGAACACCGTGAGCTGGACGACCTGGAACGGCGACAGCAGGAGCGGGAGCCCGCCGAGGGCGACGGCGCCGGCCGCCCAGACTGCCGGCTCGGCCCTCACACCCCGCGGCGCCAAAAGCCCGAGATCCCCTGCGGCAGGAGGCGGAGGAGGACGATCGCGAACGCCAGCATCGCCACCTGTCCGTAGATCGGCGTGGAGGCGTAGGACACGAGACTCTCGACGAGGCCGAGAACACTCCCGGCCGTCGTGGTCCCGAGCAGGATCACCGGCCCGCCCACGATCACGGTGATGAAGATCTTCGCGATGAAGGCGAGGCCGAGGGTCGGCACCACCCCCGTGAGCGGGGCCATCATCGCGCCCCCGAGACCGGCGAGCGCCGAGCCGTAGGCGAACGTGCCCATATAGACCCACGCCGGGTTCACCCCGAGCCCGGCGACCATGCCCGCGTTCTGCATGGTCGCGCGCGCGACGAGGCCGGCGCGCGTGAAGTTGAAGAGCCCGTAGGTCCCGGCGAGGGCGGCGAGGGCGACCCCGACCACGAGGAGGTTGTAGTAGGGCAGGCTGTAGCGGCCGACCGTGAAGAAGCCGAGCGGCGTGGCGACGCCCTCGGTCGTCGGCCCGAAGACCAAGGTGACGATCCCGACGAGCGCGAGACTCAGCCCCCACGTCGCCAGCATCGTGTCGAGCATGCGGCCGTAGAGGAACCGGACGATCGCGCGCTCGACGAGGATGCCGACCAGCCCCACGGCCAGGGGCGCGAGCGCGATCCCGGCCCACACGCCGAGGCCGTGGGCCGTCGCGAGGAGCACCGTGTAGGCCCCGAGCATCAGGAACTCGCCTTGGGCCAGGTTGATGACGCCCATCATCCCGAAGATGACGGCGAGGCCGAGGGCCAAGAGGACGAGCGTGGCGATCGCGTAGACGATGCCGAACGCCGTGACGAACGCGAGGTCCATGCGCCTGGCCCGCCGCCCGCGGCGTCCGCGGGCGGCCGGGCGCCGTGCCGCTAGAACTTCGGCGTGTACTGCGTGGCCTGATTCGGGTTCTTGATCAGGTCGCACACCTCGATCGTGTCCGACGGGGGCACGTTCGGGAACGTCTTCAAGAGCGTGAACCCGTGCTTGTTGTTGACGCGGGCGAGGTTCACCGTGTGGACCACGTGATGGCTCTGCGGGTTCAGCGTGACCTCGCCCTCGGGCGACTTGAGGGTGAGCCCGCTCTCGAGCGCCTTGATCACGGCGCCGCGCTCGAGGGAGCCCGCCCGACTGACGGCCATCGCCCACAGGTGCCAGCCGTTCCAGACGGTGCAGGCCGAATCCGTGACGTAGGCGTAGGTCTGGCCGTAGCGCTGACGCCAGCGCGGCACCCACTCTCGGTTCACGGAGTTGTCGAGCTCCTGGAAGTAGGGGTAGACGACGACCAGCCCCTCGACCTCCTCGGGGGCGAGCACGACTTGTTCGTTGCCGAGGCCAAACGTCGCGGACACGACGGGAAGCTTCCGCTTGAGGCCGGCGGCGGCGAACTGCCGGTAGAAGGCGATGTGGTTGCCGCCCACGAGGAGAGACATCACCACGTCGGGCTTGGCGCTCTCGATCCGTCGGATCACGGAGTCGAAGTTGACGACGTCGAGCGGGATGAACTCCTGGTTCACCAAGGTTCCCCCCGCCTTCGCCAGAAAGACCTTCACCCAGTCCGCCGAGATGTGGCCGTAGTTGTAGTCGGCGGCCAGCGTGTAGACCTTCGGGCCGTGCTGCGCGACCGCCCACGGGATCAGCGTGCCGAGCTGCTGGGCCGGCGTGACCCCCGTGCAGAAGACGAGCTTGTCGCAGACGCCGCCCTCATACTGCTCGTTGTAGAAGTAGACCTGCTTGTATTTGTTCACGACGGGCCGGACGGCCTCGCGCGAGGCGCTCGTGATGCCGCCCATGAGCACGGCGACCTTGTCGTCGACCAGGAGCCGGGTCGCGTACTGGGCGTAGATCTGGTTGTCCGACTGGGCGTCGAGCTGGATCAGCTTGAGCTTCTTTCCGAGGACGCCGCCGTTCGCGTTGATGTCGTCGATCGCGAACTTGGTCGCGTCGATCATCGGCAGCCCGTAGATGTTGATCGGCCCCGTGCCGTCGAGGAGGCTGCCGACCGCGATCTCGCCGCCCTGCGCGGCCGCCCGTCCCGAGCCGAGCGCCGCCGCGAACGACGCTCCCACCGTCCCGCCGAGGATCTTCAACGCGTCCCGTCGGTTCACGTCCATGCGTGGCCTCCTGGCGCCAGAGTCGGGTCGTCGCACGCTACTGAGGGGAACGGGCGATCGCGCGCCGTCGATCGGGCACAATCGCCAAGATCGTGCACCTTGTATGACCGACCATCCGGGCCTGTCAAGAGATTAATTTCACGGATTCTCCTCCACGACGTGCCCGTCGCGGAGACGAATCGTCGCCGCCGTTCGCGGGGGGAGCGGAGGCCGCCGCCGAGCCCACGGGCCGGGGATTCGGTCGCGTCGCGCGCGGACGGGCGGACGACGGACTCCTGCGCGCTCACGACGCGCCCCCGCACTGCGGCGGCGGCGAATCGGGCGAATGGTCTCCCGGCAGCCCGGGTCCCGCTCCGCGAGGTGCGCAGGGCTCCTAGAGGCGGGCGCTCCTGACGCCGACGTCCAGCCGTTCCGCTGGCCGCGCGCGTGACGGCAACCGCCGCTCTGAGGCGAAGCCGGTCGAGCACGCCCCGGTCATGTCTCGCGCTCCGCCGCGCCGCGGGGCCGTCATACCCGCCGTCCTCGACGTCGAGGTGCGATCCCGGCGCCGGACGATCTCGGCGCGGCGGGGCCCACGAGTCGTCCGGGCGCCCGCGCGCCAGGCCGGGCCCAACGTCCGCGGCGAGAGCCACCGCGGCGAAGAAGAGAGAGGCCGGGCTCTCTTCCGTGTTGCAATGACCCGCTCCTCGGCGCGTTCGGACCCATCGATACGACCCTTTCGGGTCGAGTCCATTCCAAGCCGCCGAAACGTGGTCACAAAATATACCGGCGTCGACAGGGGACACCCTCACGAGGCCCCGACGTTTTCCTGCGCGCGGTTTCCTGATTTTCACCGAATGGGCGACGTGCGTGCCCGCCCGCGGCGCCAGGACGGGAACACCTTGCAGGCCATCGGGCACCAGACCGTCGTCGACGGGTGTCGTGTCAGACGCTGCCGGAGTCAAGGGTGGAAGGCGCGGTGGTGCGACTTCACCATTCCAGAGGCGGCGGGCGGAGGCCGACGACGACGTGGGCCACGGCCGTGATGCGGACTGAGCAGGGGCGCTGTCAACCGCCAAGCCGTGACGTGCGTTTGGGAAGAAGCCCTCCAGGACCATGAGGCGGCCGTACCGAGCCATGTACTTCTTACGTGGCATTATTGCAAGGCATCAAGCCGTCAGGCCCCTGTGCCCCCAGAGGGCGGCGTGTAAGGTGCCGTCGCTATTGACGGCGGCGGGCATGGCACGTCAGATGCGTATCAAGCGTCCCGAGGACACGCTCCTGGGTCGCGGGAGACGCACGCTTCCAAGTGTGCGTCCAGGAAGAGGAGGTTGCGATGGCCCGACGGCGTCCCCTGTTCATTGCGTGCGCAATGGTGCTCGGGCTCTGGGTCCTCGGGCCGGCAGCCGCCAGCGAGCCCGCTGATCAGCTCAAGGCCGCCGTCGACCAAGTCATCAGGATCCTCGAGGATCCCTCCCTCAAGGCGAGTGGACGGGGTCAGTCTAGGCGCGAGGCCATTCGGCGGGTCACGGACGCGCTGTTCGACTGGGAGGAGACGGCCCGGCAGTCGCTGGGGCCGCACTGGCGCCAGCGGACCGACGCCGAGCGCCGACAGTTCGTCGCGCTGTTTCGGGAGCTCCTCGAACGGACCTACCTGTCGAAGATCGAACTCTACAGCGGAGAGAAGATCACCTACGCCGGGGACTCGGTCGACGGCGACATGGCCACGGTGCGCACCGTGATGCTGACAAAGAAACAGCAAGAAGTTCCCATTGACTACCGCATGATCCGACGCGGGAATCGCTGGCTAGTCTACGACGTGGCCGTCGAGGGCGTGAGCCTGGTGAGCAACTATCGCGGGCAGTTCAACGACATCATTCGGACCGCTTCCTACCCCGCGCTGGTGAAGAAGATGGAAGCGAAGATCGCCGAGACAAAACCATAGCGTCGCGGACGAGACGGTCAGGCTGATCCCCACCGTCGGGTGACGAGCATCGTCTCTGCCGCTCCGCTCCGTTCCTCGGGGTCCTCCGTGGTCCGCCCGTCCCATGGTGGCGCAGGGGCCGGTAGGGCGACGACCGTTCACCCTGAGACTCCGGTTTGAGCCCAGACGGACGCCGTCACGGGGAGGAGACTGGCGCTGGGGCCTCGCCCACCGGACCTCCCCCCCCGTCGGACGGTCCGTGCCGCCCGAACCTGACCGTCGGGGGAACCAAGCCGATGCACGACCACCTGATCATCCTGGCGGCATTTCTCGCTCGGGCCATCGAGCTGGCTCGACCGGGCCTCCCCAATCGACGCGGAGTCTCGCGAAGATTCTTCCCTGCCACAAGCGGCCGTCGGCCGCACAATCGGCTTGACGACGGGGCCGTGACAGAAATCCTGGAGAGACCGCCGTAACGTGCCAGAACGGCCTCAGCGTCCGTCGATGGCAACGACACCGTGTCGATTTGACGCGATTGAGTCCGGCTTCCGCTACTAAGTGGCTGTTTTCCATGCGTCGACTGCTGGCACTCCACATGCACGCCCAAGCCCCTACGGTGGCAACGACTATTCGGACGTTGGCGGGAGAAGACCTCGAGCGCTTGGGGGGAATGACCGGATGGTCTTTGCCCTCGGGGCAGGTTGAGATGGGCGGCACACGGGTCGGAGAGGGGTCATGGGCGAAATGCGCCGGACGATTCTGATCGCCTCGCTCGCCTTCCTGGCGGGCGGGTGCGCGGCGTTGACGAAGCCCATGTCGAAGCCGGAGCTGCGCCAGTCTCAGAGAGCCGACTACAAGATCGTCGCCCCGCATTTGGCGGCCCTGATGAAGATCCAGGGGGATCTTCCGCCCCGTCCCGAGTGTCCGATCGGCTTTGCCGTCCTGAAGACGTCGGCGCTGAACGCGTGGGTGTCGGTGCAGTCCGAACCCCGGAAGCCGCTGCCCCCGGTGAAGGCCCTCGGGGAAACCAAGGAAGCGCCGCCCCCCGACCCCACGCCGCCGCTCCCCCCGCATTGCCATAAGTTCGACCTCGTCCTCACGTCGGCCGTCCTCGCGCTGCCGCAGGACCAGCTGCGCGCCGTCATCGCTCACGAGCTCGGCCATGTCTACCTCGGCCATATCGAGTCCCTGTACGCCGAGCAGACCTTGCGGAACGGCGCCGAGCTCTTCGTGATCGGAGTCATCCCGTTCCTCGTCCTGCACGCGGGCACCTATCCGTTCATGAGCCCGTTCAGCGGGAACCAGGAAATGGCGGCCGACCGCTTGGCCGTGGACCTGCTCGTCCGCTCCCACTCGTCATGCCGCGCGTTCGTCAAGGTGCTCGAGCGCTTCCAACAGGCTCAGGAGAAATCGTTGATCCCGAGGTTCGAGTGGCTCTCGTCGCACCCCTCGCCCGAACGCCGGCTCGAGACGGTTCGCGAACTGTGCCGGGGTCGCTGACCACCTCGGTCAGCGATCGGTAGATTCAGCGGTCGCCGCGCCAGTCCCCAACCCGTTTATCGCGCTCTCAGCCCCCCGAGGTCCCGTGACGACCCTGACGGTCTGACGCGGAGGCGCCGGTGAGCGCCGCCTATCCCCTCGCCGCTGCTGCACGACGGGAGAGCCGTCGCACCGGGTCACGCGCCGGACTCCCCTCGCGGACCACTCCTGGCGTCCGGGGAACCCCGGAGCCCCACTTCAGGGGTTTCCCCCGCGTCAAGTCGAAGATCAGCTGGATTGGTTCCCCCCTGCTCCGGAGCGACATTCGAGCCGAGAGATACCCGGTTGGCTAAGGAGGAGCCAGTCGTCGGGGCATCAGTCCCCTCGTAATCGAGGTCGGCCCACCGTGTCGAGGGGCAGAGAGTCGGTGGGCAGGGACGAAGCTGAAAGGTTGGGGGTCGGAAATGCGTCGCATGGCTTCGTGTCGTATGGGTCTCCTGACGGTCGCGGCGATATGGGCGGGGCTCGTGGCTGGGCCGTCAGCCGGCGCCGCCCGCCCGGTCACTGAGCGGCTCCCGTTCGGTGCCGTCGGCCAGGTCTGGACGGACGTCGTTTACCAGTTCGCCGAGGGCCCCGGCTGTGACGGAACGGGGGACGCCGGCGGGCGCTTCAACGTGATCCACCGGGCGGTGGACGGCCCGCAGTATTTCAAGGCGTGGTTCCTCGGCGACCGCTTCGTGCTCGTGCGCTATCGAGAACGCCCGCAGAGCGAGCCGCCGACGGAGACGCCTCTGGTGGCGTGGTTGGGGCAGGTCGCGGACGACGGTCGCCTGCAAGTGGAGGAGACGCTCGATGGCGGCGCCTTTGCGGACGTCTGCTCGTGGCTGATGGGGAGGGACGTCTGACCGACGGACCCGGCCTCGTCCTTCACCGGGCGCCTCGATGGAGCGCGTGAGGGGGTGGTGGGTCCGAGGCCGCCGGGCGACTAGCCGGCCCGACAGCGGTCGACGTGCGCCGTGGCGCGCTCACGCTAGCGATGGCCCCCCGGGGGAAGCACGACGAGGGCGCCCTCTGAGATCGACCCCATTTTGACCCCTCAGTCGGAGACGCAACTGCCCGAGGGGGTGGAGGGACGTCGCCTAGGACCCGCCTACTGGTACCCCCAAGGGCTGAAGAGCGGGATCATCCGTGGCGTCTTCGGCGCTTGCTCAGCCGGCGGCTGCCACCCGTCGGGGTCTGCGGGCGTCGCCTCCGCTCTCCCGGAGGCCGGCAGGCTCAGGCTCGGGAGATCCCGTCGCGGCGACTCGGCCTTCGCGCCACCAGTCGCGGCGTGATTCCCGGCCTGCGGCATCGAGGGTACTGACGGGAGACGGCTGTCGGCACGACCACGATACTCCACGGGGACCTGCGACTCAGACTGCACCCAGTGCACACCGCCGGTCTCGTCGACGTAGCGGACCTGGGCGCTCACGGACGCGGCGAGGACCGTGAGGCCGATGCCGATCACGGCCCCCGCTAATTGCGGGTACACTCGGCCATCACCCACCGTGGCTCCACCCCGTCGCACGGGGCCGTCCGTCGACTCTGGGCGGCCGATGAGGTCTCCCCCGGCACCGGCAGCTCGTCGAGAATCTCCAGCCCGGCCCCGTAGCGGTTGACATGCCGCACCACGGCGACACAGGCCCGTTCCTCCCTCGCCCCCGGCAGCCACACGTCGAGGCGATAGGTCTCGCCGAGCTTCAAGATCTCAGATTGCAGCCAGTTGAGGTGCACCCAGCCCCCGTGAAGGGTCGCGTTGACCAAATGCCCAGGGAGAAAACACGTCTCCGTGAGCCACAAGCGAACCGGCCAGGTGACCGCCTGTCTGGAGTATCGTCGACGTTCCATCGAAGCCTCCCCTTTTGTCCACCCAGCTAGTGAGCAAAGAGGGCGCCAGGCCCGTAAGAGCCTGAAATATCGATGATTCGTCGCAGGTTCAGGTGGTTTTCGTGACCAGGATGGGCACCGGGGTACCGGGAATCGGCAGGGGCCGGACCCGGGACCTGTCTGGCGAGCCCAGACCGGGAAACAAGGTCGGGCGGGGCAGTCCCGGCTCAGGGGCGAGGTTGGCCGTACGCCTGCGGCTCCGGGCGGATTTCTGAGCGACCGGCACCCCTCGGGGAGAACCGGCAGAGGCCAAGACGTCGGCCTCTTCGCGCTGAGCCGCCGCGACTAGGGAGCGAAGCTTTCGAAGTACTTCAGCACGACAACCTGGCTCTCCGGGGAGACCTCCTTCACCTCCCGGACGAACACGTCGAGGTTGCCGTCGTCTCCCAGGACCGCGCGCGGATCCTGGGGCGGCTCCGTGAGCGGCCGCTCCCAGTTGTCCCAGTGCGTCGGCAGGATGATCCCGGGATTATTGAGCGCCCGCAGGAGCCTCGGCGTGAAGTCGTGGACCTGCCGTCGAGAGAGTGGAGCCAGGAGGGCCACGTCCGGCTCGAGCCCGGCGATCGCCCGCTCGACGAAGTTAGCCGAACTCATGAGGAAGATGCTGAACGACTCCCCGACCGTGAGCACGTAGGCGAGCGCGCCGCCCTCCGGCATGTCGCCGATCGTTCGCGGAACGGGCGGGACGGACGCGAAGTGGCCGGGGATCGGGACCTTCATGGTCGGCTGGAGCGAGTGGAGGCTCGGGAAGACCTCGACGGCGTAGCCGTCGAACTGCATGAACTCCCCGCCCTTGCAGGCGACGAGCTTGGCCTCGGGCAGTCCGTACGCCCGCAGCATGTTGACGTGGGACTCGGTGCCGACCACCGTCGCGCCGGTCTTCTGTGCGACGTACGGAACGTCGGCGATGTGGTCGTAGTGGCCATGGCCGAGCAGAATCAGGTCGGCCTTTTTGACGTGCTGGTCGATCAGCGCCGCGTCGTGCGTGAGCGGTGTTGACAGAAAACTCTTGGCGTCGAACGGACGCGAGAAGAGCCCCCCCGGCGTCCGACTGAGCCACGGATCCAGGAGGACGGTCGTGCGACCGAAGGTGATCTCCCAGCCGTCAACGCCGAGCCACTTGAGGCTCACGCCGCTCGATCCTCGACCGCCATTCGGGGGCGGCGTCTCCGCGCCTTCGGCCAGGCCGGGCAGCAGAAGCGTGCCCCAGTCGGCCGTCGCCGCTGTCAGTCCGGCCGCGAGCCCAATCCCGAGGAAGTCCCGACGCGACACGCCGTGCGGAAGGACGGAATGGACGAGGCACATGGTCCCCTCCTGGTGACTGGTGGGCGGCTTCCGTCGTCGGAACGGGGTCTGAGACCGGTCGACCGTCGTCGGGCCCGCGACGACGGTCGCCGCCGTCCTGGACCGGTCGCCTGGCGCCTCAGGCCGTCAGCCTCGACGATCAACCGCTCGCGCCCGTTGCCGATGGCGAGGGTGACCGTCCGACCGTCCCGATGCGTCCGTTCTGTCCGACCCGAACGGGCATCCCTCCGGTCAACTCTTCCGACGACACACGCGTAGGAATGCTCGCGAAGCCCGTCGGGCCGATCCCTCGCGAGCGCCATGATTGTTCGATCCCCTCGTGAGTGTCAAGTCGGATCGCCCACGCCGACCACCCCCGGTCGCCCGGGGGCTCTCCGACAGGGCAGGCGATGCTTGTGTGCGGCAGGTCATGACCGTCCCACAGAGCGGAACTCGCGCGGTGAGAGGCGGGGCAGGTTCGCCGTTCGGGTTCCTGTAGCGCGCTCGGCGGGGCCCACCGGCGCGGAACGCGATGACGCTTCGTCTGCTGGTCATCGTCCCCGCTTCGGGGGGAGACGCGAAGACCGGCGACCGGGTCAGTCTCGGAGTTCGGAGGCCCTGCGAACGGCCGCCGACACGACGTGGCTCAGGTGAGCCAGGGTGACCGGCTTTCCGACGCAATCGGTCGCGCCCGACACGAGCGCCGAGCGGGCCAGCGCCGCGTCGCCAGGGCCGGTCAGCATCAGGATCGAGATCTCCGGATGGTCCCGGTGAACGCGCCGGAGCACCTCCAGCCCGTCGACCCCCGGCAGCGTGATGTCGAGAAGGATGACATCGGGCGGATTCCGGCGAACGCTCTCGAGCGCGTCGCCCCCATTCGCGGCCGTCGCCACGGCGCACCCTTCTCCCTCGAGGTAGTCGGTCAGGACGTCGCGGATCTCGCGCTCGTCGTCGACGACGAGGACCCGGGCCTCGAGGATTGACCGCGGACGATCCGGGTTCACCCGGGCCGCGCGGCGGCCGACCTGTCGCCGCAGAGCGGCGATCGTCCAGCGCCCGGCGTCCCCTAGAGACGCCATGCCTCGGCCAGTCGGAGGATGCCCGATGGAACCCAGCGCTCGTCTGCGGCTGCCGTCGTCCCACCGACGGAGGCCGGCGGATTCACGAGGAAGAAGCCGTCGCTCAGGGTGAGGAGAACAGGCCATGTCACGGGCTCGGGATGCCGTCGAAGTCCGCCCATCTGCTCCTCCTGCGAAGGTCCAAAGCAAGGAGGAGACCACGACGGTCAAACGGCTAAAAACTCGACGATGAGCGAGGCGATCGGGATGAGCCGGCATGCCGTCAGGGCACCGGCGTGTCACTCGCTGGGCGGATACCCGCCTGCACGGCCTCCGCCGCCGCCTGGAGCCAAGATCGGCCCAACGTTCAGGTCTGGGCATACCGCTACGATCCCCTCCTGCTCTCCCCGTCGATCGGTGATGCCACGGTGTCCCGCCAGTGCCTTTTCGACTCACTCGAGGGACCCAGACGAGGCCGAATAGCTCGAAAGATCAGGAGGTTGGCACTTTGGTACGCCAGTTGCCCCTCTTCTCCGATCGCGGACATGAAAAGTCTCTGGACGATCGACCTCATGACCAAGCGGACAACCTCGACGCTCTCAGCTCGACGCCTGCTGCCAGATGGTCGGCGACCGTCGGGGAGTCCTTCGGCGACCAGTGGCTTGCAGAGTCGCTCCGCGGACCTGGCCCGGGCGACGCGTCCGAGACGATCGACCCTGATCAAGGGCGCCGTGCTTCTGGTGCTCGCCGCGGCCGTCACCGCCGCCAGCACGACCCGCCCGACGACCGATCCGATCGTCGGGGCGTACGCGAGGCTGTCACCCCGCCAGCAGCGAATCGTCAAGGCCTTCGTCAGGGCGCAGCAGGCTCCCGGGACGAACGGACAGGCGGTCGCCCCGACCACGCTCACGCCCGACCAGATCGCGGGCATGAAGGCCGGCGGTTCCGGCTGGCAACAGATCTTCGACCGGATGAAGTCCGTGGGACTCGTCCGGGAGGAGACTCTTCGTCAGCTCATCGGCAAGTACTACCACCCACCGACACGACCCTCCCCGGGTCGGTGACGGCGATCCCCATCAGTGGGGCCGGTGAGCACCCGGTGAGCGTGTTGGGGTCGCGTGCCGTTGCGGATCCGCGAGTCCGACCTACGCCGCTGGCCACGCCGCCAAACCGCGCAACCTGATCGTCGGACGACCAACTCTGCCGCCAGGGGGGCCTCTCGGGCTCAGCCTCGCGCCTCACGACGACGTGGCCATCGCCGCCCGTGGCGGAGCGGCTCCGCGGTCCTCGCGTCCCCGCGCCGGACCCCGTCAGGGTGGGCTTCACTATGGCCGACCTGCGCTGAATCGAGCGTGGGTTGATGTTCCCGAGCACCGCATAAAGGAGTATCGCGCGCCCCCCCCCGAAGGCTCCTCGCCGGTCGTCTTCGCCATCACGTCGCCGAAGGTCATCCGACGGCCTCTCTGCGCGCGATCCCCACGCCCGCAGCGGAGGGTCCCGTACGGGGCTACGCAGTCTCAGTATCGAGATGCAGGTCGGTACCGACCGTCGGCGCTCACCCCCCCCGGCCGGTGCGAGCCTTTTTCCGGGGAGCACGACTGGCTGCCCGGCCGCGGTCAGGTGCAGCGCTTTCGTTAGGCCCCAGCCGCGCTTCCACATCTTCCAGGCGGACACCACGCCCCGCTCGGAGGCTCGCTCGGGCCGCGGCTACGCGTCCAAGAAATCGCGAATCGTTCTCCAGGCGATAGTCGAACCAATCGTCCTCGGACTTGAACCCGATCAATACACCGGCCGCTCTTCCGTGCCGCGTGATGACAATCTCTTCCTTCACGGCCAAGCGAAGATACCTCGAGAGGTCGTCCTTGACTGCTGAAAGCGCCGCCGTCTTCATTCCTTCTCTCCGTTGTTGGGTCGAGGGCGACCCGGATCGCGTTCGGCATGACGTTCGAGCCAAGCCGCCGCCGCCGCCTTCGCAACGATCGCCAACACCTCTACGGTTCTGTCGGTGACGTCGTAGAAGACGCGAACATCGTCGACTCGCAGCCGATACTGAGGCCGTTGCAAGCCACGCAGCCGCTTGATTCGACTCTTACTCGTGTTGGTCGGATTCTGCCGCAGGTGCCGTCCCATCGCGTCCACTACGGCGGCCCGCTCGTATGCTCGCAGCGCCGTGAGATCCTCCACCGCCTCAGGCGCAAGGACGACGGCGTACGGCATTCTGGCCAGATTATAGCCAGAATCAATGACATGGGCAAGGGCCCCGGGCGTCTACCGGCATGACAGGCTCAGCCCCACCGCTAAACAGCTGCGGCCGTTCGCGCGGACGACCCCTGTCGAGCCACGGCCGCTCGAGCTCGAGCACCTCACGGGAGCGAAACGGCAACGCGTTTGGCGCCTGGTCCCGGGCGGACGCGGCGACGTTGCTGTCTGCCGCGAGCGAAGCGAGGAGCCGCAGATGTCCGGGGCGTCCATCTCCGCAGGAGGCCGCTGGCCGTGGAAGACGATGTCGCGACGAATCCCGCGATGTGCGCCTCCGCGGTGCGCCGGTGTAGTAACGAGCGCGGAGAGACTCGCGGACCCGGTCGAGGAGGCGCGGCTTTGGCACGCCGACCGGAGCGGAGAGCGGCGAAGGTCGCCGATTCTGCGCCGGGAGCGGGCCTCGCTCGGGCGCGTCTGCCCGACCTGCAGGTCGCCAAAATCGGACTGAGACGCCGAAGAACGATTCTCGATGTGATCGCCCTCGCTGACGGGTTCACCGAGCTCGCCGCGCCTTCTCGAGGCTCCTCGCGCAGCCAAATCGTTCCTGGGACAGCGAAACGTCTGGGCCCTCACTTCGCCAAGGTATCCCACGGCCCCTCTGCGCGCGCTCTCCCACGCAACGTCGGAGGGGGGTGGATTTGGCCCGCGCATTTTCAGTGCCGAAGTGCGAAGATACCCCGCTGATGAGGTGTTCGGCCGCGTGGACGGCACATCTACGGAGTCCTGCCAACGGTCGCCTGTGGCCACTCATGGGCGACACACCGCCGCGGTCTGGGTTCCCGGGCTTGCTCCCCGGGCCGGCCCGCGCTTTGGGATCGTGGATCCCGGTCTGATGACGTCGCCGCTCAAGCGAAGCGTCCTCGGGGTGGCGTTTGCGGTCGTCGCCTGTTCCGCCTGGTCGCCGGGGTGCGTGACTGCCGTCGGCCAGCCGGCGACCGTCGCAGAGATCGACGGCAACGTCCAGGACAGGACGCCCAACGCCCTCGTGACCGAAGCGAAAGGGCGGGACCCGGCGGTCGTCCACCAAGCCTCACGCAGCATCAGCGTCGGGCCCTGGCGGCAGGCGACTCCTTCAAGGAGGGCAGCACCGGCCGCCGCGGCGGTCCCCACGTCCGTGCCGATACCCTCCGAATCCGCCCTGAGGTCGGCAGGATCCATGACGGCGTCGACGGACAGGGCGGCGCCCGTATCGCCCGCGTCAGCACCGACGAGAGCGGAACCCGAACCTACGGCACCTGCCGCTCCGCCCAGAGAGCCGGCGTCCAGGGCGACGCCCGTGCCCGCCGCCAGCGCCGAACCGGCGGGGCTTGGGCCGGCTGAGCCGCCCGCGTCGCTCGAAACCCTCCCAGGGACCACGCCGACGCCAGGGCCGCCGGCTCTGCCGCGTCCGACTCTCACAGCCGAGGAGCCCGCGGCGGCGCCGCCGCCGGGGGCAACGACCGCGGGGGGCGACTACCGGATCGGGCCCGAGGACCTCCTCGACATCGCCGTGTGGAATAACGCGGCGATCAGCCGGACCGTCCCGGTACGGCCCGACGGGAAGATCTCGCTCCCACTCCTCCACGACGTCCAGGCGGCCGGTCTCACCCCGATGCAGCTCCGGGAGGTGCTGGTGAAGCGGCTGGCGGACTACATGCCGACGCCCGAGGTGTCAGTGATCGTCCGGGAGGTGCACAGCTTCAAGGTCTCGGTGCTGGGCGAAGTGAAGAAGCCCGGCCAGTTCGAGCTGAAGAGCCATAGCACGGTGCTCGACGTGATCGCCCTCGCCGGCGGGTTCACCGAGTTCGCCGCCCGCTCGCGCATCGTGATCCTTCGTCAGGCCGGGGCGACCGTCAAGCGGGTCTCGTTCAACTACAACAACGCGCTCTCCCCCGACGCGCGGCAGGAGGACCTATTCCTCCAGCCCGGCGACGTCGTCGTGGTCCCGTGATCCTGAGGTAACCGGAGGGAGGCCGGGACGGCCGGTTCGGCGCCGGGGTCTCGGGCCTCGACCTCGCGCACTGGCCACCGGGATCCGGCGAAGACTCCTGGTGATCGCGGTCCCTACCGGGAGCCGGCGGACAGCCGTCGACGAGGAGGGGGTGCTGCCGCAGCAGGTCGCGCCGAGGAGCGGCATCTTTAGGGACGCGGCCGGGCCGGAAATCTTCGGTTCTGAGCTCGTATCCGACGACTTGGCGTCGACGTCTTCAAGCGGGCCGGGTGACCCGCGCACAGGCCCCCCCCGAGATGATCGACCGGCAGCTAAGTACGAGAGCCCTCAGCCAGCGGCGGCTCCTGACGGCCCGTGCGACCGTCCCCGGAGCCCGACCGATCCTCACATCGCTCGCCAAAGGAGTCGGGGAGCCCGCCGCCATCGAGCGCCAGCCGACGGAGGGGCGATCGCAGGCGCCTCGTCGTCCGGCGACGATCGTCGCCGGATGTTCAACTCAGACGGCGTCGGAGACCCCGGGGCAGCCTCTCCACGATGTCACGAACCGCCTGCTTCACGGCCGGAGGGAGCACCCCCCGGACAAACGCCTCCATACGCCCGCGGCGTCGCCACCGGATCCTCCGATCCAGGAGCCGCAGCTGTTCGGCCGTGAGGCGCCAGCCGGACGCCCCACAGTTCTCAACGACGTGCGCCGCGGAATTGCCCTTGGGGATCGCCACGACGCCGTCCTTGCCCAGGCACCAGTTGATCACCACCTGCGCCATCGTCCGTCCCGTCATGCGCGCGATGTCGGCGACGGCGCCGTCCGGGTCGCAGTCGAGCACACTCTGAAAGGTGCGGCCGAGCGGACTGTAGGCGATGACCGTGAGCCCGTGGGCCTGGCAATATTTCAGCAGGCCGGCCTCGATCGTGCGGTCCACCACGTTGTACCGAACCTGATTCGAGACGATCGGGTACTTACGGGTCGCCTTCCGGGCTCGCTCAAGTTGAGCGACCGAGAAGTTGCTGACACCAAAGAAGCGCACCTTGCCGGCATCCACGAGTTGCTCCATGGCGGCGAGGGTTTCCTCGATCGGCACCGCGTCGTTCGGCCAATGCAGTTGATAGAGGTCGATCCGGTCAATCCCTAATCGCTTCAGGCTGCCGTCGGCCGCCTTGAGGACGTCAGCAAATCGAAAATGCTCCGGAGAGACTTTGGTCGCGATGAATACGCGGTCGCGAACTCCGGCGATGGCGTGGCCGACCGCCGGTTCGGTGCCGTAGGACTCGGCCGTGTCGATGAAGAGCGCTCCGGCATCGAGCCCCTTCCGGAGCGGCTCCGCTCCGGCGCGGTACTCCCACGTTCCGAGACCGACCTCGGGGATCGATACGCCGGTGTTCGAGAGAGGTTTAGAGGTCATGCGGGGTCGACGCTCCAGCGATCTCTGGTGGGTCGGGGAGGCGCCGCGCGTTCCCCTCAGGGTCACAGACGACGGGCTCCGTGGGGCCAGGGCTCTGTCCGAGCTTCTGCGGGAGCGCCTGTCGCTGTCCCGTGAGCGCTTGTGACAGGTCCGCGTCGAGGGGATTCGCCCTCGACGTCTTGGCTTGCCCGTCCCACGCCATCTCGGGTCCCCTCTGCCGCCGAGCGTATGCTGCTTCCGCGTGACCCGCAAGCGGCTCACGGGCCAGCGAGAGTTCGCCTCACCACGGTCCGCCCGAGACCCATGATGTCGCCGCACCCTCCTGAAGAGCTCGCACCCGAGCGCGCGAGCTCCCCGGAAAGCCCGGCAACCGGGACGCGCCCCGTCCGCGTCGAGGGCGCCGGCCACGGCCCAGAGCTACCGTCCGCCCGAATACGTAATTCGGTAGATGGCGCCCGCCTGGTCGTCAGACACCAGCAGGGCGCCGTCCGGCATCACGAGCACGTCGACCGGCCGTCCCCACGCAGGGGCCGAGCACCGATCGCCTGGCAGCAACCGCAACAATATTCGTGATCGACACGAAAAAGGGCGTCTGGGAGCTTCTCGACTGTTCGGCAGCCACCCCTCGGCGAACACTTCGTAGCGAACCGCGCGGCCCTGCTCGAGTCGCACGAGCGTGACACGATAGCCGATCGGGCGGCTCCGGTTCCACGAGCCGTGCTCGGCGATGAAGATCTGGTGGCGGTACTCGGCGGGGAACATCGTGCCCGTGTAGAAGCGCATGCCGAGCGCCGCCACGTGCGGGCCGAGCTCCATGGCCGGCGGCGTAAACTCCCTACAGGCGTGTGCCGCTCCGAACTCCGGGTCGGGGATGCCTCGGCCGTGGCAGTATGGGAATCCGAAGTGGAGCCCGGGGTGCGGTGCGTGGTTCAGTTCGTCTGGCGGCCGATCGTCGCCGAGCCAGTCGCGGCCATTATCGGTGAACCAGAGCTCGCGCGTCTCCGGATCCCAGTCGAAGCCCACGCTGTTCCGGACGCCACGCGCGAAGAGCTCGGGCTTGCTCCCGTCCGGCCGCATCCGCACGATCGTCTCGTAGTAGGTGCGGCCCGACGGCTCGCAGACGTTACAGGGCGCGCCCACCGGCACGTAGAGCATCCCGTCCGGCCCGAACGCGATGAACTTCCAGCCATGGGTCCGATTCCGGGGGTACGCGTCGCTCACCACAACGGGCGCGGGCGGGTGATCCAGGCGCGCCTCGATGTCCTCGTAGCGAAGTATCCGGCTCACCTCGGCGACGTAGAGCGCGCGGTCGCGGAACGCCACCCCGTTCGGCAGGTCGAGCCCACGTGCGACGATCCGAACCTTCAGGGCACGTTCGGCGCGGCTCGGGGCGGATAGCGCATAGACAACGCCCTCCCCCCGCGTGCCGACGAAAACCGTGCCGTTCGGCGAGAGCGCCATGGACCGGGCGCCGGGCACCTTGTCTGCGTAGACGCCGATGCGGAAGCCGGAAGGGAGCTTGATAGCATCGAGTCGCAGCCGGCGCTCCGCCGAGCTGCCGGGAAGGACGCAGACGACCGCCAGCGCGAGGAAGCCTGCGGCCGCGACCCCCCACGAGTGACCCCTTCGCATATCGGCCCGATCCTCGCTCACCACGGCGCGCAGAGTCCACCCGCGTGCGCCATGTGCGTACTGCCTGTCCCGGCTAGGACCGCCGCCCGTCCATCGCAGGGCTCATGCGCGAGGGAGCGTCTCGGTACGGACTTCAGCCAGGCCGACCAGCTGTTCTTCGTGAGGCAGAGTTCTCGTCTGTCAGCCGGCCCGAGAACCTACAGCCGAACGAGTCGACATCTTCCCGGAAGCGTCGAGGACACGCGGAGGCGGTCGAGTTCCCTCAACAGGTATTTTGCCAGGTGCCGCAGCGGCTCGGCTTGCCGCCGCAACTCGTCGGGCGTCTCCCGCCGGTCGGCGAGTACCCCGAGCAACTTCAAGCTGCGCTGAATCGGACCCTCTGCCGCCGCGTGAGCCATCGTGACCCCGCCGACCTCGATCGACTGTCCGTCTGGTCCAAGGCATGGGGGCCGCTGCGCGATGCCGAGCTGGCAGTTCACGACAAACAGCGCCAGTCCATCAGGGTCGATCCACTCGGCGCTGGAGAGCGGATCGGCCTCTGTCATCAGGAGCAGCCCGCTCTGCTCCTTGATTGTCCGTGACAATTGTTCGGCGTAGGAGACCCACTGGCGCGTGTAGGCATCGACCTCCGATCGGAACAGCTCCCACCGTCGAACGAAGCGGCTATAGTGTCGGTACTTCGCGTCGGCGTAGAGCAGCGGATCCAGCTCACCAGCCGCCGGGGGCCGTGTCCCACCGAGCTGGAACTGTCCGGCATCGGTGAACAGGGTCAACGGAGAATCCGCGCCCTCCCGCACCGGGGCCGCCACTGGCGCGATCGTAACCGGTCCACGTTTGCCGCTCAGCAAGGGGAGATAGAATCCGACGAGCTCCAGGCGGAGGGGGCGAAAGACCTCCGCCTTGAGGGCGGCGAGGTGCTCGCGCCGCGCTCGGCGCCACTCTTGAAGCCAGGTGGCGAGAAATGCGCCGAGGCAAGCAGCGGCCAGAATCGGCAGGATCGCGACGATCGCGGACCCCACTACTCTATGGAACCAGTCGAGTTCTCTGAGCCACTCGAGCATCGCGGCGAGCCTTGCTCCAGCAGGCACTTATTCGAGATCCACCAAGCCGATCCGCAGTCTTGGAACCTGTCGCGGAGGTGCAAGGTCGGTGCCAGCGCGGGACGCGGAAGCCCGATCCCCCAAAGTCTCGTCGTCGTTCGTTCCTTTCCGAAACCGCGCGACTCCGGATACACGAAAGGGGGAGACGCCCAGACGCAGAGCGGCAGCACTAGGCGAAAAATGTCAGTGGCCGTCGAGGTCGGGAGAGGGCCGGTCCCTGTAAAGGGTTCGATGAGCCCCGGGCGTTGCTCTCAAGGGGTCGACAGCGGCTTCGGCGCGGCCGTCCTGGTCACCTAAGGTCCCGCGTCTCCCCCTACCCCTGACACGGCCAGTCCAGGGGGGACCGGCCAGTCGCGGAGACGAGCCCGACCCGACATGGGTCGTGGCGGCCAGCAGGGGCGACGACGGGAGAGAATCGGAGCGGGCCTGGCACCTTTCCTGACCTCTTGGGAATCTCGGCGGCTTGCGGGCTTCAGCGTCTCGATCAAAGTCGGCCGGCCGGGTGACGGTATGAGGGTCTCGGCCGGCTCAGCATAGGCTCGCCCCGCGTCTCGAGTTCGTGGCGGCCAGACACAGCAGCGCCATTTTCCTTCCTTCCTGTTCTCTACGGTGCTCGACAGACTCTTGACGCTCCGGCAGTGTCGTGTGAGACGAACGTCAGGGCCCCGCATCGCGCTGACTCAGCCATCAGACAGGAGCCGTACGCTCCCGCAGCAGCGGTGCCGTGAGCCTGACTCACTATCGTCTGGGCCGCCCCCGGCGACAGCCCGGTCGGCCGACGACAAAACCTGAGCGGCTCAGTTGCTCTGGCGGGCCGGCGCTCTCTGTCGGGCTTCGGCGCTCCTGGTGGCCATGCTCTGGCGTGATCTCCACGCGAAGGGGGCCCGGGCGGCCTCCTGGAGTTCCACGATCGGCGCTGAGAGCCCGGAGTTGGCTCGGCAGGTCTTTCGCCGACTGGTCACCGCGGAGGGGCACCCTGGCCTTGTCCGGGTGCTCGCGCGCGATTTGGGCACGGACGACCGCGTGCTGTCGCAGGCCCAGGTCCACGGTCAACGCGCCGTTGACCGCCAAACGGCAGGCGCCTGTGGCGACAGGCCTCGCGTGTGTCGGCCAGCGAAAGGCGCGGACGGCCGGGGGGAGTGCGACGAGAAGGCGGCAGCGAGTGCCCCTGGCCCCCTCTCACTGTCCAGGCAGGGTGAGCGCCGTGCCGACGCTCAAATGTCCACTTGGTTGACTACGGGAAGCGAAGGCGTGAAGGCGTAGGGACCACGAGGCGCTGGGCGTCGGACCAGACACGGCTCTGATTCGAAGCGGGGCGGCGAACTGGCAGGCCCTGATACTCCGGCGGCTCGGACGGGGCGAACGGTCGTGCATCCACCCCGACGGTGCATTCGCGTTAGCTCAGCCCATCGTTTGGGTCCGTCCTTTGAGAACGGGCGGCACAATGACCCGCGAATGTCGGATTGTCTCGTCCGAGAGGTTCGCCGCTCCGATCCGAACGCCTTTTGAGGGACTTCCAGCGGTGGCACCTGCGTTGCAGCCTACTAGTCCAGCGAGGAGGAATGATGGAGCATTTAGTAGCGACGTATGGCCCGATGCTGCTCTTCCTCCTCATCTTCCTCGAATCGGCGGGCGCGCCGATGCCCGGCGAGACCGCGCTCATCGCGGCCAGCCTGCTTGCCTCACGAGGCCAGCTCAGGATCGGTTCCGTCATCATCGCCGCAACCGCGGCGGCGATCGCGGGCGACAGTGCCGGCTACTGGATCGGTCGGTGGGGAGGGCGCCGCTTCCTGCACCGATGGCCCCTTCTGGCGAGCTACGCCGACAGACTCCTCCCACGCGCCGAGCGCTTTTTCGCGCGCCACGGTGGGAAGACGGTCTTCCTCGCCCGGTTCATCACGGGGCTTCGCGTCGCTGGCGCCTGGATCGCGGGGGCGACACGCATGGGCTGGTGGCGCTTCTTCTGCTGGAACGCGGCGGGGGGGCTGACGTGGGCCGCAGGCACCGGCTTCCTCGTCTACTATCTCGGCCGAGCCGCGAGCGACATGCTCGCGCACTACGGCGTCCTCCTCGGAGCCCTAGGGGTCGTGGGGACGCTCGGCGGATTCCATCTCCTCTTCCGCATGCGGATTCGCGTTCCGCAGGCGGATTCGCGTCCCGCTGACTGACGGATCGTCCTGGCGCCGACCTGCGGCGCCCGAGATCCCGTCGGCAGGCCACCGGCTGACATCCCCGACGGCGCCCCCGAGGGTTCGGAGAGAACGGGTTCGCCTTCTACGGCGATCGACCCGAGACGATGCCGGGTCTGAGCGAGCCCGCCGGGCCCTCTAGGACCCGCGGCAACCAGATCTTGAACGTGGTGCCCGTTCCCGGCTCGCTCTCCGCGACGATCTCGCCCCCGCTCTGCTTGACGATCCCGTAGACGACCGACAGGCCCAGTCCCGTGCCGCTCCCGGGCGCCTTCGTGGTGAAGAACGGCTCAAACACACGGGCGAGGACGTGGGTGTCCATGCCGGTCCCGGTGTCCCGGACCGTCAGCGTCACGTAGGGGTCGACAGGAAGCCCGCCGCCCCCGCGAGCACCGGTGGGGCCGGGTTCGGCGTTTGCCGTCTCGATCACGAGCCGGCCCCCCTCCGGCATGGCGTCACGGGCGTTGAGCGCCAGGTTCACCAGAACCTGCTCGATCTTTCCCGGATCCGCCTTGACCCAAGCAGGGCCCGCCCCGAGCCGCATCACGAGGTCGACGGGCTCGCCCAGCAGGCGGCGCAGCATCGGTCCGACGCCCTCGATGGTGCGATTCACGTCGAAGACAGCCGCCTCAAGGGCTTGCTTTCGGCTGAACGCAAGGAGCTGCCCCGTCAGCTGTGCGGCTCCCGCCGCGGCCTGGTCGATGAGCTCAAGGTCCCGGCGGACCGGATGGCCGGCCGAGAGACGAATCAACCCGACCTTGCAGCAGGCGGTGATGACGGTCAAGAGGTTGTTGAAATCGTGGGCGACGCCCCCGGCCAAGCGCCCGACCGCCTCCATCCGTTGCGCCTGGGCGAGCTGCTCCTGCGTTCGCAGCAGCTCCTCGTAGGCGCGCACGCTTTCCCGGTACAGGCGCGAGGATTCGAGCCCGAGCGCCGCCTGATCGGCGAACGCCTGTGCCAGTCGGACTTCGCGGTCGTCGAACACCCGACCGGCCCAGTCGAGAATCCCGAGCACGCCGATCACCCTGTCCTGGATCCGGAGCGGCACCGCCAGCATCGCGCGGTGGGGAGCGTGGATGATGCTCAATCGCGCCTCGACCGTGAGGGTGATCCTCGAGTCCGTCAAGAGGTCGCGCATGACGACCGCGCGACGCTCCAGCACGGCAAGGCGTGGCGCGCCGATCCCCTGGGTGAGGACCAGGCGGCTGAGGTCAGACTTCACCTCGCCCGACACCGCCAGCGTGACCAAGTCTGACGATCCCGGCTCGAGACCATACACCGCGACATTTTCGCTCGCGAGGAGGGCTCGAAGCTCATCCGCGACCCGCTGGCCGACCTCGGTGGCGTTCAGGGATGTCGCGAGCAGGCGGCCGACTTCGGCGAGGGCCCTCGCCGAGTCCTGCGCCTGCTTGCGCTCGGTGATGTCGTGGGTCTCCTGCCAGAACCCTTGTAGCGTCCCCGCCGGATCTCGCAAGGCCACGGTCACCACACGGGCCCAGAATCGCGACCCGTCCCACCGGAGCCGCCAGCCCTCCGCGTCGAGTCGTCCCTCCTCCGCGGCGCGTCCCAGTTCCTCGTCCGGCTTGCCCCGCTTGGTGTCTTCGCGGGGGTAGAGGCGGGAGACGTGCTGGCCGACGACCTCTTCCGCCAGATAGCCGTGGAGGCGTGTCCCTCCGATGTTCCAGGTAACAATCTGCCCAGCCGGGCTCAGCATGAAGCTTGCGTACTCCGGAGTCTCGCCCGCGAGGAGCCAAAAGCGCGCCGCCGCGGCGGCGACCTCTCGCGACTCGACCCACGAGGGGCTTTCAGCATGCGTCATCGCGTCCCCCACTCGATGCCTGTGGCCTGCGGCGGTGATTCACTGGGTCGAGTGAATTGCAGCGCCTCGACGACTCGAGATCGCTGCGCGTCCGGGCTGGTCGGAGGCCGCTGCCGCCTCCTGGCGGTGACATTCGCTCCGTCGCTCCGCCCAAGTCGTCCCCCGCTCCCGCCAGATGCCCAGGGTCAGCACACTCATGTCAGCCTCCCGGCGTTCTTGCGGTCTGACTGCTCGATGATCTGGTCCCAGAACCCCGATCTGCGCTCCAGCGATGGGCGGTCATGCTACGGCTGCCTGATCCCCACTGCCAGCGCACTATGAGACGGGCGAATGTGGAATCCTGCCGACATGGCGGCAGACGGAGCAAGGAGAGGTCCGTCGGTTCGCCGGGCGACCAGAACGCTCTCGGCGCGGACTCGCGGCCACCCCGCCAGCATTCTCGACTCCTGGCTGCCTCTTGGCCGAATTGCCTCCATCCGGCCCGAGGCCGCATCCGGCGGACTAGCCTTGCGCCCGGACCGGGGTTTTCCCCCGTCCGATCCAGGCATTGACCCGATTTGCCCCCCTTGACTCGGCAGCTAGCCTCTGCGTCGACCGAGATGTGGCTGGGAGGGTGGGACCGTCGAGGTCAGTCCACGACCGGAGCGATGCCATGCGGATTCGCAGCTCTGACGGTACCTCCCGCGAGACCGAGATGACCGCGGTCGCGCCTGAGGACCAGGCTCGTCGGCCTCGCGGCGCCGGCGCGCTCTTCCGACAGGAAGGCCACAAGTGAGAAAAGCCGGGGTCGGGCCGCGGCCATCTCGCCAGAACCGTGACCGCGCGACGGCCGGTCTCTTTCTCGTCCAGGAGGACCGCCCCCAAACCCGCGATCGCTCTCTCGACCACCTCGGCAGTCCAAGAGCTGTCTCCTGGAGAGGGCCCGACTGCTGTGGTGAGGCGCTGTTGGACGGGCTGACCGAGTGGGGTTCGGCCGTGGCGAGGTGGACGGCGGTTCGCCGGGGAGGACACTCGTGAATACTCTCCATCACCACGACCTGATCGCCGACGTCATCGTCGCAGAATCCAAGAGGATGCGCGACCTGCTCGCCGTCGTCGAAAGGGTGGCCGCTCTCACCGTCCCGGTCTGCCTCATTGGTGAAACCGGGACCGGCAAGAGCCTGGTCGCACGGACGATTCATCTCAAAAGTCAGCGATGCAATCTCCCGTTTGTCGAGGTGGATTGCACCGCCCGGACCGAAGTGGCCGCCGAGAGCTCGTTCTTCGGACGTGCGCGCCGCGCTTCAACAGGATCTTCGAGCCTTCGCGCCGGCCTCGTCGCGAAAGCCGGAACGGGCACACTGGTCATCGACCAGGTGGCCGAGCTCCCGCACCCGCTGCAGGCGCAAGTTCTCGCCCTCATCCAATCGGGCGGGGTCACAAAGGGCGGAGGAACGAAGCCCATCAAGAGCGACGTCCGCCTCATCACCACAACCAATAAGCCCTTGGAGCCGGCCGTCGTCGCAGGACGCTTTCGAGAGGATCTGTATTACTGGATCAGCGCGGTGTCGATCCACCTTCCCCCGCTCCGGCAGCGACAGGAAGACGTCCTGGTCTTGGCCGATCACTTTCTTCAGCGCTCCGTCCTCTTGCACGGAAAAGCGCGCAAGGAGCTCAGCCGACGCGCGTCGGACTTTCTGGTCGACTACTCCTGGCCGGGAAACGTCCGTGAGCTTGAAGAGGCTATTGAACGGGCGGTGGTGCGGGCCAATGGGCCGGTCATTGATCTCCCCCTGCTCACCGAGTCCTGTGACCGGCGGGTGACCGTCTGACCACGCGCGGCCCGCGACGCGAGAGGGGCTGAGCGGAGCGGGTGGCCAACGCGGACCCGACCGACGGCCGCGCCCTCTCCGTCGAGCGGTCGACGGCGCCCTCCGTTTTGCCGGTTCGCCAAAAAGTTGCGGGTTAGCCAGAAGAAATCCCGTCAATGTAGGGAGACCCTTTCATAGGGTCTGCCGTCAGTAGTCTCCTAACAGGCCGAAAACGACTGGCGGCTGCCTCCTGGAGGCTCTGGCACGAATACTGCCACTTCCCACCGTGCTCCTTGCTTGCCGACTAGTCAGTAGGGGTCGCGACGACCAGTGAAGTGGCGAAGAATCGGTGGGAAACCAGTTCATGGGAATGGGAAGGTCGGTCGTTGCGGTCTCGGCGAGTATTGTGCTGCTTCTCCTCACGCTCGGCATTGGGGTGTCCCCTGCCTCGGCAGACATTGTCGTTGGGTCGGCGATCCCGATTGGCACTCTCACAGCCGCTGGGACCTCGGCGGACGGCAGTTACAGTGCCACGGGGCTCGCTAGCGGCTCGGTACCCGGGGCCGCGAATTGCTGTGCGTCGCTGAGCTTCAACACCGGCGAAGGGGGGTCTAACTTCATTCAGATCGTCGGCAGCGTCCTTGGCCTCACCGCCGCCCCGGAGACGCTGCTGAGCGGGACGATCTCAAGTTTCAGCCTGGCAAACGGACCTGTCGGCCTCGTGGCCGCCACGGGGCAGGACGTGAAGGCGGATGATCTGCTGGCCGCCCTCGGCATATCCGGCACGCAGTTTGGCTTTTTCGGAATATCGTTGTCGACGGACGCGCTGAGTCCTGGTGGATCGCCGAGTACTGCGATCAGCACAGACATAAAGAATACGGCCGTGCCAGAGCCGGGCTCCCTGTTTCTTCTCGGCGCCGGACTCCTCGGCCTTGCCGCATACGCGCGGCATAGCCGTCGGGTCGAGAACCTGACGTAAGTTTCAGGATACCTGCCGCTTCCTCGGCCGCCGCGAGTCGCTTCCTGATCCGGACTGATCAGGACCGGTCGCTCGCCGTCTGCTGGTCCACGTCACGGGAACGGACATCGCGAGGATGGCGAGCGCCCGCCTCTAGTCAGTGCGGACCGCGCCCGCCCTCGACCGGACCGACAGAGCACTGATTCAGTTCTCTCGTCCGATCGGCGGGAGGCGACCGCCGACCGCCCGAGCTGTGAGCCCCGACCGTGTATCCGACCCCGGGCGAGCGGCCGATGGAGGCTGTCGGGTCTGACTGAAGGCTTTGTCGCCGGTCTTGGAGTTTTCGATCCCGATGTGATCTGCTCGACTGCGGCGTCGAAGGCGACCGAAGCGACTCGTATGGTGGATCAGAGCCGGCTCCGTTCTAGAGATGCCAGGGCCTCACTTAAGTGCTTAATAATACTGGGCTTCTCTACGACATCGGCGATTCCGAGCCGGCGCGCCTCTTCGATGTCGTCGGGCCCGGCTTGGCCCGTGATCAGGATCACCGGCAGTGTCGGCTCAGTGCGCCTAAGGCTCCGCAAGAATTCAATTCCACTCATTTCCGGCATGTAGACGTCGAGAAATACAGCGTCCGCTCCCTGCTGGCGCAGAAGCCGGAGCCCCTCCTGCGCATCATTGACGACCGTCACCTCGTGGCCTTGGCTCCTCACGGCCTCCGCGAGCAGCTCCGCCACGACTATTTCATCATCGACAATCAAGATCCTCATCGCTCTCTCCTGGCTCCTCGCCGCCGAACTATAGGGGATCGCTCGTTTTGTGAGTGACAGCATGCCATGAACGTGCTACCGCCCAGGGTCACTCCGGACCCACCCGGTGCGGACCGAATGGCAAGACGATTGGAGTCACCCACATGGCGGGCACACCCGTCGCCCTCATTCTCGGAGATGACGCCGGCATCGGTCAGTGTGTGCAGACAATGGGGTTTCGGCCGATCGTGGCTGATCCGCCCGACGATGTCCTGGAGATGCAACGGCGCCTCTCCCCCGCCCTCGTCTTGGTGAACCTCCCCAACGGTGACCTCACCCCTGCGCTCCTCCGCGGGCTCTCCCGGTCGGGTACGCCGCTCCTCGTCATGCGGGATGCGGCAGATCCGATCCCCGGCCCCGTAGACCGGCAACCGTCGTTCTATGTCCTCAGACGCCCGGTCAGCCCGGTCGACCTTCAGACCGTCGTTCGAACGGCCTTGCCGCCTTCCAGTCCCGACTCCTCCATTCGCACAGACCGGACATTCAGTAAGTGCTATCTCACCGAGTATGCCCCGCTTCTGGACCACAGCGCCAAGATGCGAGCGATCAGGGAAGTCGTCGAACAGGTTGCCGACATCAACACGACGATCCTGTTCCGCGGGGAAAGCGGTGTCGGCAAGGACCTCGTGGCGCGCGCCATCCACGCGGCGTCCCCGCGAGCGGACGGGCCGTTTGTCAAGGTGAACTGTGCCGCCCTCCCCGGGGAGCTCCTGGAATCCGAGCTCTTCGGCCATGAAAAAGGCGCCTTCACCGGGGCTTACCGGCGAAAGCTCGGGAAGTTCGAGTTGGCGAACGAGGGAACCATCTACCTGGACGAGATCGGCGAACTCCCCCTCGCCCTTCAGGCGAAGCTCCTGCACGTGGTCCAGGATCTTCAGTTTTCGCGAATCGGCGGCCGGGAGCTGATCCGGGTCGACACGCGGATCCTGGCCTCGACCAATCGAAACCTGGAGGTCGCCCTGGGCCGCGGCGAGTTCCGCGAGGATCTTTACTATCGGCTGAACGTCGTAGAGATCCAGGTGCCACCACTCCGCGAGCGGCCTGAGGAGATCCCCGTCCTGGCCTCCGCCTTCCTCGACCGGTTCAACCGCGAGTACCATCAGGATCGGCAGTTCTCGCCCGAGACGCTCGCCCTGCTCGCGAACTGTCCGTGGCCCGGTAACGTGCGCGAGCTCGAGAATTTCGTTCGCCGCTTCGTAGTGCTCGGCGATGCCCAGCGGATTCAGCAGGAGCTTGACGCCGCCCTCCGAGCCGACAGGCGCGCAGATCTCTCGGTCGGCTCCTCGCTCTCCCCGTCGCCGCCTGACATCACGCGGGGACTGCGAGAGATCGCGCGCCGTGCAGCCCGAGACGCAGAACGGAAGGCGTTGAAGGAGGTCCTCGACCGAGTTCACTGGAATCGGGTCAAAGCCGCTCGGATCCTCAAGGTCAGCTATAAGACCGTGTTGACCAAAATTGTTGAATGTGGCCTATCTCGGAAACCGCCGATCGAACCTGCCTGATGGCGCCAGCACGGAGAGACACCTCCTGGGTGGCGGCGGGGGCGCGGGAAAGGATCGTCACAAGGTAACGAGGTCGAGCTGGAACTCCTTGGAACTTAGACCGTCACGTCCAGTGGAAGGTGCCACCGGGGGAAGACGAGGTTCCGCTCAAACCGGTGACGGTCAGACGATCCAATCCATCACGTCCCCGCACGGCCCAGTGCCCTGCCGGCTACGACGGGGACGGTGCGACCGACGGAGGCGTCTACAGGGCGAGCACCGGCACCTGGAGTACATCCAGCGCTCCAGCACCGGCACGACGCTGCAGGTCCAGTGGGGAGCCGTCGGCGATCAACCGCTGGCGCTTCGGCAGCGATGATTGCGCGCAACTTGGATGTTTGAAGAGGTCTGAATCAACCTTGGCCTCCTGGGGGACCAGGACGCCCACGCGATGCTGTTCTGTGACTAAAAATGGTGTTCTCCCGCGGTAGCTCGGCGACGGTTGTGTCGAACCTCTGACACCTTGACCGCCGAACAAGCCTCGACGTCTCTTCGAGTTTTTCTCTTATTTTTCGCTTGGTTGGAGTTGGTCATGTTGGGCCGACGCGCCTGGTCGTGCAAGGCCGTATAGCTCCACCCCCCTGGTCCGAGGGCGCCGCGGCGGTATCATGTGCGATCCCGCTAGCCATTTCAGCCTCTTCCTGGACGCCTCGGGATCGGATGGCGTCCCTCCGGCGTTGAGGCCGATCCGATGACTGCGGCCCTCGACCGTAAGTCTCCAGAGAATACCTGCCCCACCAGGGAAAGGGCCCGAAGAGCCTTATTTATTAGGCACCCCAGACCGGCGCTCTCGTAGGGCCGTCCGGAGTCCTTCCCTGGCACGTCAGTTGCTTCGAGCTACTCTCGGACGGAGGCCCAATCCCGAGAAAGGCAAACCCGTCGTGAGGCGGGGACGCAAAGCCACGGGTCAGGACTCTTGGAGTCCTGACAGCCGGGCTGCCGAAGGAAGTTAGGGCTAAACGGGAAATATGGTGGCACTCCGCCAAGGGAGCCGCCATGTTTTCGTGGGTCGCGAGTCTACTTGCCGCAAGGTTCGATCGTCGTGGGCTAATCGTCTCCGCCGCCCTCCTCATGAGCACGTTGGGTTGGCACGCCGACGCCAACGCCTGGCAGCTCTCCGCAAGCTGGGTTGGAGATACCACGGGCAATGTCACAGGATACTCGCTTGAGCGAGCGACGGGGGCGAGCGGTACGTATGCGCAGGTCACGACGACGGCGGTCGGCGTCACCACCTACACCGACTCGACCGCGGCCGCCGGGACGACCTACTGCTATCGCGCACGCGCATTTAACAGCGTTGGATTTTCAGCCTACTCGAACGTCGCCTGCGCGGCTCCTGCCCTGACCGCCGTCACCGTCTACCGGCAGTCGACCGGGCAGTGGTTCTCGCTTCTCCCGACTACTCAGGTCATCACGGTCCCCTACGGCTGCATGCCGTGCGGGGACGTCCCAGTGCCCGGCGACTACGACGGCGACGGCACGACCGACGTCGCCGTCTACCGGCCGAGCACCGGCACCTGGTACATCCAGCGCTCCACTACCGGCACGACGCAGCAAGTCCAGTGGGGGGCGCCCGGCGACGTGCCCGTCCCCGGCGACTATGACGGCGACGGCAAGGCCGACATTGCCGTCTACCGGCCGAGCAGCGGCTTCTGGTACATCCTCCGCTCCAGCGACGGCACGACGCAGCAAGCCCAGTGGGGAGCCCCCGGCGACGTGTCCGTCCCCGGCGACTACGACGGCGACGGCAAGACCGACATTGCCGTCTACCGGCCGAGCAGCGGCACCTGGTACATCCGGCGCTCGAGCGACGGTACGACGCAGCAAGCCAAGTGGGGAGCCCCCGGCGACGTACCCGTCCGCGGAGACTTCGACGGCGACGGCAAGGCCGACGTCGCGATCTATCGGCCGAGCAGCGGCTTCTGGTACATCCTCCGCTC
>WNFT01002191.1_pt1 | contig 32794 bp, 32 predicted proteins | sample 5400191 | NCBI WGS metagenome assembly WNFT01 (sample SAMN13153359, study PRJNA577476) | soil metagenome | isolation source: 80 cm saprolite under Madrone tree | place: USA:California | collected 2016-06-14 | reverse complement strand
AGCAGCCAGAAAAGGACGCGGCGCAGAGGAGTAAAGAGCACAAGCAAAATGATGGTGGCAAGCAACAGCATTCCCCCGGCCGACAACCCGTTCCCTGGCTCCTGCTGCGGCTGCGGTGGAAGTTGAGGGCGGACCCCAGTTAGAGTAACGCCGGTATCCTGCGCGATGACATCGGCGACCCTCGAGGTCATCAACAAAATCGCGCTAGCGTAATTGTTCTGCTTGAGCAGCGGAACTGCTTCGCGGCCAAAGCTGCCGACTTTACCATCCGGCAGGATCGGTTCCAGCCCATATCCAGCTTCGATGCGGTATTTCCGGTCCTGCACGGCCACAAGGATCAGAACTCCGTGGTCGGTCGCTTTGCTGCCGATGCCCCATCTCTTGAACAGGTCGACGGCGTAGCTCTCGATGTCCGAGCCGTCCAGAGAATTGATGGTAACGATGGCGATCTGCGCGTGTGACTTCTGGTCAATTTGCTGGCAGATGTCATCCAATTGCGCGATCGTGCCCGGATCGAGAACATGGGCGAAATCGTTGACGTAATCGGTTGGACGCAGCTGGGCAACGGGCTCGGCGTGGAGCAGGAGCGGAAGCGCCAGCAGGACAACGGCGGCGCCGATCGATTTCACAAACAGCCGCATTCGCGGTGATTGTATAGGAAAGAAGTGAGGCTTTCGCTCGACCTCATGGGCGAGGACGCCCGACGCTTACACAAACCGCCGCAGGAACTCCAGTACCTGGATTTCCGCCCAGTGGCCGTCGTCACCGTTGGCCGCGGACAGGAATGAGCAATGGCCACCATCTGTGGTTTCAAGAAAGCTGATGTTGGGGTTATCCACAAATTTCCTGCGGGTTTCCGGGAGAATGCGAATGAAAGGATCGTTCGCTGCATGCAAGATAAAGGCCGGTACGGCGATGCGGTCTACCACATGCGCGGCGGCGGCACGGTCGTAATAGTCGTCGGCGCCGGTGAATCCGCAGTAGTAAGCCGTAATTCTGTCGTCAAAGTCGCGCAGGCTTGCCACACCGCGCAAGCGGGAAGTGTCGAACGCTCCCGGAAATAACCGGGCCTTGGTCCGCAGCCGGCGATTCAGCTTCCACAAAAAATACAGCTCGTACAGACGGTTACCGCGCAAATGCAAGGCATCGGCGGAGGCGGCAAGGTCCACCGCCGGGCAGACCGCCGCTACGGCTACAAATTGCGAAGGACCTGCGTCGCTCCACTCCCCGGCCAACTTGAGAACCAGGTTTCCGCCCATTGAAAATCCCACCAGCACCAGACGGGAAACCTGGTCCTGTTCAATCAGATTTTGCACCACTGCGGCCACATCCTGCGAGCGCCCGGAATGGTAGAGGGTCGGAGCCTGGGCTTCGGTGCCACCACAATTGCGCTGATTCATCCGCACTACATTCATGCCCAGGGCCAACCCCTTCGCGGCGATCCCCAGCATATACCGCGAATCGCTTGATCCCTCGAGGCCGTGTACAACGATGACCGTCAACGCGTTCCTACGATCCGTCTGCCAGTGACAGTGCGCCAGAACTCTCACGCCAGGCTCGACATCGATCAGGCGCGCCTCGGCCGGAGGCAGAGCGATGCGTCGCGCCAGGAAAAAACTGGCCAGGGTCTGCCGATGTGCCCCGCGCAGGCCCCGTCGCGGCCTGAAACCCGGCGTTTTTGTTTGCCTAGTCTCCACGATTTGATTTTAAATGGTGCTGGCCACGAAGACCGTAAGTAAAGGAGTCAGGCGATGCCCATTTTCGAGTACATCTGCAAGGGCTGCGAGCATCAGTTCGAAGCTCTGGTGTTCGGGAGGCAGAAAGCGGAGTGTCCCCAATGCCACAGCAACAAGCTCGCCCCGCGGCTTTCAGTGTTCGCCGTGAGTGCGAAAAGCAGTTCGTCCACTCCATCCTCGGCAGGCGCCTGCGGCGCGTGTGGTGACCCCCGCGGGCCCGGATCTTGCTCGTGATCTAACCTGAGCTGAACGGAGCATTCCCGCTTCGACTCTGGATCAAGCCCTGCCTCGTCCGTCTAACCGTATGTGAAGAAACCTAGTTGACTACGTGACCTGCGGTACCAGGCATGTGTGACCCCGGTAAGTTTTCTTCTCCCTGCGAACACCATACCATCCTCGAAGCACGAAGGAGCACGGAATGGATCGTCGTCGCAGTCCTCGGGTCACGGCACATTTGCCGGTTCGGGTTTGGGGCGTGGACGCGCATGACCTGCCTTTTATGCAGTTGGCCAGTGTCAAGAACCTCAGCGGCACCGGCGCGGTCATTCATGGCATGCGCCGCCGGATGCGTCTGGGAGAAATCCTGGAAGTGCAGATGGACCAGGAAAAGGCCCAGTTCCGCGTGGTCTGGACGGGCATGCCGGGCACGCACGCCGCCGGGGAGATTGGCTTGCAGAGACTGGCCTCCGAACCTTACCTCTGGGGCGTAGCGTTAGGCTGCTACAGCGAACTCGTCGCCGAAGGCTAGGCCCTGCTCAAGCATTTTCCGTCACCCGGTTAATTTTCGAAACCTGCCGCAGCTCTTCGCTGAGGCTGGGCTAACCAGGGTATGCGCGTGCCCTCGGCACGCCTGCCCGCGGTTGGCATTTCGGCCGTCCCCACGGGACGGGAATCATTTTGCCGAGCGACCCGGCGTTCCAAGCCGGGCACGATCAGCCGTCCCTGGGGCACACTACACATTCGTTTTCTCTTGCGTGTGGGGAGTTTACAGAGCGTCGACTGTTCTACTATGCTGCCCACTTCGTGACATCTTCGTGTCCTCAGACTGCAAACCAACGGGAGAAACAGACGGTGCGGACTATTCTTGGAGCAGTAGTGTTGTGCGCAATATTCATGTGCCGGGGTGAGGCACAAGCGCTGCAAGCGCTAAACCTGATGCCCATGCCGGCCAAGGTACAGTTGGGAAAAGGCCGGCTTCTGATCGATCCATCCTTCTCGGTGACGATCACCGGCCACAACGAACCTCGACTGGGTGGCGCGGTCGAGCTTTTTCTCAGCCAGCTTCGACGGCAAACGGGGATGCCTCCCATCGACATGAAGGTGACCGATTCTCCCGGCGCCGCTCTGACCATCCAGACCGCGAGTGGAACTCAGAAGGTTCAGGAGGTGGGAGGAGACGAATCGTACCGCCTAGAGGTCACCAATTCCGGCGCCAAGCTGAGCGCGCCCACTACTCTCGGCGCGATGCGCGGACTGCAGACCTTCCTGCAGTTAGTCGAAACCACTGGCGAGGGTTTCGCCGTGCCGGCAATTTCGATCGTGGACAGCCCGCGTTTTCCTTGGCGTGGGTTGATGATTGACGTCAGCCGCCATTTCATTCCACTCGACGTGCTCGAACGAAATCTGGACGGCATGGCCGCGATGAAGCTGAATGTTTTCCACTGGCATCTCTCGGATGACCAGGGCTTTCGCGTGGAAAGCAAGAAATTCCCTAAGCTGCATGAAATGGGCTCAGACGGTCTCTACTACACCCAGGACGAGGTTCGCGAGCTGATCGCGTACGCGCGCGCGCGCGGCATCCGCGTGGTCCCGGAATTCGATATGCCGGGGCACAGCGCGGCTTGGTTCGTCGCCTACCCCGAACTGGCCAGCGGGCCGGGGCCGTATGAAATTGCGCGCAAATGGGGCGTGTTCGATTCCGCCATGGATCCGACTCGAGAGGAAACGTACAAGTTTCTCGACGCATTCATCGGCGAAATGGCCGGGCTGTTCCCTGACCAGTTCTTTCACATCGGAGGCGACGAGGTAAACGGCAAGCAGTGGGACGCGAACCCGAAAATCCAGGAATTCAGGCATGCCCACGGCATGAAAGATAACAATGATCTGCAGGCCTACTTCAATAAGCGAGTGCAGCAGATCGTAAGCAAGCACGGGAAAACCATGTTGGGATGGGACGAGATTCTCCGCCCTGACCTGCCCAACAGCATCGTTATCCAATCCTGGCGCGGGCCGGACTCTCTGGCGCAGGCTGCCAAGCAAGGCTACCGGGGACTGCTGTCGTCCGGCTATTACGTGGATCTGATGTGGTCCGCCGAGCGGCATTATTTGACCGAGCCTATCAGCGGCGCCGCCGCGAACCTAACGACGGAAGAACAGAAGCGCATCTTGGGCGGTGAGTCCTGTATGTGGGCCGAGTATGTTTCGCCGGAGAACATTGACTCCCGCATCTGGCCGCGCACCGCCGCCATCGCCGAAAGATTGTGGTCAGCGCAGGATGTGCGGGATGTGAATTCGATGTACCAGCGTCTCGAGAAAGTGAGCCAGCGCCTGGAATGGCTCGGCTTGACCCATAATTCGGGGTACGTTCCCATGCTTCGTCGCATCGCGGGAAGGGATGACATCTCTTCCCTCAAGGTGCTTGCCGATGTGCTCGAGCCGGTCAAGGACTACACTCGCGAGGAAACCGCGCCGGCGCCAGCCACCAGTGCCTCGCCTATAAATCGCGTGGTGGACGCGGTGCGACCGGAAAGCGCGACGGCAAGGCAGTTCGCTGTCTCTGTCGATCGGTTGGTTGAAGGTGGCTCTAGGCCAGGGACCGAAGCCCACGTCAGAGCCTTGCTCAGCCGCTGGCGAGACAATCAGCTTGAGCTTCAGCCTCTGTTTGAGAAATCTGTTCTACTCAGGGAAGTTGCTCCGATCTCTCAGAACCTCTCCGCACTTGGGGCCGCGGGCCTGGCTGCGCTCGACTATCTCGACCGCGGCGAAAGTGCGCCGGCTGCCTGGGTCAGTCAACAACTTGCAGTGGTAGAGCAGGCGAAAAAACCGGAGGCCCAGCTGCTGCTCATGATTACTCCCGCGGTCGCAAAATTGATCCAGGCAAGCGTTGGACAGGCGGTGCCGCCATCGTCCTCATCTTCATTGCCCGCGAAATAGGGACAGAGTACCTTGATGGTGGACGAGGATTGAGAGCGACGATAGATTGAGGTCGGCCATGGAATCCGGGAAAGCCGGAAGTCAAAAAGTAGCTCGCCTGAGCAGCGATCACTTCACCGCGAGGCCAGAATCATGGCCCGCATTACCGCTCGAAGCCTGGCAGGACACGCGTGACACTGTTCACATGTGGACCCAAGTCGTAGGCAAAGTCCGGCTGGCGCTGAGTCCGCTCATCAACCATTGGTGGGAAGTGCCGTTCTATATCAGCGCGCGCGGCCTCACCACTTCCGCGATTCCCTACAATCGCGGCGTTTTCGAAGCAGAGTTCGATTTTCTTGATCACAACCTGGTCATCCGGACCAGCGAAGGATCGAGTAAGACCATCAGGCTTGCGCCCCGGTCAGTCGCTGACTTCTACCAGGAATTCATGTCGGCCCTGGGATCGCTGGGAATTGAGGTGAAGATCTGGCACATGCCAGTCGAAGTTCCCAACCCCATTGCCTTTGATCGGGATACCCAGCACGTATCCTATGACCGTGAGTATGTGGCCCGATTCTGGCGCATCCTGGTGCTGATAAACGCTATTTTCGAAGAATTCAGATCCGGCTTCATCGGCAAGAACAGCCCAGTGCACTTCTTCTGGGGAAGTTTCGACTTGGCGGTGACGCGCTTTTCCGGGCGGCGCGCTCCGCCGCGTGAGGGAGCGGACTCCATCACGCGGGAGGCCTATTCACATGAGGTGATCAGCGCCGGTTTCTGGCCGGGCGGCGGCGATATCAAGGGAGCGGCGTTCTACGCATACGCCGCCCCCGAGCCCGCAGGCTACGGTCAGGCTGCAGTCCGCCCCAGCAAAGCGTTTTATCATCCGCAGATGAAAGAATTTTTCCTCATGTACGACGATGTTCGTTTGGATTCGTCGCCCCGATCGGCCCTGCTCGATTTTCTGCACAGCACCTACGAAGCTGGAGCCAATCTGGCCAAGTGGGACCGGGTGGAGCTAGAAAGAACCGCCTGATTGCAGACGGCGAGACTTCTGGTCTGTCGAAACGGGTATCGAATTGAGACGCATGCCCGCGTTCGCAATGCCTTGCCCGACAAGAGCTTAGCCTAGCGTTGTCCGCCTTGTAAGGCGTTTGTTCAAGGCTGTATTTGTCCCTGAGCAAAGTCCGGATGGTCTTCCGTTACCTGTCCAAGGTTACTTTCGGGTCCTATCATGAGATGTTGCTTACAAACTATGGCGACTCCTACTCTCGATCCGAAGACTAGCGACACGGTCCAGGCGCTCGTACAACTTCTCCGCTCCCGCTCTTCGGAGGAGATCCGGCAGCGCATGTACGACAATCCACCCGGAAGCGCGTGGTGGGCTGCCTGCAAGACTGAGCTTGATCTGCGAAACAGCGAACGGGCGGCGACGGCCCTGGTCGACACATCCCGTGTGCTGGACAAACTTCGCAGCGCCACCGACCATCTCGACGAACTCACCGGCAGATTGCTGCAATCGACTACCGATATGGCCGAAGTAGTAAAGTCGGTCCGCGAATCGGGCCGCAGAATGGAAATAGCGACCTATGTGATCGTCGGATTGACCATCGTGCAGTTGTTCTACATAGCCTTCCAATTTTCCGCCAAGCACTAACCCCAAATGTGGGCGAGCGTCCCCCTCGTGCAGAATCATAACCAACCAGGGGCTGACCGTCTCCACAGCGGGATTCTTTGCCCCATCCCTCCGCCTCGGCTACCATAGTCCCCCGTGGCCAACTACATAGGCTCTATCGATCAGGGAACCACCAGCACGCGCTTCTGCGTCTTCGACGCTGCCGGCAGGATCGTCGCTGCGGCGCAAAAAGAGCATGAACAAATCTATCCCCAGCCGGGATGGGTGGAGCATGATCCCGCGGAGATCTGGCGGGCCACGCAAGACGTCATGGCGCAAGCTCTAGTCCAAGGGAAGCTTCGCGCTGCCGATCTTGCCGCGATCGGAATCACCAATCAGCGTGAGACCACCGTCCTCTGGAACCGCAAAACCGGTAGGCCCGTCGCCAACGCCTTGGTCTGGCAGGACACGCGGGTGGATGACTACGTCACCGAGCTTTCCCGGGAGGCCGGGCTGGACCGCTTCCGCGCGAAGACCGGCCTGCCTCTCAGCACGTATTTCAGCAGCTTGAAAATCCGCTGGCTGCTCGATCATGTACCGGGCGTCCGGGACCAAGCCCAGGCTGGCGACGTAATTTTTGGCAACATCGATACTTTTCTAACCTGGCACCTGAGCGGTGGTCCTGATGGCGGACTCCACATCACCGACGTCACCAATGCCAGCCGCACTCAATTGATGGATCTGGACACACTCCGCTGGGATAAGGAATTATTGGATGTGTTTCGCATTCCCGAAGCAGTGCTGCCACGAATCTGCTCGAGCGGTGAAGTTTATGGAACGGTGAAAACCAGCGCCGCCAAGGGAACCGCGATTGCCGGAATTCTGGGCGACCAGCAGGCCGCTCTGGTGGGCCAGACCTGCTTCAAATCGGGCGAGGCCAAGAACACCTACGGCACGGGCTGCTTCGTCTTGATGAACACCGGAGAACGCGCCGTTCGCTCCGCTTGCGGACTACTCACCACCGTCGCCTACAAATTCGGAGAGCAACATGCGCATTATGCGCTTGAAGGCAGCATTGCCATCACGGGTGCGCTGGTGCAGTGGGTTCGTGACAATCTGGGGCTGATCGGGACAAGTCCTGAGATTGAAACCCTGGCGCGGACGGTCGAAGACAACGGCGGCGTTTATTTCGTGCCCGCGTTCTCCGGTCTTTACGCGCCCTACTGGAAGCATGACGCGCGCGGCGTGATCGCTGGCTTGACCCGGTACGTCAACAAGGGGCACCTAGCGCGGGCGGTGCTGGAAGCGACTGCGTTCCAGACCCGTGAAGTTGTCGAGGCTATGGAGAAAGACTCGGGCATTGCCCTGGACGTTCTGCGGGTGGACGGAGGCATGGTGGACAACGCCCTTCTGATGCAGTTTCAGGCCGATATGCTGAACCGCCCGGTGGTAAAGCCTCTGATCAAGGAAACGACAGCTCTGGGTGCAGCCTATGCTGCTGGTCTGGCGGTGGGCTTCTACAAAAGTACGGACGAACTGCGCGCGAGGTGGGCCGCGGACAAAACCTGGGACCCTGGACTGGACGAAGCGAAGCGCGCTGGCATGTATCGAATGTGGAAGAAAGCGGTGACGCGTTCGTTTGACTGGACCGAGTAGATTTCTAGAAAAGTAGAAAACCAAGAAGGACACGAAGTCACGCGAAGGAAAACCATGAGTCTGCGGAACTCCTTCGTGAACCTTCGCGCCCTTCGTGGTCAAAGCTTTTGGGGCTAGCTGTCTTCCCCCACTTTGAGCACAGCCAAGAACGCTTCCTGCGGAATATCCACGCGCCCGATCCGCTTCATGCGTCGCTTGCCTTCCTTTTGTTTTTCAAGCAGCTTGCGTTTTCGCGAGATGTCCCCACCGTAACACTTCGCGATGACATTCTTGCGTATGGCGGAAACCGTTTCGCGAGCAATGATCTTTGCTCCAATGGACGCCTGGATCGCCACCTCAAACATCTGCCGGGGAATCAGTTCCCTCATTTTGGAAACCAGCAACTTGCCGCGTTCGTAGGCGAAGTCGCGGTGCACAATGATGGAGAGGGCATCCACCGGTTCACCGGCGACCAGAATATCGAGTTTCACCATGGGCGATTCCCAATAGTCCGCCAGGTGATAGTCTAGCGAAGCGTATCCGCGAGACACCGACTTCAGCCGGTCATAGAAGTCGAGCACGATTTCGTTGAGCGGGAGTTCATAGTGCAGCATCACACGCGATGAACTGACATACTCAAATGTTTTCTGCTTGCCGCGCTTGTCTTCCACCAGTTTCAGGATTCCGCCCACGTATTCTTCGTTGGTGAGAATCGTGGCCAGGATCACCGGTTCCTGGACTTTGGCAATTTCGCTCGGGTCCGGCCAGCGCGAAGGGTTGTCAACTTCGATCAATGCGCCGTCGGTTTTGGTGATCTTGTAGCGCACGCCCGGGGCCGTGGTGATCAGCTCCAGATTGAACTCGCGCTCCAGCCGCTCCTGGATGATCTCCATATGCAGCAAGCCCAGAAAGCCGCAACGGAAGCCGAAACCCAGCGCGACTGAGCTTTCGGGCTCGAAGAAAAACGACGAGTCGTTGAGCCGCAATTTTTCCAGCGCCTCGCGCAGCTGGGTGTGCTCGTGCGCGTCCACGGTATAGAGCCCGGCGAAAACCATGGGCTTGATTTCTTCGAAGCCAGGCAGCGGCTCGATCGCGGGATTGGCCTCATCGGTAATTGTGTCGCCGATTTTCGTGTCAGCCACGGTCTTGCTATTGGCCATCAGGAACCCTACCTCGCCGGCCCGCAGTTCATCTACTTCCACCGGTTTGGGGGTCAGCACACCGAGCGTTTCCACCTCCAATACTCGTCCATTCCACATCAGACGGATTTTTTGTCCCTTGCGGATGGTTCCTTCGAAGACGCGAGTCAGCACAATGACGCCGCGGTAAGGATCAAACCAGGAGTCGAAGATCAGCGCCTGCAGCCGGTTTTCCGGATTGCCCTTGGGCGGCGGGACGCGTTTAACAATCGCCTCCAGAACGTCGGGCACGCCCAGTCCTGTCTTGGCACTTATGAGCACAGCATCGGATGCATCGAGACCGACGGCGCCTTCAATCATCTCCTTGGTACGCTCAACGTCGGCACTCGGTAAATCAATCTTGTTGATGACTGGAATAATTTCCAGGCGGTTGTTGATGGCGAGATAGGCATTGGCCAGCGTCTGCGCTTCCACCCCCTGCGAGGCGTCGACCACGAGCAGCGCACCTTCGCAGGAAGCCAGCGACCGGGAGACTTCGTAGGAAAAATCCACGTGGCCGGGCGTATCGATCAGATTGAGCTGGTAGAGCTGGCCGTCTTGCGCGGTATACATCATGCGCACTGCATGCGCCTTGATGGTGATGCCCCGTTCCCGCTCCAGGTCCATGGAGTCGAGCACCTGGGCCTGCATCTCGCGCGCCGTCAGCGACCCGGTCAGCTCCAGCAAGCGATCGGCCAGCGTGGATTTGCCGTGGTCAATGTGGGCAATGATCGCAAAATTGCGAAGAAAGGCGGCGTCCATGGCTGCGGCGGTCAATGTTTGATTCTAACAGGCGGTTGGACTGCGGGCGCTGGACCTCAGACTCGCCGCTTCGCCGCTTGCTGTTCTCTCCGTTACAATCTCAGCGATCGAGCCCAAACTCTCAAAGGTGGAATATGCGCCAGTTCGTCGTCGCCGCCGTCTATTTTCTAGCCTCTGTCGGGTTGGCCTTGGGCCAGAAGCTCTCGCCAGAGGTGCGTCCGTTCGTCAAGGTAGACGCTCCGGTGGTGGCGCTAGCCCACGTGCGCGTCATTGACGGAACTGGCGCCCGCCCGCGCGAAAACCAGACAATCGTTTTATCAGATGGAAAAATCGCGTCAATCAGCGATGGGGCGGAAGCATCAGTCCTGAGAGACGCACAGGTTCTGGATCTGCAAGGCTATTCCGTGATCCCTGGGCTGGTGGGTATGCACGATCATCTGTTCTATCCGATGGGCAATGCGATCTTCGGGGAAATGGCTTTCAGCTTCCCGCGACTCTATCTCGCGGCGGGTGTGACCACCATCCGCACCGGCGGTGCGCTTGAACCCTATACCGATCTGGAAATCAGGGATCAGATTAACCGCGGCGAAGCCCCCGGTCCTAAGATGCACGTGACCGGGCCTTATCTCGAAGGCAAAGGCACTTTCGCGGTACAGCTGCACCAGTTAAGGGGACCGGAAGACGCAATCCGGACCGTGAACTACTGGCTGGATGAAGGAGTAGACAATTTCAAGGCATACAACTTCATTACCGCCGACGAACTCTCTGCAGCCATCACCGCGGCCCATAAAGGCGGCGCAAAGGTAACCGGGCACCTGTGTTCAGTTGGCTTTCGCGAGGCCGCTGCCTTGGGCATCGACAACCTAGAACATGGCCTGCTTGTGGACACTGAGTTTTTCCCCTGGAAGAAGCCCGGCGAATGTCCCTATACGCCGAAAGACATGGATTTCATTTCCAAACTGGAGGTGCAAACCGGACCGGTACACGAAATGATTCTCGACCTCGTCCGGCACCACGTCGCCATCACTTCTACCCTGTCGGTTTTTGAAGTGGAGGTACCGGGCCGCCCGAGTATCCAGCCTCGCGTACTGGATGCCCTCTCGCCCGACGCCCGCAGCGCGTTTCTCGACAATAAAGTACGAATGGGCGACCAGGGACGTCTGAAGAAAAGTTACGGAAGCGAAGTGTCTCCCATGACGGGGGCTTTCAAGAAGGAAATGGAATTTGAATTCGCATTCGTGAAAGCAGGCGGAACGCTCCTTGCCGGAGAGGACCCGACGGGCATCGGGGGTATTCTGGCTGGGTTCGGAGACCAGCGTGAAGTGGAGTTGCTAGTCGAGGCAGGTTTCACTCCCCTTGAGGCCATTCACATCGCTACCTCAAACGGCGCGCAGTTTCTGGGCGAGGCCGATCGAATCGGCACCATCGCCGCGGGTAAAGCGGCCGACCTGGTTGTGATCAAGGGCGATCCGTCGCAAAAAATCGAAGACATCGAAAATGCGGAAATTGTGTTCAAAGACGGAATCGGATACGACTCGGCCAGGTTGATTGAGTCGGTGCGGGGAATTGCGGGAAGCCGGTAGGTCCCACTTGAATGAGACTTCGATGCTAGTGCTCGCCTCCGCCTCTCCGCGCCGCCAGGAACTGTTGCGCAATGCGGGTATTCCGTTCACTGTATACCCGACCCACATTCCTGAACTACCGCAGCCGGGAGAAAGCGGGCGTGATTGCGCGGAACGCCTGGCGCGCGAGAAAGCGGATGCGGCACTTCATCAGGTACCGGACAAGGTCGTTCTGGGGGCAGACACAATGGTCGTCGTCGCTGGCCAGATTCTCGGCAAGCCCCGCGATGAAACTGATGCGACCCGCATGCTTCGTCTGCTTTCCGGTCGGACTCACCACGTCATCACCGGTATCTGCCTCATGGGACCGCCACTGAGAACCGGAAACCAGAGACTGAGAACTGGTTTTGAAGACACCCGTTCCGAAACCACGCAGGTGACGATGTGCACACTCACCGACGAAGATGTCCTTTCTTACATTGCGAGCGGCGAGCCCATGGACAAAGCCGGCGCGTACGCCATTCAAGGCATCGCCTCGCGCTGGATTCCGCGCATCGAAGGAGACTACTTCAACGTGGTAGGACTGCCTGTGGCACTGGTATATCGCATGCTGCAGGAGCACGGTTTGGGCCAGGAGTAAGGTAGGTCGAGAGCTTGTGAGAAGGGGAACGCCTGTTAGGCCTTCTTATCCGGGTCCTGTTCCCCGTCCTTTACGGCGGACTTGAAATTCTTGATACCTTCGCCGAGACCCTTGCCCAGATCGGCCAGCTTGCTCGGCCCAAAGATGAGCAGCGCAATGGCCAGGATGATCAGAATCTCCGGCAAGCCTAATTTTCCAGGCATCGAATAAACCTCCCTAAGGGTTCGCCACGCACCTCGCTCCGTGCAAGTCAAAACGGGCAAGTACCCTGTGGAAATTCTAGGCTTCCGGATGCCGGTAGTCAAAGCATGTGCGCGGACGAGCGGACGCCGCGGACGCGCGGGCGCGACGCCCGCACCACATTTGTTCTACACCGATTCAATCAGCTCTGCCAGCAGTGCCGCCCTGCGTGGAAGTTCAGAAATCAATATGGACTCGTGCGTGGCGTGGGCGCCCTCACCTACCCCGCCCAGGCCGTCCAGCGTGGGAATCCCCAGGCTGGCGGTGAAATTTCCGTCCGAACCTCCGCCGACCGACGCTTCCTCCAGTTTCCAGCCCAGTTGTTTCGCGATCTCCGCCGCCTGCTCGTAAAGGGCTGCCACGCCGCTGGTCCGTTCCATCGGCGGACGGTTCACGCCTCCCCTGATCTCCAGCTTGCATTTGCGATTGAACGGCTTGAGAGCGCGCAACCGACGATCGATTCCGGCCGCATCCTTCATGCGAGCTACCCGCACATCAAGAGAAGCCGTTGCCAGCGCGGGAATAACATTCGTCCGAGTGCCTCCGAAGACCAATCCAACGTTCAAGGTGAGTCCGCGCCTCAGGTCGACTAGTTTGGAGATGGCCGTAATCTGCTTTGCGAGTTCGATAATCGCACTCTCCCCTTTTTCAAAATCAAGTCCGGAGTGCGCGGCCTTCCCGGCGACCTTGAGCGTGTATTCGCCGACGCCCTTGCGAGCTGTCTTCACCGCACCCTTCATCCCGTAGGAAGGCTCGAGCACCAGCACAGCTTCCGATCTCCGGGCCAGGCTTTCGGTAATGCGCCGGGAGGAATTGCTGCCCATTTCCTCGTCGGACACCAGCAGCACCGTCACCGGACGGGGCAAGCTGTCACCGTGCCATGTGCGCAGCCCGTCGATGGCATGAAGCATCAGCGCGATGCCCGACTTCATGTCGAGCGCGCCCGGTCCCTGGAGTCGTCCGTCGGCCAGGCGGCAGGGCATGTCGGCCAGCGTACCCAGCGGATACACGGTGTCAAGGTGACCGAGCAGCAGCACTGGCTTGCCGCTACGCTCGGTAGCGAAATCCACTTGCAGATGGTCGCCGAAATCCTGGGTACGATGAAATTTTGAGTGGCCCCCAAGTCCTTCGAAGCGCCCGGCCAGGAGCGCGCCCATGCGGTCCACCGCTCCGTGGGCACAGCTTTGGTGGCTTGTGCCTTCCCTTGGGTTTTCTTCTGGGCTTTGTTCATCGATTTCCTTTGTACTTCGTATTGGCTACCTGTTCTCGCCCCGCCGCTGCTGAACCGCTGTACAGTATAATCTTCGCTCCTGGCGAGAAGAGCCTGGCGAGAGAAAATGACCGACACCGCTCACCCTGCGATCGCGGCTCCGGCGCCGGACAAGACCACGCTGGACATCGTTGACATCTTCCGCATCCTGCCCCACCGCTTTCCCTTTCTGCTGATCGACCGCGTGATTGAAATCCAGCGCAAGCAGCGGATCGTGGCCATCAAGAACGTCACGATCAATGAGCCGTTCTTCGCCGGGCACTTTCCCAACTTGCCGATCATGCCTGGGGTGCTGATTGTGGAAGCTATCGCTCAGGCCGGCGGGGCGTTGTTGCTGACTGAAATCGAGGATCGGAACGACAAACTCATCATGTTCACCGGGATTGAGCGGGCTAAATTTCGTCGTCCGGTGGTGCCCGGAGATCAGTTGCGTATTGAGGTTGAGCTGAAGAACTGGCGATCCAGGCCTCGCATGATCGCCGTCCGCATGGAAGGCGTCGTCTACGTGGGGGCGAAGCGCGTGGCCGAAGCCGTAGTGAGCTGCCAATTGGTGGATAGCGGACGCGGGCGGGGCGTGACGGCGGAGGCGGACGAGTCGGAATCGTGAGCTCCGCTATGACGAAACACGAGCAGTCCATCAGTCAAGCGCCCGGCGATTCCGGGGCGCAATCTTCCATGGGTATCCATCCCACGGCCATTATCGATCCGAGCGCCAGGATTCACGCCTCCTGCAAGATCGGTCCTTACTGCGTGATCGGGCCGGAAGTCGAATTGGGTGAGGGCTGCCATCTGCTGTCGCACGTAACTATCGAAGGACCGACGCGGATCGGCGCCGACAACGGCTTCTTTCCCTTCTGCTCGATCGGGATGGCGCCGCAGGACCTGACCTACGCCGGTGAGCCCACAGGTCTCGAAATCGGCGACCATAACCAAATTCGTGAGTTCGTCACCATCAACCGCGGCACCGTCAAAGGTGGCGGCCTCACCCGCGTGGGCAGCCACACACTGGTCATGGCTTACACCCACATCGCGCACGATTGCGACATCGCCGACCACGTGATTCTGGCCAATGCCGCAACCTTGGGCGGTCACATTATGGTGGGAGAGTGGGCGGTGGTGGGCGCGCTGTGCCCCGTCCATCACTTCGTTCGCATCGGAGCGCACTCTTTTGTCGGGGGTGGCACCACCATCACCCCAAAATTCACCACGCTTATAAACTTTTGCAGGCCTCAAAACTCAACACCTCGCAAGCCCTGGAGCGACTGAAGGCGGAACCGGACCGCGGGGAAGACGTGGACATGCTGATAAGATTCATCGAAGCATCGGAACGCGGAGTCATCAAGTAGGGCGGCGGGAGGCGAATCGCGCCCGTCCATGAGCCTTTCTAGCAGATGGGCCAAAGCCCGGGACATAGTTTCTCGTCATATAAGGCATGAAAGATCGTCCATTCATCGAGAATGTCAATCTTGGGATCCTTTGCTATCTGCGCATTGATCATCGCGGTAACCAGTTTCTCAACATTGCTCTGGGCTTCGGTTTTGCGTTCGGTGAACTCGTATAGCCCAACTTTATTGACTTGGAGGCCCACCTTGAGCCGTTCCTTAAAAGCGCTTTCACACCGCATCGAGATTTTGAACCGATGCCTGGCCGCGGACCGTACCGCGGCGCCCCACAGAAACCCGGAGGGAGGGGTGCTGGATAATGGATGGTTCTTCAGCCATAAACGTCCCGCAATGAAAGAAGGAAGAAAGACTCTCGATTCAAGGATTGTGCTACCGGATGCAATTCCTAAGCAAGCGCTCTGCCGATTGGGTTCCAGTTCATAACTGTTCGCGGAGAACGTGCTAACCATGGCGGAGCGGATTGGTCTTATCGCGGGGAACGGAAATTTCCCACTGCTGGTGCTGGACGCGGCTCGCGCCCAGGGGTTCGACGTGATTGTCGCCGCCATCAAAGAAGAGGCCTTTCCCGAAATTGAGACCCGCGGGGCTGCGGCGGTACATTGGCTTTCCCTGGGCGAATTGTCTAGGCTGATCGAAACCTTCCAGCATGAAGGTGTGCGACGCGCCATCATGGCCGGACAAGTCAAGCACAAGCAGATTTTTTCCAGCATCCGGCCCGACTGGAGACTTGCCAAGCTGCTGCTTTCGCTCGGCACTCGCAACACCGACTCATTGCTAGGCGCGGTGGCCAAGACTCTGGCCGAGGAGGGCATCACGCTGGAGAACTCAACCGCATTTCTTGAGCCCTTGCTGGCAAAGGCGGGCGTGCTGACCAGACGCGAGCCCACACCACAAGAAAGGAAAAGCATCGAGTACGGGCGCGCGGTGGCTCGTCACCTGGTGCAGTATGACATCGGACAAACCGTGGTCGTCGCCGCGTCAGCCTGCATAGCGGTAGAAGCCATGGAGGGTACCGACGCAACCATCGAGCGCGCTGGCGAAATCATGCGCTCGTTCGCGGGAGACGCATCTACGTTGAGCCGCGAACTCACCGTGGTGAAGATCGCCAAGCCAAATCAGGACATGCGTTTCGACGTGCCCGTGGCCGGAGTGAAAACAATCGAAATAATGCGCCGCGCCGGAGCCACTTGCCTGGCACTCGATGCGGCAAAGTGCTTGCTGCTGGATGGAAACCTGATTATCACGGCCGCCGACTCAGCCAACATCACAATCGTGGCCGACTAGGCCGCCTCCCGGAGACGATCTATGACTGAAGCTGTCCGCCTCGCTGACCAGATTCGCCGCGCCTTCGAAGGTAATGCCTGGCACGGCGATTCAGTTCTTGAATTGCTGGCCGACGTGAACGCGAAGACCGCGGTCGCCAAACCGATTGAGAACGCTCACAGCATCTGGGAGCTCCTTCTGCACATCGCCGCCTGGGACGACGCAGTCCGCCGTCGCACTGAGGGTGAGGCCGTAACCCTGAGCGACAGCCAGAACTTCCCAGCCGTGAAAGATCTCAGCGAGGCTGCCTGGCGTCAGGCAATCGAGTCCGTGAAACAGACTCACAACGAACTCATCAAGGCGGTGGCTGCCTTTCCCGAGTCGCGCTTACAGGACCAGGTTCCCGGCAAGACTCAGAACTACCACAACTTCTTCTACATGTTCAGCGGCATTGTGCAGCACGAGCTCTACCACGCCGGTCAGATTGCCTTGCTGAAGAAGGTCCATGCGACGCCAACCCAATTGTGATTAAATCGGCTCAGTTTCGCTGAGAACCAGAAATCTGGCAACCGACAAGTTCATTAACGTAGCCGTGATTGGCGTTGGCGCCTTCGGGCACAACCACGCCCGCGTCTACCACCAACTGGCACAACAGGGCGAACCCGTCCGGCTGGTGGGAATCGTGGATGCAGACCTTACGCGGGCCGACGCTATTGCCCGCGAATTCGGTTGCCGCCCCTTCGGTTCGGTCGAACAACTCACCACCACGCACAGCGAAGTCCAGGCCGCCTCCGTAGCTGTCCCCACAGTCCGCCATCTTGAAATCGGCCGGGCCCTGATGGAAGCCGGCGTTGATGTCCTGGTCGAAAAACCGCTAGCCGCGTCGCGGGCAGACGCCGATGAACTGATTCGTCTCGCCCAGAGCCTGGGCCGTATCGGCCAGGTCGGTCATCTGGAAAGATTCAATCCGGCGGTTCGCGCCACCGCTCCGCTCATCACCCAGCCCATGTTTTTTGAAGTCCATCGGCTCAGCATATTCACTCCCCGCTCACTTGATGTGGACGTCGTTCTCGACCTTATGATTCACGACCTCGACGTCGTGCTCTCATTCGTGAAATCGCCGGTCAAGGAGATTCGCGCGGTAGGTCTCCCTATTCTTTCCGGCAAGAGCGATATCGCCAACGTGCGCCTGGAGTTCGAATCCGGCTGCGTGGCCAATTTCACCGCCAGCCGAGTTTCTACGGAACGGGTCCGCAAGATTCGATTCTTCCAGCCGCGGCAGTACCTGTCGCTGGATTACAGCCGCCAGGATGTTCTCGTGTTCAGCGTAGGCGGAGAGGGAGAAACGCCGGGAACTCCCTCGATCAATCCGCAGATCAAGGTCACAAGGCCGCCGATCGCGGCGGAAGAGCCTCTACAGGCCGAACTCAGGTCGTTCCTCGAATCGGTACGGACGCGATCGCAACCAGTGGTCTCATTCGAAGACGGTCGCCGCGCCCTGGCTCTGGCGCTCGACATCGTGGCCGCGATCCAAGAACACAGCGACAAGGTTCAACTGGACCAGCTGCAGCGCTGAAATTTTGAATCAACCGTCTGCAAGTGCTTGCTGCGTAAACCTTTCGGCCGAATTTCCCTTTTACACTTCTTGACAAAAAATCTCGGGAGTTCGAGGTACTCTTTATTGACCAGTCAGGTACAAAGGTAAGTGCCCAGACGCACTGGTTTTTCGCAGAGATTCCGGAAAGATGCGAAAATGGAAAATGCCCCGGGATGTCGCACAAGCGTCTATTCCGAAGAATGAGACCGCGCTGGTAGCAACTCAAGCCCGGTCCGTTGTGTCTAATGCCGTAAGCCAGCAGGTCAATGCCAGCCACTGAAATCCCGCGAAGCCCCGCCCCTGCACCGCCCTCCGCCACTCCTCCGGGCAGCGATCTTTACGATGCGGGTGGTTGGGAAAGCGCTTATACCGAGATGCACGATGTTCCCGCCCTGCTGATTCAGCTGCAGGACGATCTCTCGCGCTCGCGGCAGCGGGAAGCCTTCTGGATCTCAGTGGTCGTCCACCTGGCCATCGTCATTCTGGCGGTCAACTCCACCCGGCTCGAGGGCTTGCTGCATAAGCGCGCCGTGATTGTGGTGAGTCCGGAAGACCTAATGCACCAGAAAGAACTCACGTACCTGGAGCTTCCTCCGGACGAGCAGAAGCTGACCCAGCGGCCAAAAACCAACAATATCTCGGACAAAGACCGGCTTGCGCAATCCAAGGCGCCGCAACTGGATCGCAAGGAACTGAAGAAGATTCTGGACAGTGCCCGTCCCGGAAGGCCCGGACCCAGCGGCTCCCCAGCGCAATCGCAGCAGCCCGCGCCACCCGCCCCCGCCGCAGAGCAGAATCCGCCGGCGCCGCAGGAACAGGCATCGCTTCAGCCGCCGCCGCAGAACCAGGTGTCCCGCCTCCAGACTCCGCCCACGGGCGCGCCCAAACCAACCTTTAGCACCGGAGCAGTGTCACCCGGATCGGCCATCGAGCAGGCGGCTCGGGCCGCCATCACCAATCGTGGCGGATATGGTGGGGATAGCGGCGACTACGGCTTAGGCCAGGGCAAGCAAGCCGGCGAAGCCATCGGACCGCTGGACGTGCTGAGCGACACCATGGGCGTGGACTTCGGTCCCTACCTCGCCCGCGTACTGCACGATGTGCGTGAAAACTGGTATCGCATCATCCCCGAGTCGGCCCGCGCACCGCTCATGAAAAAGGGAAAAGTTTCGATTGAGTTTGCCATCCTGAAAAACGGCCAGGTCGCAGGCCTGCAGATCGTCGGCACCTCAGGAGATGTTGCGCTGGATCGCGCTGCCTATGGCGGGATCACTGCCTCTAAACCCTTTCCGCCCCTTCCCAACGAATTCGGCGGCCAGTATCTGGCCCTACGCTTCCATTTCTACTACAACCCGGACAAGTCGGAAATACAGTAGGGCAGTCATCAGTCTTGCGCAAACTTTCAGCCGCCGACTGTCGCTGAAGCCTAAAGACCGACGACTAGTTTCACCACACCCGGCATCTGTTCTCCCTCACCATCGCCGAACCGGCCTTGCACTGAAACGCCTGCTGAAATTCCGGAGTATCGGAAACTACTCCATTCGCCCGGTATTTGTCCGGCGAGTGCGGGTCGATGGTGGCGTACATGCGTTTGGTCTCGTCGCGGGTCTCAGCACACCAGCCCTGCCCGTACCCGATGAAGAAGCGCTGCTCCGGAGTGAAGCCATCGATCGGATCCAGCTTCTTGCCGCCAGTTTGATTTTGCCACGCCATGTAAGCGAGCACCAGTCCGCCCAGATCGGCCACATTCTCACCCATCGTCAGCTGGCCGTTGACCTTGATGTCATCCACGGCGACATATTGCGAATACTGGTCGGAGATGCAACTGGCACGCTGCTCAAATCGTTTTCCGTCCTCGGGCGTCCACCAATCGCGCAGATTGCCTTGCGCGTCGAATTGCCGGCCTTCATCGTCGAAGCCGTGAGTGAGCTCGTGGCCAATGGTAGCGCCCATGTCGCCGTAATTCGGAGCGTCGTCCGCTTTGGGATCGAAGAACGGCGGCTGCAGAATCCCCGCTGGAAAATTTATGTCGTTTAGTTGAGGACTGTAGTACGCGTTCACCGTGGGCGGCGTCATGCTCCATTCGCCCCGGTCCACGGGCTTGCCAATCTTCGCCAGCTGGCGGTGAAACTCGAAGTCACGGGCACGCAGCACGTTGCCCAGCTCGTCATCGCGCGCAATCGTTAGCGCCCTATAGTCGCGCCACTTGTCGGGATAGCCGATCTTGTTGGCCACGGTATGCAATTTCTCCAGCGCTTTCTGTTTGGTCTCCGGCGACATCCAGGAAAGGCCTTCGATGTCGTGCTCCATGGCTTGCTCGATTTCCTTCACCATTTCCTGGGCGCGTTGTTTGGCCTCTGGGGGAAAAGCCCGCTGCGCGTAAGCCTGTCCCAATGCCTCGCCCAGGTCGTTGTCCGCATAGTTCACGCAACGCTTCCAGCGTGGCTCGAGTTCCTGTGCTCCTGACAGAGTCTTCCCAAAGAACTCGAAGTCGGCGTTCGCGAAGGCCGAGGACAGATAAGGCGCATTGGCATGGACCACATGCCACCGGAGGTAAGCCTTCCAGCTTTCCAGGTCTTCTTTCTGGAGAACCGCATGCATGGCTTTGAAGAATTCCGGCGCGGTCACATTCAAACTGCGCAGCCCAGACTGGCCGGTTCCGGAGAAATATTGCTTCCAATGGAAGGACGGACTAAGCGCTTCCAGTTGCTTCCGCGTCATCTTGTGATAAAGCAGTTTGGGATTGCGACGCTCTACCTGGGTGAGCGATCCGTTGGCCAGTGCCGTTTCAATCCGCATCACGGCTTGCGCTTCGGTTGTGGCAACGCCCGGCGCGTTACCCAGCAGTTTGAACATTTTTTGCACATGAGCCAGGTAGGCTTGGCGAAGTTCGACTGATTTCGGATCAGTCTTCACGTAGTAGTCGCGATCCGGAAGGCCGAGCCCGTCCTGGTCCACTTCCGCAATGACTTGGGTGGAATCCTTGAAGTCCTGATCGGATTGGAGGTCGAACAGGGCGCCCCGGTTGGGCATGCGGGCGACTAGGCTGGCAATGTCTCGCTTGGAATGCATTCGACCGATGCGATCCAACTCCGTCTTCAGCACTGCCGTCCCCGCCGCATCAATGGCTCTTTCATCCATGCAGGCGGTGTAATAGTCGCCGATCTTTTGTTTGACCGGATCCTTCTCCGGCGCGGGTGCCGCCGCTTCTTCCAGAATTTCGCGCAGCAGCACTCGGTTGTCATCCGCGAGCTTGGACGAGAGGCCCCAGCCCGTCTTGTCGGGTGGAATGGGATTCTTCTTGAGCCAGCCTCCGCACGAGTACGTGAAAAAGTCCGCGCAAGGATCCACGCTGGGGTCCATGGAATTGACATCGAGGACGGATTGGTGCCCCGTCGAGGCGCTCTGTGAATAGGCAATTGGGGCAGCGAGAAGTGGCAACAGAATGATGAGCATCAATGCGATTCGAAGCATGAGTCTCCCTCGGCGAAGCGACCCACCTGGGGCGATTTCAGATTGAGGGTTTCAGATTGTAGGTGGTACAGGGTGAGCCCCTTGTGGTTCGACTATGAAATCTAGAATCTAAAATCAAAATCTGCAATCTCCGTATCTCCTGTGTCTACGACTTGTCCAGGTGAATCGAGCCATCCCCGGTATGAATCGTAAGCAGGTTCCCGCCGCCGTTGAGCTTGCCACGAATATTGTTGCGTCCCAGCCGTCCTTCCACGCTGACGGGCAGGTCCAAACTAATGTGGCCGTCGCCCGTATGCAAATCCACATCGGCGGCAAAAGCCTCCGGCAACTGCAGCGTGACGCTTCCGTCGCCGGAATGAACATCCCAACTCGAACTGATGGTTGATCCGCTTAGCGCACGGGCTTCAATGCGGCCGTCACTGCTGCTGAGTTGCAGCGAGTCGAATCGCCCCGCCGTCTTGATGTGGCCGTCGCTCGCGTGTGCCTTGAGCGCACCGTCTACCCCCTCAACTTCCATAGCGCCATCGCTCGATTGCAGATCCATGTCGCCCTTGAAATTGGCCAGCCGGATGGAACCATCGCTGCTGTGCAGATTCACCCGTCCTTCGCGAGGCATGTGGACTTCAACATCTACCCGGTGGCTGGTCGAGTGAAGACAGACAATGCAAACGTTGCGCGGAAGGCGGACCTCCAGTTCGACGGAGTCCCCCGTCTGATGATCCACCACTTTGACGCCACCTTCACCGATCTTCCAGCCTTCCGCTGTGACTCGGGCTTCGATGGTGTTCTGGTCCCAGGTATCCACGCGGATGTTGGCATCGGAGGTCGTCACCCGCAGGTCGGGCTTTCCGGTGAGGGCAAAAGTCTTTGACCACTGTTCCGCCCCGGCCAACGGTGCGGCCGCCGCCAGGCACAGACCCAAAATCATGGATGCAATTCGGTGCATAACCTGCCTCCAAACCGGGACGATACACGCCTACCTCGGTTTCAGACGGTGTTACGTAACTTTCGTGAGCAAGGTTCCCGAATTGTCAGCAATTCGCAAGCGCTTTCAGCCGCGAAGCGGCGCCTGAATGCAGATCACAGCGTAATCCGGAGGGCAGAATAGAAGAGGTCGAGCCCTAAAAGGGCGAAAGAGGCGTTTGCGAACAGACTCGCACCACCGGGCTTACGGCTCGGGCCACGGATACGCCATCCGCAGCAGCGTCCGCTCCGAGAACGGCACGTAAAGAAGCGCCGCCGCCGCCCCGAATGCCGCCCCAAATCCGATCTTGTTGGCTAGAAGAAATGGGGCGATTGCCCACAACTGGTCCATCACCAGGATCGCCAAAAATATCCGTTGGAACTTTTCACCGATCCGCTGATGATCGAAAGCCGCCGCCGAGAGCAGATAAAAGCGCAGCGGGATGCCCACCCCGGCCGTGATCAGCACGGTGGCGAAAATGGCAAGTGACCCCCATCCGGGCAAGAACGTGCTTGTCACCCGGTCGATCTCGGTCAAACGAAATAGCGCAATCACATAAAAGCACAGATACATGATCTGAATCAGCCCAAAGAGGCCTCGGATGACACCTCGATCCGGCAAGGGCACGGCCAGATCGCGATGCAGGCTCGTGACCGGCGCCACGGCCGCAGGCGCCACTATGGCAGAGTCCGCGGCCAACGAGTTCGCCTCCCCTTCCACCGGAGCCAGAAACCGGTATCCCCGCCGCGCCAGTGTCTCCACGTAACGCGGGCGGGATGCGGAGTCTCCCAGCGCCTCGCGCAGCTTGTTGACGGCGGTATTCAAGCTGTGGTCGAAATCGACAAAGGTGTCGGCGGGCCACAACTTCTGGCGAAGTTCCTCTCGCGTGACCACCTCTCCGGGGCGTTCCAAAAAGAAAACGAGCACCTGGAAAGGCTGTTCCTGCAACCGTATGCGGACGCCATTTTTGCGTAGTTCTCCCGCTGCGAGATCCACCGCGAACACTCCGAAACGCACGATTTTCCCCGCGGAACCGCTGTGTGGCATTGACACGGCAGCACGAAGTTTAGCATTTGCGAATTTTTGTGCCGAAATGTCGGCGCGAGCGTCCCGCTCGTTGCGGAGCGGCAACCACTAGGTTTCGGCCATGACGCCTTCGATCTGAAACCCAATCCCGATGGAGCAAGGCCCGGAGCACTTCATCAGCGCCGCCGGGAAAACTGATTGCCAGCCCCGCGCGAGAGGAACGGTCGCGCCCACATCGACCGGCGCTACAATATTCCGATGCCCGTAGCCAGCCCGCCGCCGCAACCCGATCCGCCACCCGCACGGCGGCCCAGCAAACGCCACATTTTCAGCTGGAAGGTGCAGGTCTTCGAATCATGGGTGCGCTGATTCCGATTCTCGCCTGGGGTGGCTGCTAACCGTGTCTTCCGAACCCCTGCTGGTTGTGGTCCTCGGCCCAACGGGAAGCGGGAAGACGGCGCTCTCCCTCGCGCTGGCGGCGCGCTTCCGGGGCGAGATCGTGAACTGCGATTCGGTCGCTATGTACCGCGAGTTCGAGATCGGCACGGCGAAACCGACCCCCGCTGAGCGCGCCAGCGCGCCTCACCATCTGCTCGATTTCGTCGACCCCGCCGGCTACATCACGGCCGGTGAATATGCGCGCCAGGCCCGCGAAGTGCTGCGACAGATCAAGTCGCGGGAAGCACTGCCGATTGTGGTCGGCGGCACCGGACTGTATCTCCGCGCGCTGCTGGAGGGCCTCTTCGGTGGTCCGCAGCGTTCGGAAGAACTGCGCGAGCGTTTGCGCCAGCGCGCCGCAGAGAAAGGCTCGCCCCATCTGCACCGGATCTTGAGCCGCTTGGACCCCGCTGCCGCGGCCAAGATTCACGCTAACGACATGTCCAAGCTGGTGCGCGCTATCGAAATCTGCCTGGCCTCGCGGACGAAAATGACCGAAATGTGGCAGCAGGGACGCACTCCCTTACACGGTTTCCGCATTGTGCGGATAGGTCTCGACCCTGACCGCAACGCGCTGTACCAGCGAATCAACCAGCGCGCAGATCGTATGTTCGAGAGCGGTCTGGTGGAGGAAACGCGAACTCTGTTGGCGAAGCATGGCGAGACAGCGCGTCCCCTGGCTGCCCTCGGCTACAAGCAGGCCTTACTGCTGCTGCGCGGCGGGATCAATCTCGAAAGCGCGGTGCAAGCCGCTCAACAAGCGCACCGAAACTACGCCAAGCGCCAGATGACCTGGTTCCGCCGCGAGCCTGACGTGGTTTGGCTGGCTGGCTTCGGAGATGAGGCGAGGGTGCAGCACCAGGCGATTCTTAAGATCTCAGATTTGGCGTGATCTAGCTTACCGCTTGAGAATCTCTTCCAACGCCTGTCTCAGCTCCGGATGCCGGAACTGATATCCACTTGCGGTGAGTTTGGCCGGCTCCACGCGCTGGCTGGCGAGGAAGAGTTCATCACCCATCTCTCCAAAGAGCAGTCGTAAAAGGAAGTCGGGCACGGGAAAGATCGCCGGGCGCTTAAGAACAGCTGCCAGGGTTTTGGTGAATTCGGCGTTGGTTACCTGATTCGGTGCGACCGTGTTGACCGGACCTTGCAGCGATTCGTGATTCAGCACATGGTGAATTGCGCCTGCGACGTCATCTACTGACACCCAGCTCCACCACTGGCGGCCGTTGCCCAGCCGCCCGCCCAGACTGAGTCGGAACGGAAGAAGCATTTTCTGCAAAGCGCCGCCATCCGCACTCATCACCACTCCAATGCGCATTTGTACAGTGCGAATTCCAGCCGCCGCCGCGGGCCGGGCGGCAGCCTCCCACTGGCGGCACACCTCGGCAAGAAATCCGCCCCCCAAGGGACTCTGTTCTCCCAGGATTTCGTCACCGCGATTGCCGTAATAACCCACCGCGGAAGCCGAGATGAACACCCGCGGGCGCGGCGCCGTTTTGGCCAGCGCTTCCGCCAGATGCCCCGTGCCCTGTGTGCGGCTGTCGAGGATGCGTCGCTTTTTGGCTTCGGTCCAGCGGCCGACGATCGATTCTCCCGCCAGGTGAATGACCGCATCGAAGCCCGAAACAGAATCTGGCGACAAGGACTGGGCTGGGTTCCACGTGATCTGATCGGCGCCGGTTGCCGCGACGCGAACCAAACGTGTGACCGCGCATCCGCGCGCTTTTAGAGATGGCAGAAGAGCTGCACCGATCGGTCCGGAAGCTCCACTGACGAGCACGCGAGACGAAGTCATTGCGCCCTTAACTCTAGCAGGTCGCGGACGCGGCAGTGCCATAACCCATCGGCTGCTTCCTATCGGCTCTGACCGCTTCTTAGCACGCTATAATCCATTATGGCGACCCTGCGCCAACAGTTCGCGACCAATGTTCTCACGGTAACCAAGTTCCGTGAGCTGATGCGCAGAATGCGGGCCAACCGGCCCAACGACGATCTGGAACTCATCCGCAAGGCCTACGAGTTTTCTCAAAAACACCACGCCGGACAAAGCCGAGCCTCGGGCGAACCCTACCTGATTCATCCTCTGGAAGTAGCCCTGGTTCTCGCCGAGATGAAAATGGATCCGGTCGCCATTGCCGCCGGTTTGTTGCACGACTCCGTGGAAGACACCTCAGTCACGGTCGTCGACATCCGCAAGGAATTCGGCGAGCAGGTAGCGCATATCGTAGAGGGCGTCACCAAGATCAGCGCCATCGATTTCGCTACGCGGGAAGAACAGCAAGCCGAAAACCTGCGCAAGATGATGCTGGCCATGGTGGATGACATTCGCGTCGTGCTCATCAAGCTGGCCGACCGTTTGCACAACATGCGCACCCTGGAACATCTACCGCCCGAGCGCCAGCAGAAGATTGCCCGCGAAACGCTCGACATTTATGCCTCCATCGCCCACCGTCTGGGTATGGGAAAGATTCGCGGCGAACTGGAAGACCTCGGCTTCCGCTACGTCGATCCCATTGGATATCAGCAGGTCCACGATGCCGTCGAGGTGCGGCGCAAGCCCGGCGAAGCCTTCCTCGCCCATGTCGAGCAGATATTCCGCGACAAGCTCAAAGAGGCAGGAATCACCGCGACGGTCGAAAGCCGCATCAAGCGCCTGTACAGCATTCACAAAAAACTGCAACGCCAGCACATTGCAGTCGAACAGGTGTACGACCTGTATGCCATGCGCGTGATCACGAAATCGGTTCAAGATTGCTATGCCGTGCTGGGAATCATCCACAACCTGTGGCGCCCCGTCCCCGGCCGGATCAAAGATTTCATCGCCATGCCCCGTCCGAACTTTTACCAATCGCTGCACACCTCGGTGATCTCGGAAGAGGGCATGCCTTTCGAAGTGCAAATCCGCACCGAAGAAATGCACAAAATGGCCGAAGAGGGCATCGCCGCGCACTGGAAATACAAAGATGGTCCGGTCTCAGCGCAAGACGAGCAGCGCCTGGCCTGGCTCCGCCAGGTGGTGGAGTGGCAACGCGACGTCTCCGATCCCAGCGAGTTTCTTTCCACGCTCAAGATCGATCTTTATCCGGAAGAGGTCTACACCTTCACTCCCAAGGGCAAGGTAGTAGTTCTACCCCGCGATTCCTCCCCCATTGACTTCGCCTATTCCGTGCACACCGAGGTAGGGCACAGTTGCGTGGGCGCCAAGGTGAATGGACGCATGGTTCCACTGCGCTTCAAACTGCACAGCGGCGACATCGTCGAGATCCTCACCCAGACCGGACATAAGCCCAGCCGCGATTGGCTGGCTATCGCCAAATCTTCTCGCGCCCGCAACAAGATCAAGCACTGGCTCAACGTGCATCAGCGTGAGCGCGCGATTGAAATCGGCCGCAAACTAATTGAGAAAGAGGCGCGGAAATACCGCGTGTCGCTGAAGGAAATCAAGGAAGAGGAACTACTGAAGATTGCGGCCGACTACGGCGTAGGCCGGGCCGACGATCTCATGGCGGGTATCGGCTACGGCAAATTCTCGGCGCGGCAGATATTGGGGCGCCTGGCGCCGGCGGCCAGCGAACCCGTCGCCGACGAAGAAAAAGAAAAGTCCAGTGGACTCGCCAGCGTGGTGCGGCGTGTCTTCGGCGGCGACCAGAACAACAACGCCATTCGCGTAACCGGACAAGGCGACCTGCTGGTCTACCGCGCTCGCTGTTGCAACCCGATTCGCGGCGAATCGATCGTCGGCTACGTTACTCGCGGTAAAGGCGTCGCAGTTCATGCGCTCAGTTGTCCCAACGTTGTCAACCTGATGTATGAGCCGGAACGAAAAATCGATGTCGAGTGGGCGCGCGATGACGGAACGCCCAGCGCCTACCCGGTAAAACTCACCGTCTTCTGCGACGATCGCTTCGGCATGTTGAAGCAGATCACGGCCGTGATTAGCGATACTAAAACCAACATCCGCAACATCGAAGCCCGCACCAGCAATGGCCAGGCGAACGTCGATATCGTCCTCGATATCGCCGACTTGAAGCACTTGGAGAACATCGTTAACGGCGTCCGCAAGATTCCCGGCGTACACGATGTGCAAAGATTGCAGAAGATCTAGTGGTCGGTCATCAGCAACAACCAACAAGAACCAAGGGGAACTGACAACCATAAACTGACTATGATTTTATCTTCCGTTCTCACGAGAGGAGTTGACTCGAACGGCGTTCGTCTGCATTAATTCTGATCACTGATTTTGGAGGTTTCATGCGCGACGTCATTGCCACAAAAGAAGGCCCGCAGGCAATAGGCCCTTATTCCCAGGCGATCCGGGCAAACGGATTCGTCTTCGTCTCCGGGCAGGTGGCCATTGATCCCTCGAACCAGCAGGTCATCAGCGGAGACGTAGCCGCGCAGACCGAGCGCGTTCTCAAGAACCTGTCTGCGATCCTCACTGCGGCCGGCAGCGGCCTTAAGAAAGCAGTGCGCACTACCGTCTTTCTTAAAAACATGGGAGACTTCACCGCCATGAACGAAGTCTACGGACGATATTTCAACGTCGCGCCGCCTGCAAGGTCCACCGTCGAAGTTGCCCGCCTACCCAAGGATGTTCTGGTCGAGATTGACGTCATCGCCATGGCGTAGGCGATCTAGACGGGCCACGCAAGGGTGGGTGTTCCCCCCGCCCAGCCGAGCGAAGCTCGGCAGATGGCAGCGGAGCGCTTTGTCGACTGACCCACCAGCAGGGAGCCCGCTGACTGGCCACCAACCCCGCGTCCATTTACAATCCCCTGTCCCGCACTTCTCATAAACATCAGGGAGACCACGGTGATCCCACGCTACACCCGTCCCGACATGGGCCGCATCTGGAGCGACGAGAATCGCTTCCGCACCTGGCTCGCCGTCGAGGTAGCCGCCACAGAAACTCTGGCTGAAGCCGGCATGGTGCCCAAAGACGCCGCCCGCGCCATTCGCGAGCGCGCCGACTTCAACATCAACAGAATTGCGGAAATCGAAGCTGAAGTTCGCCACGACGTCATCGCCTTCACCACCGCCGTGGCTGAGATCGTCGGCCCGCACGCGCGCTGGTTTCATTACGGCTTGACATCGAACGACGTAGTTGACACTTCCCAGGCCCTGCTCATCCAGCAGGCTTCCACCATCATTGCCTCCGACCTGGAAAAACTTTCCGTTGTGCTGGAACGTCGCGCCTGGGAGTTTAAAGATACGCCCATGATCGGGCGCACCCACGGCATCCACGCCGAGCCCATCACCTTTGGGTTCAAGCTGGCTAATTGGTACTCCGAAACCCAGCGCAATATCGCGCGCTTTTGCAGCGCCGCCGAAGACATGCGGGTGGGGAAATTTTCCGGAGCGGTTGGCACGTTCGCCCACCTGAGCCCGGAGCTGGAAGAGAGCATGTGCAAGCAGCTGGGATTGAAAGCCGCCGCTATCTCATCCCAGGTGATTCAGCGTGATCGTCACGCTGCCTATCTCGCCACCCTGGCGGTCCTTGCCAGCACCCTGGACAAGATCGCCACCGAACTCCGGCACCTGCAGCGCACCGAAGTACGCGAGGTGGAAGAGTTCTTCAGCGAAAAGCAGAAGGGTTCGTCCGCCATGCCCCACAAACGCAACCCGATTACCCTGGAGCAGATCAGCGGCTTGGCCCGGGTAGTGCGCTCGAACGCACAGGCGGCCTTTGAAAACGTCGCTCTGTGGCACGAGCGCGATATTTCACACTCGTCGGTGGAACGCATCATCATCCCCGATTCCACCACCCTGGTGGATTACATGCTGCAAAAAACTACCAACGTGCTCGACACCATGTTCGTCTACCCGGAACGCATGAAATCCAATCTGGAAAGCACGGGCGGCCTGGTGTTCAGCGGCCAGCTTCTGCTCGACCTGGTGGAGCACGGAGTTTCGCGCGAGGAAGCTTACCGCGCAGTGCAAAGCCACGCCATGCGCGCATGGAAGGAAGGTCTGAACTTCAGGGAACTAGTGTTAAAGGACAAAAGCATCACCAGCCGGGTTCCACGCCAGCAGATTGAGCGAGCCTTCGATTTGAAACGTCAGCTGAGGAATGTCGACAAGATTTTTGCCCGGGTATTCGACGGGAAAACCAAGCAGAAGCGCAAAACCGCGGGAAAGGCGCAAAGGAAGTGAAGTCCCGCGGGGACGGCTGAAACGCCGAACCGGGGCGGGAAGGACTTTCCGTGCTCGGCCCAGAATTCGTCGATTGGGAACAACGAGGTAACCTTACGAACCATTGCATTCAGTGGCGGTCAGGTATACGTTGTCGGTCGCACCGGAGCTCGACAATCGAATTCCGACTATCGTTTAAGGTGAATGGCTCTTCTTGACTCTATTGTTAGTTTAGGCGCGCAGGGTAGAAGTGAAAGAGCTGGCCCGGGTGGTCATTTTTCCCGGGTGACCTGCCTCGATTTTCTCATCCATGTAGAACTGAGCGCCTAGAAACCGAGGATCTCAGGTAAAGGAGGACAATGTGATCTCAAGACACCTCTGGCGCGGAGTTCTGATTGTCGTTCTCAGTGTGGTCCTCGCCAAGCCGGCTGAGGCAAAAGGATATCCCTCAGGCGGGGCGATTGTGGCGGCAATCGTTGGGGTGGTTGCGGCCGTGGCGATCGTAACCGTTGTGATCATTCACAAATCGTCTGAAAAGCGAACGATTACCGGGTGTGTCAACTCGGGAGAGAACGGGATGAGTGTGACAGACGACAAAAACAAACGCTTGTACACGCTCTCCGGCAACACGGCAGGCGTCAAGCCGGGCGATCGGATGACCTTGCAGGGCAAAAAGATCAAGCGGCAGGACGCAGGCAAAACGCTTGTCTGGGAAACAAAAACAATCAGCAAAGACCTCGGCGTCTGCCAGCCCTGAGTGTGAATCCGGCTTACTCCCGTTTCGCCAGCGCTCCGTCCACCGAACCTGCTCCCGGTCCGATCACCGTCAACGCAATGCAAGCCGCCAGCAAAGTCAGCGGATACTCGAAACCCATGGGGTTGAAAAATCCGTTCTTGAGATGAACCGCGAGAATCGCCACCACCATGTCAAAACCGTTGAGCGCCGCGGCCCAACGAGTTAACAATCCCAGCACCAGGGCCGCGCCGCCCAGGAACTCAACCGCCATCAGCACCACCGACATCACGCTGGGCAGCGGAATGCCCATCGAGCCTAGCATTCCGGTCACACCGTGATGTCCGAACGTGAAAACCTTCTGCGCGCCGTGCGCCAGAAACACGATGCCCACCACGATTCGCAAAACCGTAATCCCCCAGGACTGATTCGAACCGTTGCTCATGAGATTCCTCCAGAACCTTTCTCTTTCGTCGAGTGGCTTACTCCTGGAAATACTCAGAGGGCCGGCCGGGCTCTCTGTTTGCAAGAACGCGGTACGTTACGCCTTCTCAACGGCAAAGCCAGCACCTTCCAGCCCACCCTCGTCAGCGCGAACGTTTTCGTAGCCCAGCTTCGCCAGTTTCTCCGCCGCCATTCGTCTCTGCGGACACGTCAGGCCGCCGCAGTATACGACGATCTCCCCGTCCTGGGGCAAATTCGTGCCTGCGTACCTCGTTCCCCATCTTGTCCAGGGGTGTGCACCGCAACCTGGAAATGTCTCATCCTTGAACCATTCGTCATGCCGTAGGATACTCATGCTTGGTGCTCCTTTTTGAAGCCTACACAACAGATGTCGTGATAACGACAAAATTATTGTTCCGGCTCCCGCGCCGACGCCAGCAGCTTGATCAAGATCCGTAATTGTTGTTCGCCCAAGTGTCCCAACAGCCTGCGATTGAACTCCTCGGTCGGCCGATCCAGGGCTCCCAGGAGCTCCAGGCCCGCCGGAGTGATGCGGGTGGTGATGACCCGTCGGTCGCGAGCTTCTCGGCTGCGCGCCACCAGCCCACGGCGCTCCAGGCGGTCTACCAGCCGGGTGATGTCGGGATCGCGCTTGATCATGCGCTCAGCAATCTCGCTGCACGCCCACCCCGCGTCCCCGGCACCACGCAGGATGCGCAAGGCGTTGTATTGGGTAGGCGACAGCCCATGCGGCTTCAGCATGTCGCTAAAACGCCCGTGCAACTGGTCGGCGGTGCGTTGCAGCGATACCACAGCTTCATCTTCGAGCGTGCCGAAAGGCTTGGTCTGCTGAATCTCGGCCTGAACGCCTTTAACCACCCAGCCAATATATTCGTTATCACGACTAATGTCAAGCGGAACAATGTCCTCCGCCTGTTGGCGTCATTCGAAACTGGGCGTCAGCGCCGTTGAAGAATCCTGTGCGCACCTTCGCGGACGAGGACTGGTCCTTTCTCTGCCCGTACATCTCCGCCGCAAACGTCCGCATCCAAAGAATTAACTAACTGGTTAAAAGGTTAGAATAGGAGAACGACATGAAGAGCATTCTCAGAGCTGCGGCCTCATTTCTCATGGTGGGTATTCTCAGCGCCGGTCTCGCCGCGCAGACTTCGAGCGCCCGCTACGACAGCGACATCCGGACCAGGGTCATGCAGCAGTTGGCGAAAAAGAACGAATACCGCAACCTGCAGGCGAGCGCGGAAGACGGCATTGTCACCCTCTCCGGCACCGTGGGCCTGTACCAGCAAAAGTTGGACGCCGCCAGGAAAGTGCGAAAGCTGGATAAAGTCCAGGGCGTACGAAACCAAGTTACGGTCAGCACCACCGCGCCTGACGCAGAACTGGCGGCGAAACTCGAGCGCAAGCTGCACTACGACCGCATCGGCTACGACAATCAGTTCAACTTTGTCGACGTCTCTGTGAAAGACGGCGTCGCCACTCTGAACGGAGAAACTCGCACCGACGTCGGCCGCGACTCCGCCCTGTCG